>Ga0210393_10001334_pt1 | contig 20769 bp, 15 predicted proteins | sample IncBWC27OmetaG_FD_160068 | JGI IMG/M metagenome (GOLD analysis project Ga0210393, IMG submission 160068) | Forest soil microbial communities from Barre Woods Harvard Forest LTER site, Petersham, Massachusetts, United States - Inc-BW-C-27-O ... | reverse complement strand
AGAAGCGCAAAATAAATTTTCATGCAGGAACCTCAATGGGATTGATCGCAGCCGCCGCCAGGGCGGCTCAAGCCTGAAGTGCGGGCGCTATCCTATGAATCCGGTGATTCGTATTTGTCTCGTAGCCGCAAATAGATTGCCTTATGATGTTGAGATGAGCGTCGCTCAAATTCTGCCGTTTCGTTTGGATCCATGGTACTGACCCCCGTATTCTTATCGACGTCACGGCCCGCTCCGGGCTTGTGAGCGGGCAGCCTAACACCGCGCAATAAGTCCCGGAAGCGCCAATCCGCCTATGACATCGATCTCTCTGAGCCGCAAACTTGTTCTGATCAACGTCCTTACCGTTCAACCCGCGAATCAGCAACAACTCCTCGAACTGCTGGTCCGTGCGACCGGGTAGCGCTACGCAGTCCCCCGCTACCGGTACCGCAGCCGCTCAGCCCCTCTCGCGCCAACTTACTCTCCGCGATCTCGTACTGTCGCAAGTGCTCACCGTCGTCGGCAGCGCATGGGTCGGCATCGCCGCGGGTCTCGGCCATGCGCAAACCGTCGTTTGGTTGCTCGCCTTCGGCACTTTCTATCTGCCCATGTGCGCAGCGGTCTATTACTTAAATCGCGAGATGCCGCTCGAAGGCGGCCTGTACGTGTGGACCCGCCGCGCGTTCGGCGATACCGCCGGCTTTTTGGTCGCCTGGAACATCTGGGCCTACGCACTGTCCACCATCGCCACGATCCTGTTTCAAATCCCCAGCGAGTTCGCCTACATGGTCGGTCCGCGCGCCGCCTGGATTCCGGAAAATCACCTGGTCGTTTTCTGCTTTCTGGCCGTCGTTCTCACCGTGCTGGGGCTCTCCGCGGTTCGGGGCCTCGCCCTCGGCAAATGGGTTCACAACATCTCGGGCATGGTCATGATCGCTGCGTTTACACTGCTGATCCTCGCGCCGCTGTGGGCGCTGAGTCATCACGCGCCGATTCATTTCGCACCCTTCGATCTCAAGCTTCCCGAATCCAACGCGACTTCGCTCGCTCTCATCGGTCAGACGCTGTTCGCGGCAGCCGGCATTGAGTACATTGCCATCATGGCCGGCGAGTCGAAGGCACCCAGCCGCGATATCGGCCGCTCCATTCTGATTGCCTCGCCCATTATCTTTCTGATGTTCACGCTCGGAACGGCCTCCGTGTTGGCTTTCCACGAGCTTAGCGGCGCAACGATCAACTACATCGCGCCCATTCCGCAGACCCTCCGCCTGGCATTCGGAGACTCGGGCCTTGCCAACTTCCTGGCCCGACTGGTCATCCTTTTTCTGCAGATCCGCATTCTTGGTGCCGCGAGCCTGATCTTCACGGGCTTGACCCGGCTGCCAATGGTCGCGGGTTGGGACCACCTCATTCCACTTTGGTTCTCACGTCTTCACCCGCGCTACCGAACCCCAACCAACTCGATCCTCGTGGCCATCGTTCTTATCGCGGCGCTGCTGGTCCTTGCTTCCGCCGGTGTGCGTGCAGCCGAGGCCTTCGCGGTCCTCAACAATGCGTCCAATATCCTTTACGGCCTGGCTTATTTGGCCATGTTCGCCATCCCGGTCATCGGCGCAAAGCTCGTTCGGGCGCGCATCCCGACGTGGGTCGCCATGCTCTGCGTCATTGGCTTCTGTGCGACGCTCTTCACCTGCGCCACCAGTGTCTATCCCTTTGTCGACGTCCCCAATCCCCTTCACTTCGCCGTCAAGATCACGAGCACGATTCTTTTGACCAACCTCATCGGCTACGCCTTCTATCGCATCCGCGGATTATTGGCGTCGGCACGGCGCTAGGAGTCCTGCGCCACTGAAGGCACTCACGGTCAGCGGTCGACGCGGGATCCAAAGTTGCCCGCGGCTCCCAAACGGGTGCATCCTGCTGACAATGACAGGGATGCGGGGCTGCGCCAACCATTAGAGCGGAAAGGCCATGAAATCAATACCGGTCGGTGCCGTGGGCTCGTTCAGTCTTGTCGTCGAGCCAGAGCATCTCGCCAGCCGATTCAAAGATATGACATTGCCACCGGTGCTGGCGACGCCGATCATGATCATGATGATGGAGAACGCGGCACTCAATTCGATCAAGCCTTACCTTGACGCGGGCGAAAGTGCGCTCGGCACGCGCGTCGACGTACGCCACCTGGCGGCAACGCCGGTGGGACGGCAGGTCGCTGCCGAAGCGAAAGTGACCCGCGTTGATGGCCGGCGCGTAGAGTTTTCCGTTCGTGCCGTCGACGGAACTGAGGAGATTGGAGTCGGCACGCATGAGCGGGTCGTCGTCGACCTCGCGAGGCTGTCGGAGCGGTTGAAAGCTAAGGTCCGCTAACACATGGAAGTGCGGACTGGGTTGGTGAGCCATGGACGGTGTGGTGTCGTCCGAACAGATCGACCGACGAAGAATCTCATTTCAGCCCGTAGGCATCGCGAATCAGGTATTCGGTGAGGACCTGAGGTAGTAATGGCCGCAGCGCGTTGAAGGTGCGTTGGACAGCGTTGGCACGCGGATACCGTAACGCGGGGTGACGGCTTTGAAGAATGGTTTCCACGGCGCGTATCACCGGTGAGAGGTTGCGGTTCGCTTGCTCGTCGCGGGCCATGGTTGCGACCGCCCGCGTCGCCGAGTGGTAGTACGGCGATTGGGGAATGGTCTCATTCGTCATGCGCCGATTCGCGGTGAAGGACGTCGCGAAATCGCCCGGCTCGATCATCGATACATGGATGCCGAACGGGCGAACTTCCATGCGCAGCGCTTCGGTATAGGCCTCGATCGCGAATTTGGTCGCGCTATAGAATCCTTGAAAGGGTAACGAGATGCGCCCGGCGAGTGAGCTCATGTTGATGATCGTGCCGGCTCGCTGCGCACGCAGGTGAGGAAGCACCGCTCGACAGACGCGATGAAGCCCAAAGAAATTGGTGTTGAACTGCGATTGCGCTTCCTCCGGAGTCGTGTCCTCAATCGCGCCGGCGATCCCGATGCCGGCGTTGTTGATCACAGCGTCGATCCGACCAGCGGCTCGGATCACTTCTGCAATACAGGCGGCGACAGATTCGTCCTGGGTGACATCCAAGGTGAGGGTCGTGAAGGCGCCGGAGGCCGCGGTGGGAGGAATTCGCATGGTTCCGAACACGCGGTTGCCCTTTGAGGCGAGCGCGGTGGCTATGCTTAAGCCAAAGCCAGAACTCGCGCCGGTAATTAGGATCACTTTAGTTGAGTTACTCACGCCATTCCTTTAAGCATCGCCCTGCCCTATTCGGAGTTTGCGGATCATAAGAGCCGGTTATTGTCTTCGCGCGAAGAGTTCACGTACGGCGCACCAGGTGATTGAGAATCCCATGAATCGATTTTCCTTAATTGAGCTGCCTGCAGCGAAACATTGTGGCCTGAATGGTGCGACTGTACAAAGCGGGTTCGACCCGTTGCAGAGGACGTTGCAACAGGTCGAACAACGCTTCGCTTTCCAGAACGCTTCCAGCCACTTGTCAGGCAACTGGCGAGAGACTCTGATCGACACTACCTGTCAATGCTGGTCAAAATCACATTGGGCGTAACTATTCCCGCCTTGGTATTGGCGATCGTGAGCAGGGCCGGCTCATTGGCCTCAATGATCGCGTTGCTGATGGCTTTTCTCATGCACACATAGAAAAGCTTACGCGGGTAGAGATCGGGGTTTTTCAACGGATGGCATACGGTTTCTGCCGCGCTTTGGATACGCTTGTAAAGCGTAGCGGCGCCGGATGCGCTCGATATATCGAGGTCACCGTACTTAACCTTCACCTGCAAGGCGTCGAGGCTGTCGGATGCGAAGGACACGCTGGCGATACTGCATGTCAGGGCAGCGAAAATCGTTGCGGCGAGGATTGGGCGCGTGGAAGTATCAATCTTCATGATCGTCTCCTGGGTTACGAGTTGGTGGTCTGGGCGTTGGCAGATCGAGAGTCCGTTTTGCTGCCTCCGTGCAGCCGCATCCCTCGAAAGCGTCCGACCCTCGTGCAAGAGCACGGCAGATTCAATCTCCGACGAATACTCCGATTGTGAAATGTTTATATCCGGCTAAGCCGCTGATTCTTTTGAGGTAACGCTGTAGCGCTAATCCGAGTTTGCGATACTTGGAGGAACGTTTTTGGCGCTACCACGTTCGGTCGAATCAGCGCTCTCAGGATTTTTTGCGCCGCGTCTGCAGGTCCAAAATGACAGGGTAATCACAGCACAGCGAAAGCCCGTGCATGCTAGGGTTGCAACCAAGACCGGGCCAAGAACCCCACATTGACCAAGCCAAGAGCATCGTTATCAGCAGGTCAGCCCAAAGCTGCCCTCCGTCGCCCCGCGTTGCGCCTGCTGCTGTGGGGAGGAATCGCTCTCGCGCTGATGATTGCGCTGCTCTGCGTGATTTTCATATCTGGCTGCGCGGCGTTCGGCGCGAAACCGCAGGGCGAGCGATTGGCGCGGGAGAAGCAATCGCCGCAGTGGCATGAGGGACAATTCCAAGATCCGCAGGCCATTTGGATCGACACTCGTCGCGCGATGCTTCACTTCATTTTCGGCAGGTCCGAACCCACCGCCACGCCTGATGCACCGATTCCGGTCGTGCATACCCGTGCCGCCGCTCTGGCCAGCGAGTCGCAGTCGGGACTGCGCGTCACGTGGTTCGGTCACTCCTCCACACTACTCGAAATCGATGGCGTCAAAATACTCATCGATCCTTTCTGGGGCGAGCGCGCCTCGCCGCTTGCTTGGGCGGGGCCTAAGCGCTGGTATCCGCCACCGATTGCCTTGAGCGATTTGCCCCCGATCGATGTCGTACTGATTTCCCACGATCACTACGATCACTTGGACTACGCGAGCATCGTCGCCATGAGGTCCTGGCACAACGTGTTCGTCGTGCCACTGGGCATCGGCGCGCACCTGTCGCGCTGGGGAATTCCAAGCGATCGCATCATCGAACTCGACTGGTGGCAATCCACGCGTCAGGGCAATGTCGAGCTGGTCGCGACGCCCGCTCGCCACTCCTCGGGTCGACTGTCACCCAACAGTGACCACACTCTGTGGGCCGGGTTCGCCATCATCGGCAATCAGCACCGTGCCTGGTACTCAGGCGACACCAGCTACCACAACGCTCTGGCGAAAATCGGCACTCGTTTCGGACCTTTCGACGTCACACTGATCGAGGCGGGGCAGTACGATGCGAATTGGTCCGACAATCACCTAGGGCCCGAACTCGCAGTCCAGGCTCATATCCAAGTGCGCGGCCGCGTCATGATTCCGGTGCATTGGGCGCTGCTCAAACTGGCACAACATACTTGGACTGAGCCCGTGGAACGTGTGCGCGTGGCGGCTCGCTGCCACGGCGTCGAAGTTCTCGCGCCACGTCCCGGCGAGGGTGTCGAACCGACGCTGCATCCTGTGATTCCCCAGTGGTGGCCGAACTTGCAGTGGGCGTCCGCCGGCGCGCGCCCGGTACTGTCTACCCTCAATGGCGATCCGGCCGAGCGAGTCACGCTTGATGCGTGCGCTGATGCATCCGTTAACGCTCCTCGGGCGGCGTCGTAGGCAGTTCAGTCGCGGGACAAGGGCGGCTCGATCCGCGACTGGATCGTCGCACGCCGGTACGGTCAAGTTGAAGTAACAGGGTCATGCGTGTCCCTTGATGCGCGCGGCGTTGGTAGACCGACCTTGCGGCAGAAGGCGGCTAAGCGGGGATCGTCCCGGTAGCGCAAGATGAAAGGGTCTAAGAGGAGGTATTGGATTCCTGAATCGCGGGCGCTCCAGGCGCGATCGAGCCACGCAAAGGTCTCGTTCGCATCGCTGCGTAGGGCATAGACCTGTGCGATCTGGTAAGGCGCGAGATTCGCATTTTTGTCGATCAGCGTCCGAAGCGCCGCATCTGCGGCACTCCGGTCAGGGCCGATCTGCTGCGCGAGCGCGAGCGCGACGTCCTTCCATGTTCCAGGAGGCTCCTGCTGCGCGGCGACAAGGGCGAGCTGCGCATGGCCGCGCTTGATTTCGATGATGGAGAGCTGCACGTAAAAGCTTTGGGCAGCAGGCTGCAGCTCGATGGCTCTGCGGGTCGCCTGCTCCGCCTCATCGAGGCGATTGATTCCCAAATAATAGTTGGCGAGCCAGTAATACACGTTGGCCCGCAATGGCTCGGTGGAGAGCGCCTGACGCGTGAGCTCGATGGCCTGGTCCGCGTCACCAAGAATCGCGAGCAACTGCCCGAGGCCGAATTGCGCGGCGGCGTCGTTCGGCGCCAGCGCCAGCGCTTGGCGATACTCGGCTTCCGCTCCACGCCAGTCGAAATCTGCGAACTCAAGCACATCGGCCCTGGCAAGATGTGCGAAGGCAAGGTCGGGCGAGAGGGTAAGCGCGCGGTCGGCCGCCGCTCGCGCGTTCGCATACGCACTCAAAGCAGGTGCGCCCTCGAGAAAGTCTGCGCTCAGGCTGCTCCAGGTCCGCGACACAAAGCCCCAAGCGAGTGCGTAGTTCGGATCGAGTTCGGTCGCGTGTGTGTAATACTCGATCGCCTTGCGCATATCGGCTTCTGTAAAGCGTGAAAAGTAGAACCGACCCTGCAACAGGGCGTTGTAAGCCTCGAGATTGCCGCTCGGCGGCTTATCGCTCTGTGCCGCCGCGTGCTCACCGGGCATGAGCTTGGTCCGCAGCGCCGTGGCCACAGCACGCGTGATTTCATCCTGCAGCGCAAAGAGTTCCTTGTATGGCCGATCATAGCGCTCGGACCACTGTGCACTGCCGTCCGCGGTGTTGATGAGTTGGGCACTGACTCGCACCATATCGCCTGAGCGGCGCACGCTCCCCTCGAGCAAGTGCGCCACCCCGAGCTTCGCACCGATGTTGCGACTATCCTCCTTGGAATCGCGAAACTGGAACGCGGAGGTGTGGCCGATCACTTTCAGTCCCGGAAACTGCGAGAGTGCTACGATCAGATCCTCCGACACCCCATCGGAAAAGTACTGCTGGCTCTGATCGCCGCTCATATTCACGAACGGCAGCACCGCGATCGAGCGGGCAGCCGGAGCAAAGGCCGCCGCGGGCGGAGGCCGCGCGATCCAGGGCTTTTCGATGAGGCAATAAGCGCCGACCACCGCCGCAGCGACCGCGACCGCGAGCCACGCGGACCGTGACGAGCGTCCGCGCCGGTTGGGCACCGTCGTTGGCATCTCCTTCCCGGAGAGAAGCTGCTCGATGCGTACGACAAACTCGGGGGGCGTGTTCCCGCCCGGAAGACGTGTCCAGTGCACGCGCTGAAACGACTCCGGAACGTCCGCACCCCTCTCCGGCGTAGCGTCCAAACACACCGGCATGACAAAGGCCCGATTGCGCGCCAGCATATGCGTGCGTTGATCGGCAAGGTCCCACTCGAGCCGGAAATAACCTTCACGTCGCGACGCCGTGTTCACGGAGATGAGCGGAACAAACAGCTCGCAATCGTGGATCTCGCGGCGAATCCTCTGATCCCACGCTTCGCCGCCGCGCAGCTCGCGCTGGTCGAAAAAGACTTTAATCCCTGCAGCGCGCAACGAGTCGCAGATCCGTGCCGCCGCCTCCGCATCCTGCGAGGCGTAGCTTAGGAACACCGCGTGTGATGGCTCAGTCAAAGGGGACTCCCTGAGATCGCTGGAGGTCTTCTCACCCCCTTCGCACGCGTCAGTCTAGCTTAAGTGCTGTAGTTTGGCCGAGTCAGGTCGCCGGCAGACGATCGCCGGCCTCGGCTTCGGCGAGCTATGTCGACGATCACCATTCTGCCGCTGGTCGCAGGTAATCGCGATGAGGTGGTGTTCGGGAATCAGGTTGCACTTCGGGCCGAGGCTCTTTTCACTCGTCCTGGACCGGGTTGCTCAAGACACCCATCCCTTGGATTTCTACTTCGAAGACGTCGCCGGCCCGCATGAATACAGGCGGCTTGCGCGCCGCTCCGACGCCACCGGGTGTTCCGGTAATGATCACATCGCCCGGCTCTAAGCTCATCGCGACACTGATCATGTCGATTAGCGCGGAGACGCTGAAGATGAGCCGGTCGGTATTCGAATCCTGCATCACCCGGCCGTTCAAGCGGCCCTGAATTCGCAACCCGTGCGCGCCTGGCGGCACGGCATCGGGCGTCACCAGCCACGGGCCGAATGCGCCTGTGGCATCGAAATTTTTACCCATCGTCCACTGCGGCGTGCGCAGTTGAAATTCGCGAATTGTCGCATCGTTGAATAAGGAGTAACCCGCCACGTGATCGAGGGCTACTTCAGGCTGGATGCGCCGTCCTCCCCGGCCAATCACCACGGCGAGTTCTGCCTCATAATCGAGCGAGGACGATTCCGGCGGTCGCGCGATCGGATCACGGTGAGCGATCAGGCCGGTCGCGAAGCGCGCGAAAATTTCGGGGTAGACCGGCTTTTTGAGTCCGCTTTCCTCGAGGTGGTCATCGTAGTTCAGACCGACACAGATGATTTTCGGCGGCTTCTGCACCGGAGGCAGGATTCGAACCGCGTTCAGCTCGATTGCGTGCATCGCCAAAAGGCCTCTGCCCATGCGCAACAGATCTGCACCTTGCGCAATCAGTTCGGGGAGCGTGCCAGGAAAACCGCTTTCGCGCGCAGTCAGGCCATGCCAGCCCGAGCCATCATTCGCTGCAATTCCGGGCACACCCGCCGTCTCGAAATTGACAATTCGCATAGGTTTCCTTCCTCGAGGCCGGAGCCAAAGTCTGACCGGCGCGCGACCGCCCGACATATCCCCCGAATAGGGGGCAAACGAGGACACCGTAGGCACCCGCTACGGAACGAGGCTCGTCGACACTGAATCAAAATATCGCCGAAATGATGCATGAGGTGGATTCTTCGCTGCAGCTAGTTGCATGGAATCATCGGCCCCGGCCCCGGATTCAGCGCTCAAGTAAGGGAAATGATCGAGAGTGTCGGCTCCTGATCTGGCTGCCTGACTGCGTTTGATCCCTCATCCCTGGTATTGTCCGCTGCGGCGTCATCTTGGATAGCGAAATTGCGTGGGCTTGACGATGAAGGGACGTGTGGCACTGGTGACGGGTGGCGGCCGGGGGATCGGGCGCGAGGCCGCGCTGCTGCTTGCGGCAGCGGGAGCGCGCGTGATGATTGTGTCGCGAAGCGCAACGGAACTGGCGGCCGTTGGACTTGAATACGTCGCGACGGACCTCGGCACTGCAGAGGGTTGCGCCGTAGCCGTTGCCGAAACCGAGCAACGACTGGGGCCGATTGAGGTGCTGGTTGTGAACCACGGCATCGGCTCCGCGCATGAGCGGCTTGTGTGGGAGCAAGATCCCGGGGTGTGGCGCGAGACGATGCGCATCAACCTTGACGGCCCGTTCGAGCTCGCGCGGCTGACGGTAGGCGGCATGTGCAAACGCGGCTTTGGCCGGCTCGTCTTCACCAGTTCAACCGCCGGCGAAAAGGCGGAGCGTTCCGGCAGCGCCTACACCGCATCCAAGCATGGCGTTATCGGACTCGCGCGAGCGGTCGCCCAGGATGCCGGGCCCTTCGGAGTCACATCGAACGCCGTTCTGCCGGGCTGGGTGCGAACATCCATGGCCGAGCGCTCGGCAAAGACGGAGGCCGAACGGCGCGGAATCAGCGCCGAGCAAGTGTGGCGCGAGCGCGCCGCCATCTATCCGCAGAATCGGGTGCTGGAGCCGCGCGAGGTGGCGGAAGTCATTGCGTTCCTGTGCAGCGATGCTGCGGGGGGTGTGAACGGCGAGGCGATTACCGTCGCTCTGGGTGGCTTGACGTAGACGGGATACGTTGGCTAACGCAGGAGGGACGCGGACGAACCGCTCGATGCCGGCGCACCGCTCTCGCGCCGTCAGTCCGCGAGTGTCTTCTCACAACATAGAGGGCCAATATGAATGATGCTTGCATCAGTGTGGCAAGAACACTGGCAAGGCGCTTTGATGCCCTGCATTGCCTTCATATTGTTTTTGCCGAGTCTCTCCAACTCAGCCACAGTTTTGAGCAATTCATCGAACGCTGCGAAGGCGGTCATAGCGGTCTCATTGGGTACGCAATCCTGTCCCCAGTGTGCCCCAGGTCGTGTGGTTCCTTTTGTGACCTAACTCGCGAAATCTTGTGTCCGGCGCCAAGGCGCGAGCGCGGGATCCTGCCTGTTATGGCTGAAACCTGCTTCCAATGCCTCATGCATCGCATCAACCGGGAGAAGCCCCCGAAGACACCGTAGAGCGACCAAAAACCTCTCTCCTAGCAGTCTCTCAGGGCCGCGGCTATATTCACTGCGGCGGCGGCTTCAGAATTGAGCAACAAACAAAGAAAGTCCGCGAGTCGCCGACGGCAACTTTCATGGCCAGATTCAGGAGTAGCCATGCCGCAAAGCGCGCTTGGAAAAATGCTGGTTGGGAACGTGATCGTGACGGCTGCCGCGCGAGTACCCGATAAATTGGCGTACTACTGCGCAACTACGGGACGGCGTTTTACGTTCCGCGATACCAACGAACGGTGCAATCGTCTTGCCAATGCGCTGGCGGGGCTGGGGCTCGCGAAAGGAGATGTGCTGGCATTTCTATGCAGCAATCGCGCCGAAATGCCGGAGATCTATTTCGCCTTGGCCAAAAGCGGCATTGTCGGTATCCCGCTGAACTACCGGTTGGCGCCCGCCGAGATGGTGGAGCTGATGCAATCGATGAGTGCCACGGCTCTCATCTACGAGTCTCGATTTGAGGACTGTGCACTACACGTCAAGGAGCATATTCCGAAGATCCGGCACTACGTGAAGATCGGAGCGTCGGGATCGCCGGCCGATTTGGGGTACGAAGCGCTACTGGCGGCAGCAGCGGCGCAGGAACCGGAGGTCGAGATCGACGAATCCGATCCGTACTACTTCAATCTGACGTCGGGGACGACCGGACTGCCGAAATCGTACGCGCTCACACACTTCAACAACAGCAGCATTGGGATGTTCGGCGGCTTTTTTGACTTGTCCCGCAAAGATGTCGTTCTCACCGTATTCCCGGTATTCGGCCGAGTCGGGGTCGCGTGGCTCTTGATTTCAGCGGTGTACGGAATTCCAAACGTAATCACAAATTTCGACCCGACCGAGGTGCTGAAGCTCATCGAGCAGGAGCGGGTGAGCATCTTCAACGTCGTGCCCACCATGGCGACGATGCTGCTCGCCTCCGATCGTTTGGCGGCAACGGATTTGTCCAGATTGAGGGCAATCGTCTTCGCGGGCTCCGTGCTTCCGGCAACAGTCCGGGAACAGAGCATGGCGCGCCTGTGTCCCGACATTTACGAGTACTACGGAATGCAGGAGACCGGTACGTTGGTTTACAGCACGCCGGAGGATCGCGCGATGCGCATGGAGTCGGTCGGGCGCGCGTCGTTGTTCGCCGAGGTTAAGGTGGTAGATTCTCAGGGGCGGGCGGTAGCGGTTGGGGAGATCGGAGAAATAATCGGCCGATCGCCCAACACCGTCACTTCGTACTTTCAAAACCCGGCGAAGTCCGAAGAGACCTTCCGAGATGGGTGGGTACACACGGGTGATCTCGGCAGCTTCGATGGCGACGGCTTTCTCTATATACGCGGGCGCAAGAAGGACATGATCATTACCGGCGGCCAGAATGTCCATGCGGCCGAGGTGGAAGAGACGCTGTTTCGCCACGAGGCAATCGCTGACTGCGCGGTGATCGGGCTGCCCGACACCCTTTGGGGCGAACAAGTCGCGGCGGTTATCGTCGCCAAGCCGGGTGTATCCGTCGATGCCGACGCCCTGAAGGCTTTCTGTCGCGAACGACTCGCGGGATTTAAGACGCCGAAGAAGTGGTTTATACGGAATGAGACCTTGCCGCGCACCGCCACGGGCAAAGTCCAAAAGTTCTTGCTCGTTGAGAAATACAGCGAGCCGCCGTCCTGATTTGGCATCGAATGAATCACACGGCAGCGCGTCAGTTCGCAGGCGGACGAGGATCGACATCGCTGGTGTACGGCGGGATCGCGTCGGGTTGATCGAGCAGGAATGCGGCCATGATCCGGCCCATCAATTCGGGCTGCTCGAACTGAATGTAATGACCGGCATGGGGAATGTAATAGGTCTTTAAGTTGGGCATTGTCTTGCGATAGTCCAAGGCGCCGCTCCAATCAATAAAGTCGCATTGTGAATACAGCAAAATTGCCGGTGTCCGATCTTTTCGTAAAGCCGCATGAGGATCTCTATCAGGAGATTCCGGCTCTGAGGCGAGGTGTTGCAGCACGTACGGGTTCATACCGGGGTTGTCATGGGCGGCCTGAAAGTCGGTAAAATCCTTGGGGAATCGGTCGGAATCGCCTTTGCAGACCGTGCCATGTATTTGCCAATCTACAATCGGAATCAGTAGTCCTTCCGCCTCTCGTTGGGATACCAGGTTCTGCGCCGCATCCGGGTTTCGCCCGACAAGCAATAGGGCCGCGAGAAAGCGCAGTTTGGGAAACGGCGCTTCCTGCGCGTCGGTTCTACGATAGTCGTAGTCTGTTGAGGTCCATCGCCAAATACTGGCGGGCGAATGCAATATGACTTTGGCAACGTGGCCGGGATGTTTGCTCATGTACTTCGCGGCGAGTCTCGCGCCCCATGAGTGGCCCACCAATATCATTTGGTCGGCGGCAATTTCCTTTCTTATGGCTTCCAGGTCTTCAACGGCTCGATCGATCGTATAGTCGCGCACCGGCAGAAAATCCGACATGCCGCTGCCCGCTTGGTCGTAAAGAAAAACCCGAAACCCGTCACCGGCGAGGCGGCCGTAGATCGATTGGTCAAAGTCACCTTCGCGTGCACCCGCGCCGCCGTGAAGATAGATCAGCGGATGGGGCTGGACGCTCGTGCCTTCGGGCGGATCGATTTCCCGGTAAGCGATGCGCGAACCCGTGGGAAGTTGCCAATAGCGGATGTTTTCCAATGGGTGAGGCGGTCCAGGGTCGGCAGTGGGTTTGAGAATCAGCCAGTAGAGCGAAACTGCAAAGACCAACGTCAGAACTGCAGCCGTTTGCGTCGCAAGCCGAGCGCCGCCCCCGCCACCCCAAAGCAGGGAACAAACGCGCGCCCCGACCCAAACAACCAAAAAACAGGACAGAACTGAGATGAAGGCAAGAAACGGAATGTTTGCCGACCACTTCGCCAAGAAATAAGGCAGCAGCATCGCGACGCATACCGCTGCCGCAACGGCAAGGGTGAGAAAGATTGCAGCCGCTACGCGAGCTAGCCATTTACGCTTACTGGACATACCTTTCCAGTACATAACCAAAAGAGCGCCTAAATCCCGCCATGCAAGCGGCGCTGATGTCGAAGTATTCTGTAGACGACCCATCCGTTATCATTTTGTACAAGACTCGATCGCCAAACTGACATACGGTAAGCCGCATTCCGTCCTTTCCGCCGTCCCATTGACCTTGAGGTAACAACCATGAGCCTCCGTCCAGAACCACGCCGCTCGATCGTCGCCGAGAGCATCTATGGCCTTCTCAATCCCATCCCATTCGGTTGCTTCGTCGCTGCCCTGATCTTCGACATCCTCTATTCCGAGACTGCTGTGATGCTGTGGGACAAGGCGGCCGCCTGGCTCATCGTCTTTGGCCTTCTGTTCGCCGTGGTGCCTCGCCTGGTCAACCTGGCGCAAGTTTGGGTCACCTCCCGGCGGACCGCGACCCGCACGGACAAACTGGATTTTTGGCTCAACCTGTCGGCGATAGTCGTGGCGATCGTCAACGCGTTCGTGCACAGCCGCGATGCCTACGCCGTGGTTCCGGCCGGCCTGTGGCTCTCGATCTGCACCGTCCTTCTCTTGTCCATTGGCAACATCGTGGTTGCCGCGGAGCGCGCAGCCCGGGGAGGATACGTCAATGAGTAACGGCGTCGCGCGGGGCGTATGGGCACTGGTAGTGATGGCGGCCTTGAGCGGATGCGATGAAAAAGCATCGCTCCAGCCCGCACAGCAATCCGGCACCGCGCCGCCGCTGCCGAAGGCGCACGATTTCTTGCTGCCGCCGATGCAGGTTCCCATGGGCGTGGGGTGGACGCAGGGACAATCTCCCAAGGTTGCGCCCGGCCTCAAGATCGAAAAGATCGCGAGCGGATTGATGCATCCGCGTCAACTGTATGTCCTGCCCAATGGCGACGTGCTGGTCGCGGAATCCAATGGGCCCGGCACCGAACCGGTGACGACGCCCAAGCAACTGATTGCCAATAAGGTGAAAAATCGCTCGGGAAAAGGCGGCAAAGGCGGCAACCGGATCACCCTGCTCCGCAAGAAGGACGCAACGGGCGGCGAATGGGAGAAGCATGTGTTCATCGAACATCTGCACTCGCCGTTCGGCATGCAGCTGATCGGCGAAACCCTCTACGTCGCCAACACCGATGCCATCGTGAAGTTTTTCTACCACTCGGGAGACACGGAGATCACGGCGCCGGGCCTTGAGTTTGCGGATCTGCCGGGGACCGTCAACCATCACTGGACCAAAGCCCTGTTAGCGAGCCCCGACGGCAGCAAGCTGTATGTGGGGGTCGGCTCCAACAGTAACGTCGGCGAGAACGGATTAGAAGTGGAATACCGGCGTGCCGTGGTATTGGAGGTGGATGTTGCCACGCACGGCAGCCGAATTTATGCATCGGGCATCCGCAATCCGACCGGCCTGCAATGGGAACCGCAAACCGGCAAGCTCTGGGCGATCGCCAACGAACGAGACGAGATCGGCGCCGACCTGGTACCGGATTACCTGACCGCCGTGCAGGAAGGCGGATTCTATGGATGGCCGTACAGCTACTTCGGGCAGATCGTCGACCATCGCGTCGAGGCGCAGCGACCGGATCTGGTGGCGAGGGCAATCGTGCCGGATTATGCGATCGGCTCGCATGTTGCCCCGCTCGGATTGTGGTTCTCCGAAAAGAATGCTTTGCCAGAGAAGTACCAGGGAGGAGCGTTTATCAGTGAGCACGGCAGCTGGGACCGCTCACCCTTAAGCGGCTACGAAGTGGTGCACGTCGCGTTCCAACAAGGCAAGCCGGTCGGCAAGCCGGAGACGGTCGTTTCCGGATTCTATTCGGCCGACGAGAAAAAACTGTTCGGCGCGCCGGTGGGACTCACCCAGGATCAGGACGGTGCCTTGCTGATTGCGGACGATGTCGGAAATACGGTGTGGCGCGTGACGGCGGACTCGCACTGAGCAATGACGCCCAAGCGATCTTAACTGCGATCGTCGCGCGAATCATCCCGCACGGTCTTGCCGCCTTTCATCACGAAAATGACTTTGCCCATCTCGTGCAAATCGGCGCGCGGATCATGGGCGACGGCGATCACATCGGCGAACTTACCGGTCTCGATGCTGCCCAGAGAATCGGCCATGCCCAATGCGGCGGCGGCATTGACGGTCGCGCTCTTGAGCACATCGGTAGTGCTCAGTCCGGCATCCTTGAGCGCGAGAAACTCCTCCCACTCGCGCGCGATCGGCACCACCGGCAAATCCGTGCCGAATAGAATCGGCACGTGCGCCTGGTAGGCTTTGGTGACACTGGCTTTCGCCTGCAAGTAATACTCGACGGGTACACCCACTTTGGGATTTTCGGTCGCGAGTTTCGCGGTCAGCAGGGTCGGAACGTATGCGGTACCGCGCTTGGCCATGGTTGCGATGTTCAAATCGCTCAACGGGCCGTGCTCGATCGTATCGGTCCCCGCCTCGATCGCGATCTGGTTGGCGGCCGCCGATCCCGCCGAATGCGTGGCCACCCGGCGATTCAAGCGATGCGCGGTCGAGACGATGGCGTTCATTTCTGCCGGGGTTTCCATCTGTCCGCTCTTCGGATCGATCAGTGTCTGCGCGGCGAGCCGCAGTTTGATCACGCCCGCGCCGCGGCGAACTTCCTCGCGCACGACGCGCTCGCAATCCGTCGCGCCGGAACAGCTGCCGCGGCTCTTGAACAGCGGCTCCAGGTCCTCGCGTTCGCCGAAATTGTGCGCATCGTAGTCGCCCCCCGGCACGCCGAACATGGGTTCGGAGGCAATGATGCGCGGCCCGTCGATCACGCCGACATTGATGGCGTCGCGCAAGTCATAGGTCACGCTCGCCGGATCACCGAGATTGCGAATCGTGGTAAAGCCGTTATGCATGATGCTATTCGCGCGGCCCGCACTCGCCAGGACGCGCGCCGCCGGCCGGCCGAGAAAAGCGGGCATGAAGTCCGACCACGGCACCTCAGAATCCACATCCACCGTGACAGTGACGTGGGTGTGCATGTCGATAAGCCCGGGCATCACCCATGAATGATGATCTTGGTCGCGGCCGCGGACGGACTTGCCTCAACGACCAACAGACAGAGGACAAGCAGACACCAGCGGAGTGCGCGAAATCGCATGACGGTATGCACGCCGCTACTTGTTTGCGCCGCGGTCGCTACCCATATAGCGATCGAACCAGGCGACCGTGCGTTCCAACGCGTCAATTTGATTTTCGCGCTTGAAAAAACCATGTCCTTCGCCCGGGTACACCTTAGAGTCCACAGTCTTGCCGGCCTTCGACAAAACCGCGGCGACCTGCTCCGCCTCGTAGGGCGGCACGCGGATATCATTGGCTCCCGCGAGGGCGAGCAAGGGTGCTTTGACCTGTCCCAAGTACGTGAGCGGGCTGGATGCCTCGTACACCGCCTTGTCCTTCACCGGATCGCCGAGCAATCCCATTTGATACTGCCGCAGCACGGGCGAGCCGCGCTCATACATCGAAAACCAGTTGGTGATGCCGCAGATCTCCACACCCGCCGCCCACACTTCCGGCGTCTTGGCTATGGCCATCATGGTCATGTAGCCGCCATAGGAAACGCCGGTGATGCCGACGCGCCGTGCATCGACGTAGCCGGTGTCCACCAAAAACTTCACGCCCGCGACGTAGTCGGTCAGGTCGCCGCCGCCGAGGTCGCGGCGATTGGCTTCCTGAAAGGCACGGCCATAGCCGGTCGAGCCGCGCGGATTCGCGGCGATCACGACGTAGCCGCGCGAGGCGAGCGCCACGGCGTCCCGATCGAAATCATCCATGGTCTGCCCCGTCGGACCGCCGTGCGGCAGCGCCACGGCGGGCGCATGGCCATTGCGCGACAAGTTGAAGGGCATCCAAACGAAGGCGCTGATGACGGTCCCGTCGGCGCTGCGGTAGTGGACGATCTGCGTTTTCGGCAGCTTTTCAGGATCGATGCCGGCCAATGCGAATCGCGTGACCGGCGCCGCCTTGCCGCTCGTGCGATCCAAAACCCAGTAATCGAGCGGCATGTTGCCGGACTGATGCGGAAACAGGATGCGATTGCCATCGGGCGAAAAGGCCGGCAGCTTGCCGTAGTAGTCGGAATTGACGCCGGCCGGCAAAGGCAGCGCCGCGCTGCGGCCGCTTGCGGGGTCGTAGGAATAAATCACGTCGCGTCCGTCGACATTGCTGATCATCAGCAACGAATGTCCATCGGGTGAGAAGCGGCCGGCCTTTTGTTCCCATTCATCCGGCTTGATCAAGGTCAGTTTCTGCGTCGTCGTGTCATACACTGCAGCTTGGAGCGAGCCCGCCGCGGTCTCCGTGGTCAGCGCCAACCATCGTCCATCGAGCGAGATATCACTGGCGGTGTTGAGTCCCGCCTCGCCCGTGGCAAGCACCGGCTTTGCCGCCCCGGTCGCAACCTCGACTCGCCAGACGGAGCCGTGCGTTCTCTCGACATTGGTGCGATTGGCGATCACGAAGCGGCCGTCGGGTGTGAACGCGACCACGCTCCACTGCATCGTCGGCAACGCCTCGTGGGTGAGCACACGCACCGTGTGCGTGGCGAGGTCCATGACCGCCACATTGTTCGACGCGCCGGTCTTCAAGCGATGACCGAATGCGATCATGCGGCTGTCGTGCGAGAACACCGCGCCGGTTTCGGAAACATCGTCGCTGTGGGTGAGATTGACGACGGCGCCGCCGGCCGCGGGAACGGCATAAAGATCGAAGATCTCCGCGCCGCCGCGATCGGACTCGAATACCACCCACTTGCCATCCGGTGAGGTCGCGATTCCCATCTGCCGGTCGTCGGACTGCGTCAGCTGCGTCGGAAATGCCCCGCCCGCGGCCACGCTCCACAGATTGAATCGCCCGGTGAGATTGGTTGAGACGATGAACGTCTTCGAGTCTTGGCTCCACGCGGCGTCAAGGCTGCTGCGGACGTAGAAGAGATCTGCGATCGGCACGGGACCTGCGCCCTCGAGCACCGGCGAACTCAAGCTTTTCGGATCGGTGAGCGCGCGCGTCGGTGGCCCTTTGAGCACCGGCGCTGCCTGCAGCGAAAACGCCAAACCCAGCAACGGCGCGCAGCCGAACCACACCAGCCGTGACTTGAAGTTCATTGATCTCTCCCCGCGTGTATTTAGAATCTTGCTCGCAGTGTCAGGCCCACGGTACGCGGCCGAATGCGGAACAACTCTTGGTTGTTAATGACCACCGGTCCGACGAGTTGAGCGTCCAATGCGCCGGTGGCGCCCTGGGAATTGCTCAAATTATTGATGAAGGCCACCACTTCGTAAGAACCGAAGTTGACGCCTCCGCGTATGCCCTCGGTGGCAAAGCCGCCGAATTTTGTGCCGTTGTGCTCGAAGTCGGTCCACTCATCGCCCAGATACGAGGCAGTGGCACGCACATAGCCTTGGTAGCCCGCCACCGGAAAGTCGACCTCGGCGTAGGTTGATGCCTGCCCTTCGGGCGCCGCAGGCAGCACATCGCCGTCTTGCACACCCACGAGACCGGTTGCAGGCCGGCTGACGGTCGGATCGTCTTTGGAGATCTCGTTCTTGCTCAGTTGGAAAGCGGCGCCCAAGAGCAGCCACGAAACGGGCTTGGCGTCGACTTGGAACTCGACGCCGTAGAGTCTCGCTTCGCTCGCATTGCCGGTGTAGTTGCCCAATTGATTCTGCAGCGAGACTTGGATGTTCTTCCAGTCGATGTAGTAGAAGTCCGTGCTGTAGGTCAGCCTGCCGTCGAACATTCTGCCCTTGGCGCCGATCTCATAGTTCCACAAACTGTCGGGCGCGTAGGTCTGCGGGGTGTTGCGGCCACCGACGTCGGAGGTGAGGTTCACGCCACCGACGCGGTAACCGCGCGCCACTTGCGTGTACAGGGTCAGATCCGGATCCAGACGATAGGCCAGCGAGACACGGGGATCCACCGGCGTACCCAAGTCATGGAAGTCGGTATGTGTGTAAGCGGAGGGCAGGATGCTGAATACCGGAATGAAGCCGCCGGTGTTGATCTGAGCAGAGACCATGTAATGCGACACTCGGGCGCCGCCGGTCAGGTCCCACTTGTCGGCGAAGGTGTAGGTCGCCTCGCCGAATGCGGCGATTTCCTGCTGTCCGAAATGGTAGATCAAGTCCACAATGTTATCGCTGCCGATGATGGGGATGATGGTGTCGGAATCGGCTTCCTGTCCTCCGCCCTGGCTCGCATGCAGGAAAAAGGCCCCCGCCGTCCACTTGAAGTTGCCGTCGCCCTTTGAGGCCAGACGCAGCTCCTGCGTATAGATATTGCCGTCGATGCCGGAAGCATCTCGGGTGATACCCGGAATAATGTTCGCGCCGCCGGTGGCGATCAAAGCGGTCAGTGGCACGAAATAGCTGTCCGTGCCGGTGAGGTTCGATTTGCGGTCGTGATAGGTGGAAACCGACGTGAAGGCGAGGGAATCCCAATCGTACTGCAGCGTCAGGGCCGCGATCGTGCTCTTCAGCTCGATGAGGTAGTCATTGATGCCGTCCGTGACCTGGCCGGAAAAGCCGGTGCCCGGCGGCTTGACCAACAAGCTGCCCGCATCCTCGCCGTTGTAGTCTTTCGAATCTTGGTAAGTCAGCACGAGGCCGGCGGAGAACTGATCATTCGGCTTGGCGGTAATCGAGAAGCGCGCGCCGTCGGTCTTGGTGGGGTTTGAGTTCGCCTGACCGGTGAGCAAGTTGGCGATCCAGCCGCCATCGTCATAGTCGTAGGCCACCAGACGAACGCCGAGTTCGTTCTCGATGATCGGGGCATTGAGCACCGCGTAACCGGAGAACGAGGCGGCACCGGTTTCGGTTTGCGCACCCGTGATCTCAACCGATCCGCTGAACTGCGAGAGGTCCGGCTTGTTGGTGATGTAACGTATCGCGCCTGCGAGCGAACCGGAACCGAACAGGGTGCCTTGCGGGCCGCGCAGCACTTCGACTCGCTCGATGTCGACGACGCGCAAGTTGCTGGCACCGCCGCCCTGACCGACCGGATCGATCGGCATATCGTCGTACAACAGCGCCACGGTCGACTGCTTCAGACCCAAGTCGGTACCGGTGGTCACACCGCGAATGGTGAGGTTGGTCGAATTCCCGCCGCCCGAACCGGGGTTATTGAGACCCGGCGTCGTATTGATGATGTCCTGCAGCTGCGTTGCGCCACGGTGTTCGAGTTCCACGCCCGTCTCGGCGGTGATGCTCACCGGCACGTCTTGCAAGCGTTCAGTACGCTTGGTTGCGGTGACGACGATTTCCGCCAGCGTATCGGATGAAGCGTTCACACCCGGACTCTGCGCGAAGGAGGGTTGGACCATGCAGCAAGCCGCGGCAAAGAGCGAGGCGCTCAGGATAATTTTCATACGAGATCCCCAATTCTTTTGTGATGTATCGGTACGAGGCCAGGATCCGTAGGTAGATCCGTTACCTCCGCACTGTGGACGTCGTAATAAAGAGAGACTAAGCCTGTAGAGAGAATT
>Ga0210393_10001333_pt1 | contig 20789 bp, 16 predicted proteins | sample IncBWC27OmetaG_FD_160068 | JGI IMG/M metagenome (GOLD analysis project Ga0210393, IMG submission 160068) | Forest soil microbial communities from Barre Woods Harvard Forest LTER site, Petersham, Massachusetts, United States - Inc-BW-C-27-O ... | reverse complement strand
TCCTTATTGGAACACCGTGAGCGGACGGTCCGGCGGGCGTTGGCAAAAGCGGGTGACCTCGCGCATGGATTGAAAACTCCACTGGCTGTACTGGCCCAGGAAGCCGACCGGGCTGATGCTGCCGGACAGCACGAAATGGCGGCCACGATCGGCCAGCAGGTGGAAAAAATGCGCAGGCAGATTGAGTTTCATCTGGCGCATGCCCGTGCTGCGGGTTCCGGCAACGTGCCGGGCTCGCGCTGTCCTGTCCTGCCTTCTGTGGAAGGCCTCACCCGTACCTTGCTTCGAATCTACGCCGCTCGCGAGCTTGCAATTCAAGTGGATGTTCCGCCCGGGCATGTCATTCGCGGCCAGCAGGAGGATTTAGAAGAAATGTTAGGCAATCTTCTCGACAATGCGTGTAAGTGGGCAAAGTCCAGGGTCAAAATACAGTCCACGCAGGAAGATGGCGCGGTTGTTGTGACCGTGGATGACGATGGGTCAGGTCTGGCCGCCTCAATGCGCGACGTAGTCGTCCAGCGCGGTGTACGCGCTGACGAAGCGGCGCCCGGCTCCGGGCTTGGACTAGCAATCGTCCGTGATCTCGTCGAACTCTACGAAGGGACTTTCTGGTTGGAAGACTCCCCTATGGGCGGCCTGCGTGCGCGGCTTCGGCTACCCAAGTGAAGGACTAGCGGCGTACTGGACGGGTGTCTGATCCGGTTTCTGATTGCTCGAACCCTCTCTCTGATTTTGAATTGGTAACGATAAGTCTTAGTTCAAGTCGGCTTGGCGGGAGTTTTGCTGATGGTTGCGGTCGGCTGCGAGCAACAGGCATCGGAGCTTTTTAATCAGGAGTGAACCGATATCTGAGCTTGGCCTCTAAGCTAAGGCAAGTCGTCTACCATGTGGTAACTGGCTAACCCGATCCCCGGTCCGCGGCTGGAGGCTTGAAATTAGATGGGTCGTAATCCTGATGCAGGGAGATAACCACTTCATTCTGTCTGGGCCCTCCCCTGACGAAGCCACTGCACTGGTGCTGGTGCGACACTGTCAATCATCCAAATCGGCGAGGCAAAATCGTTGTCCTAGACCAGTGGAAGATTAAGGCAAAGGAGCTTTGAGAGAACCTGGAATGGCGGTAATCGTCCAGGGCGAGCGTGAAGTTTCTCCGGGAGTGGCACAATTGCTTGCAGAACTTTGCAGGAGCTTCATCATATGGTTTCCTCGCGGGACTCAGCGCAGATTGCTCAGCAAGACGACATCACTGGTGACCTCGCCGCGGGATAGCAGCAGCTGTTGTCCATCATAGGTCCAGTTGAAGTCGAAGATTCGACCCACGGTGGATTTCGTCACCTGCGTGGCGAACGGCACGACGAGGAAGACAGCGCAAGCGACAATAATGGTTAACGGCAGGGTTCTCGGCTAAGGGAAGAATGGGCTGTTAGAACGCAGGGGCGCCCTTTGGATCTCCATTACGGCCGGGTAAATTTGTCCGCGCTCCGTCGAACAACTGGAACTCCCGAATACGTGGTGTGGCCGAAGCAGAGATAATGTTGAGGCGCACGTGTTGTGTACTTATGCGAGGGAAGAGATCAATCTTCTTGTGACCAATCGTCGTTCCCGAATGGAGTGTCTTCCATTTGCCACCATCTATGACTTGGATTGCATAGGTCTGCACCTTCTGTCCATCCACGAGCCATTCCATAGTCAAAGCACGATCGAAACTAATGGGACGGGAGAACGTCAGGTCGATCGTCGCCGCATGAGATCCCTCCGACGGTGACCACACGGTATCGGGATCGGAATCAAGAGCCGCATGATAGGCCGAAGCATTGGTGGCACGGGCAGCAAGATTGTTCTCGAGCGCGTAGATCGAGCTAAGAGTCTCGCCGAACTCCGCGAGGCGCTTCACGTCCGAGTCAGGGAGCAGGCCGCGGCTATCCGGCGCAAGGCCAATCATCAGCTGTGCTCCGCGACCCACCGTTCGATTGTACGTATCCATAAGTTCGCTGACGGATTTTACACTCGACTCATCATTCGGATGCCAGAACCAGTGCATCTTGCGCAGCGGAGTGTCTGACTCCGCCGGACGATAGCGGAGGTAGCCGCGCAGATCTAGTACGTTCCAATTGTCTTCCGACGCATTGCCATCTTCGTTTCCAACCCAGCGTATGTCCCCATACTTAAGCAGAGCGGCGTCCGCAAAGATCATGGTATTAGGTTGATACACCCGCAGGTTATCGACATAGCGATCGAAGTCATACACGTGCCCTGCGCTGCCGGCGCCATCCAGCCAAAACTCGACCAGCTCACCGTAGCTGGTGGATAATTCGTTCAACAAAGCCAGGTAGTACCCGTCATAGGCAGCGCTGTCCTTATATGTGGGCTCGTGACGATCCCAGGGAGAGAGATAGACTCCAAACTTCAATCCATTCTTGCGAGCAGCCACCGCAACCTCGCGGACCAGATCTCCTTGGCCTCCCTTCCAAGGGCTGGACTTGATGCTGTACTGGGTCTTCGCGGTTGGCCACAGGCAGAAGCCGTCATGATGTTTAGCAACCAGGACTACATACCGAATGCCAGCCGACTTGGCGGCCCTCATCCATTGTTCGGGATCCACGTTAGACGGATTGAAAACCGCCGGGTCTGCGGTACCGTCACCCCACTCCTGACCCATGAATGTGTTTGGGCCAAAATGAATCAGTGCGCCCATTTCCAGGTCCTGCCAAGCGACCTGTTGCGGGCTAGGTTTCACATCCGTGAAGTTCTGCCCCAACGAAAGTGTCGCACAGATACAGATGAAGATCATTGCTGGTAGGGTCAATGTCGTGTGAAACGTCTTGCGCATATTTTCATCGATACAAACGAGCTTGGACTTGACCGCTCTTCTTCCGCCCGAAGTAGTGGGGTTCGTTCCGGGGCTGCGGCGCACCTCCACCCTGCCATCGGTTTCTATGGGGTCTAGCGCGCGAATTCATTCTGGGAAACGTTGGTAAGCCGCTTCACAAGTTTCACAACTTTCTTTTCAAACAAGGGAGAGTCGAGACTAGAACGAACTGCGCCCATGCGACGAGAGAAATCCCTGCCATTGCTACCAGACCGCGGTCGAGATGTTCCGACTGATGTGTGAATCTCGCGAGCTAACGTGGTGCGAACGACGCGCTCAATGTTCGCGGAATTGATGCCGCCACAGGGCATGATCAGAATGCGATTCTTTGCCGCTTGCATCAGGTGCGTCAAGATCAAAAGTGCGTCCGTGGCCCGTTGTTCGCCTCCTGAAGTCAAGATGCGGGAAGCACCGGTCTGGATGACGTCCTCAAGTGCAGCCGTCCTATTCTCTGCAAGATCGAAAGCCCGATGAAAGGTCACCGGCAGAGGGTGAGCAAACTCTACCAGCATTTTCGTACGCTCAACATCGACACTATTGTTTTCACGGAGTATTCCCAAGACGAGGCCGTCCGCGCCGACTTGCTTGGCCGCGTGGATATCATCGCGCATGGTCTCAAGTTCATGATCGGAATAACAAAAATCGCCGGCCCGAGGGCGAATCAGGATATGGATGGGAATGCTCACGTGACGGCGAGCGGTTTGCATGAGACCCGCGCTGGGAGTGATTCCGCCGGAGGACAGGTCGCTGCACAGTTCAAGGCGGTCCGCGCCACCGCGTTCCGCCGCGATGGCGTGGTCCACCGATTCCACGCAGATTTCCAGAACGAATTGGTTGGGCATGGATTGAGAGTGCGAAGAGCTGGCAGGGCCGCCATTTCCGTTTTTTCTGTTCTGGGCGGCCCCGAGTTCGCTGTTAGAAACTGTAGTGCAAGCTGAGTTGTATCTGCCGCGGGGGAGAGCGCACGCTGTTGATCAGGCCGAAGCTGCTGTCGTTTATGTTGTTGTCGGGGTATCCATAGCTCGCGATGTTAAAGAGATTGAAAAAATCAGCGCGGAAACCGAGGACGTGATTCTCTCCCCAGACGTGGAAGTCCTTGAACAAGGACATATCGACCTGCCGATAGCCGGGAGCACGCTCGCTGCTGTTGTGAGCGCTTCCGAATTCAAACGAACCTTCGTTGCCGTAGGCACAAGTTCCGTTATCGACTCCAGCCTGAAGACAGGGGGTTGCCGACGGATCGGTCCCAAACCAATTGCTCAGAGATCGATTCCGGATGACCAGCTTGCGGTATTGATTGGGGCGATTAAACCCGTAGGCGTTCTGTGCGCCGTTGTTATTCTGGCCAAAGATCGTCACCGGAAAGCCGGAGTAGAGGATGGCAGAGGTCGACAGTCTCCAGCCTCCAAACACGGCGTCGACTGGACCTTTTGCGTTGCCGCCATAGGTCCGGCCGTGACCAAAGGGAAGGTCGTAGACGCCCAGGAAGCTCACACTCTGGCGAACATCGATCGCAGACGGCCCCCAGTCGGCCTTCTCGTCGTAACCGTTCTGGAATGTGTCTCCGTTAAAGCTGAGGTTGGACAGCGCGCCCACCTGATAATCTCCCGAGGAGTTCGTTAGGGATTTTGCCAACGTGTAATTCAGCGTGTATTCCAAACCGTGATGTGTTCGCTGGCGCAAAGTTACCTGGCCGGAGTTGTAATTCATGCGAGCTTCGGATTCTGTGATCAAAACCGCATTGCACTCTCCTACCAGCGAATAGTAGGGCGACTGGAGCGCAGAGGGAAACGACAACGCACTACAAGGGCTATTTGGATTATTGGCGAGGATGGCGGCAACGCCCGGCGCCTGCGCCAGGGTCAGTTGATTGCCATCGCGATAGTCCGCCAGATGGTCGCCGTTTTGTCCGTGATACCCCACACTTAGCGACAGCTCATTGGTAATCGCACGCTCGACGGTAAGGTTGTATTGCTGAATGTAGGCTGGCTGGTTATTTTGCGGCCAAACCGAGTAAGTGGAGTTTTGAATGCCGAGAGGCTGACTGAAGGCATCCGTAACCGTAAACGGTGTGCCGCCCGATGTCGTCGTTGGGCTGGAGGCATTCGTGTTGATCGATTGGGAAAAAGGAGGACTGGAAGTCAGGCGCTGATTGAAAGAATAGCCTTCAAAGAAGCTGGTTGTGCCGTAGCCCCCACGAATCACGGTCTTCGCATTCAGCTGGTAGGCAAAACCCAGGCGTGGCATGATCTGCTTGTAGTTGGCGTTATAGCAGGCGTGGGTGGGGCAAACTACCGATCCCGGAACCGCCAAGGCGGGCACATGGCCCGCGTATTCTACGGTGCCATTGGGCAGGACGTTTGCGGTCTTGTTGTTCTGCTCATACCAGGGCTGATCGTACTCATAGCGCAGTCCGAGATTGACCGTGAGCCTGGAGGACACTTTGAAGTCGTCCTGAAAGTAGCCCGCCACTCGCCACTGGCGATTGCCCACATTGCCGAGAGGGGACGCGAGTTGGGTGTTGAAGATGCGACCTAGAACAAAGTCTGCCGGGCCGTAGCCCGGGCCATTGGACGCGCTTAGGTTTTCAGTGTAGGCGCCAGTGTAGCCAAACTGCCCCAGGAATCCCACGTTGCCGGAGTTGAGATAGTTTTGTTGATAGCGGGTCGCCTGGCCGCCCATGGTGAAAAGGTGGCGCCCGCGCTGCCAGGTGAGGTTGTCGTAGTAATTGAAAGTGTTGTCGGTGAAAACTTGCGGGTTGGCATTGGTCCCGATGTAGCTGGCGTTATTGCTGATGCTCTGCCCGGTGAACCCCACGTACTGCTGCGTGCCAAACGGTATGCCGACTTTGGAGTCGCCTGTCAGGCCGAACTGGCCGGTTGGGTCGCTGGGCACACCGTTGTTCCAACGCACGCGCGTAAATCCGAAGCGAGCTTCGTTGATGATGGCGGGCGAGAAGGTGTGGACCCAGCTCGCGCCCGCAAGCTTCGTCGGGTATGTATTGTGCGCGGGAAAGGATATCGGAATTATGGCTGACTTAAAGTCGCTACCCGTGCCTTGGGAGTAGAAGCCATTGAATTTATTCACGTTGCCCGGCGTCCAGTCGACCTTGAAATCTTCCTGATTATTCGTCACGAAGCTGTTTTGCGGAGCCACGAAGTTATTCTCAATCAACCCGTCCGTGGGTGTTCGATTGGGCGCCGGGTAAAGAGTGGGATTTGCCGCGAGGAACTGGGCTACCGGACTCACCACCGGCACTTGGTTATTCAGATAGGGAGCAAAATTGTTCTGTGTGTCATAGAGCTGGATGTTTTGCGCCGTAAGGGCAGAGAAGTCTCCCTTGAGCATCTGTGGGGTCAAAACGCTGGTTTGCTGCAGGGGTTGCGCCGTGTGGTTGCGAATACCTTCGTAGTCGGCAAAGAAGAAGAGTTTGTTCCGCACGATCGGCCCGCCAAAGGTTGCGCCAAAAATGTTCTGGGTGTAACGGGTTATGGGGCTATTGGTGAGTCCGTTGGCCCAAGCGTTGGCATCGAGATTCTGGTTCTCCAGAAGGTCATAGACTGAGCCATGGTAATGGTTGGTCCCCGACTTCAATATGGTAACGATCGCGCCGCCGTTGGCGTTTCCATAGGTGGCGTTGGCGTTGGCCGAGATTACCCGCACTTCGGCGATGGCGTCGGGCGCGGGGTTGTATGCGATGAGGTTATTCTGCGGCTCGTTGTTTTCGGCGCCTTCGATGGTGTAGTTGTTCTCCTGTTCGCGGTTGCCATTGATCGCCGCCACGCCGCTGTTGAAGGTGTCCCGCTCGATAGCGTTGTTTCCGATCATGCCGGTTGGATCGGTGTCGACGGCGCCGGGTTGGAAAAGCGTGAGCGAGGAGAAGTTGCGGCCATTCAACGGGATGTTCGCGATCTCGTTGGTGGAGAGCGTGTTTCCCAGAGTCGCGTCGCTGGTGTCAAGGATGGGATGAAAATCCGCCTCCACTGACACCGTGGTAGAGGAGCCAATGGTCAGGCTGGCATCGATCTTTGCTGTCTGGTCGATCTCAAGCGTAAATGGCGAAATTTTCTGCGTAGAGAACCCTTTCCCCTCGATGGTCACGTTATAGGTGCCGATGGGGAGAAAGCGAATGGTGTAGACTCCCGATGCATTCGTCTCGGTGGAGGTTTTTACGGAGGTCGCGGCGTTCTCGGCAATAACCTTTGCACCTGCGACAACGGCGCCGCTCGGGTCGGTTACTTGGCCCGTAATGGAGCTGGTAACGGTTTGCCCCAACGCGGATGACAAACACAAGAGGACAGCCAGCGAGCATCCGGCAAAGTATTTCACCAGTTTTGTTCTCATGAGACCCTCACTTCAGTCATTCTGGCCAAGTTCGCCTCGGGGGAGGGCGCACAGAAAAAACCTGACCGGAAGAATCTAAGCGCTGAGGGCCGGCCTTTGTCAAGAACGAAATGATCGAAGTTGCCTAAAACGATCACTCTATATTGATCTGTGGCTACCAGTCAGCGATACTGTGTGAGCATTTGCGACTGGGCAAAGTAGCACATACACCATGTCTGTTCGTCAACAACATCGCAGTGATCGCATTCTGAAGCTCCTGCTGCAAAAAGGCTCCGTGACCGTGGATGAGCTAATCGGGACTCTAGGAGCGTCGGCTCCGAGCATTCGGCGGGACCTGACCCGGCTGGAAGCAAGGGGATTGATCCGTCGCACCCATGGCGGCGCGACCCTGGTACAGGAATTGCTCTACGAGCCGTTTCGCTATGATACGGCGTTCCAAACCCGCGAGCACCGATTCGTGAAGGAGAAGCGGCACATTGGCATGGCCGCCGCCGAACTGATCGAAGAAAAGGAAACCATCGGCCTGACCGCAGGCACTACCACCACTTGGGTGGCGCGGAGCTTGCGTCATCGCAGCAACATCACCATCGTCACCAATGCCGTTAACATCGGCATGGAGCTCTGCAACATGCCCGGTCTTCAGATACATCTGACGGGCGGTTACGTTCACTGGCCATGGTCGTTTTCGCTGATCGGGGCGGCGACTATCAATTTCCTCGGTGACCGCTTTCTCGATAAACTTTTTCTCAGCGTGTCCGGTATCGACGCCAACCGAGGAACCACCACCAACGAATCGGACGAAGCACTCACCTTTCGCGCGATGGTGAAGCAAGCCAAGCAGGTCATTGTCGTAGCTGATTCCAGCAAACTGGGCATCGTCACGCCCTCTTTGATCTGCCCGATTGAGAACGTGAATGTACTGGTCACGGATGCGGGCGCTTCCGATGAAACCGCTGCGGTGTTCACCCAGAAAGGAATCAGAGTCGTTCGAGTCTAGCCGTCCGCCGAAGGAGTTTCGATGTCGCGACGAGGAGGTCTCCGTTTCCTCACGATGGTTCGCGTCTTGCTGCATGTGGTGTTCGTCACGAGACTAGCGATTGCGTTGGTCGCGTCTACGAGAGTCAAGCTCAACGGTAGTTGGCGTTTTCGAGTTGATCGCAATGAAGAAAGCGAAGCGCAAGGCTGGGACACAACTCTGCCGCCCGGAACCGAAGTCGTGCGCCTGCCGCACACCTGGAATCTGGCAAATACGACGACTATGAGGGCGTCGTGTGGTACTTCCGCTCATTGGAATTGAGCCCGGCGATTCGTGGCCAGCAGGTTGAACTACATTTCGCAGCTACTTTCTACCAAAGCCATGATCTGGCTTACGGAGAGCTTTTGGGAACCGAGGTAACACAATGATGCGCTTCTCCAGATATTTTGTCAGAACCGCGGCTAGCACATGGCGCTTCGCCGCCAAAAGATGTGCTCTAGCGGTTGCTTTTCTCATCGTTGTTACTTTCGCGGGCCGCAACTCGCACGCCCAGGCAAATTACCAGCCCTCCCCGGAAAACCTGAAGGCGCGCCAGGAATTCCAGAACGCAAAGTTCGGGATGTTCATTCACTGGGGTGTGTACAGTGTTCTTGGTTCGGGGGAATGGGTGTTCCATGACCGCGCACTGACGGTCGATGAATACAATCGCTTGCCTCTGTTTTTCGATCCAGAAAACTTTGATGCCAAGACATGGGTCGCGCTGGCAAAGGCAGCGGGCATGAAGTACATAACCATCACCTCCCGCCATCACGACGGTTTTGCGATGTTCGATTCGAAAGTCTCGGATTGGAATATCGTGCAGCGGACGCCGTATAAAAAAGATCCCTTGAAAATTCTCGCCGCGGAATGTCACCGCCAGGGAATCAAGCTTTTCTTCTACTACTCGCAACTGGATTGGCACAACCCCGACTACTACCCGCGAGGGGCCACGTCCTGGGACAATGGCCGCCCGAACCGTGGCGATTGGAACCTATACCTCGACAACTACATGGATGGACAGTTGCGTGAACTGCTTACAAATTACGGACCCATTGGTGGCATTTGGTTCGATGGAATGTGGGATAAGCCGGATGCCGACTGGCACCTCGCCAAGACATACGCACTCATTCATGAGCTGCAGCCGGCCGCGCTCATTATTCCAAACCATCATCAGCGCCCGAAGCCTGGCGAAGATGTTCAGACCTTCGAGCGCGATCTTCCCGGTCAGAATACGGCCGGCTTTAACACAACCTCAGTCAGCAATCAACTGCCGCTCGAAAGCTGCGACACCCTCAACGGTTCCTGGGGATTCAATATTGCAGACAGTAAGTACAAGAGTCCCGCTGAACTGGAACGGAGGCTGGTTCAAGCCGCAGGCAATAACTCAAATCTGTTGCTGAACATTGGCCCCATGCCCAACGGAGAGATCCAGCCGGAATTCGTTACGCGGCTCCAAGCGGTGGGCGAATGGCTCTCCAATTACGGGGACTCGATCTATGGCACTCGTGGAGGACCCATCGCCCCCGGCGAATGGGGAGTCACCACCCAAAAGGACAACAAGATATACGTGCACATTCTTAGCTGGCGCGCCCCATTATTCGCGATTCCGCCGATCGCAAACAAAGTAGTTGAAGCTCACTCAATGCTCGACGCCTCACCTGTGGAGTTTACCCAGAAATCCGATGGCGTCGTTCTGAAAGTCCCCCTACCCAAGAGCGATGAAGTGGACCGAGTCGTCGTTCTCACGTTGGCCGCCTCGCATTGACCATGGGATTGCTCTCGATGCTTGTCCGATTGAAGAATGCCGGGCTGCTGCTTGCCGTCTTCTTCGCTCTGGCGCCGTCATCGGCGCAAAATACCGGGCATGATTTGGTTTTCCGCGATCCGCTTCGGACTCCGGATGAGCGAGCGGCCGATCTCGTAGGCAGGCTGACTCTGGAGGAGAAAGTGTTGCAGATGCAGAACGCCGCGCCCGGAATTGCGCGGCTGGGCATTCCCCCCTATGACTGGTGGAATGAGGCCCTGCATGGTGTAGCCCGGGCTGGGCGCGCCACCGTCTTTCCACAGGCGATAGGACTGGCGGCCACATGGGACACCGACGTCATCCATAGAGTGGCTGATGTTATCTCCACTGAAGCCCGCGCGAAGTACAACCAGGCGCAACACAACGGCAATTATCGTCGATACTATGGGCTCACTTTCTGGTCGCCCAATATTAATATCTTTCGCGACCCGCGCTGGGGGCGCGGCCAGGAGACCTACGGCGAAGATCCGTTTCTTACCTCCCGTATGGCCGTGGCTTTCATACAGGGAATGCAGGGCACCGACCCGCACTATCTGAAGACCGTGGCCACGGCTAAGCATTTCGCGGTTCACAGCGGCCCCGAACCGGCACGGCACACATTCGATTCCCGTCCCTCTGCGATTGACCTCGAGGAAACCTATCTGCCCGCCTTTCGCGCAAGTGTTGTCGAAGGCCACGCCGCGTCCGTCATGTGTTCGTACAACCGGGTCGATGGGGTGCCGGCCTGCGCCAGTTCTTTCCTTCTGCAACAGCAGCTGAGAGGTTCCTGGGGATTTCATGGATATGTGGTGAGCGATTGCGGCGCCGTCACCGACATCGTCGAAGGTCACAGGTACAAGTCCACGCTTGCAGAGGCCGCAGCTGCGGCGCTAAGGGCAGGCACGGACCTCACGTGCGGAGATGAGTATGCGTCTCTCGTTGAGGCGGTCGAGCGCGGACTGATTTCAGAAAGCGAAATTGATCGAGCCTTAGAGAGGTTGTTTGTGGTCCGCATACGCCTCGGAATGTTCGATCCACCCGATCGCGTTCCCTATGCCAAGATCCCATATTCCGAGAATGATTTGCCCGCGCACCGCCAGCTGGCGCTCGATGCTGCACGGGAATCGATTGTTTTACTCAAGAACACCGTGCCAAAGAATGCCCCGCTCAAGAACAAAACGAAGATTCTGCCCTTGAGCGGCAACACTCGGCGCATTGCCGTGATCGGCCCCGCAGCCGATGACCCGGACACGATGCTGGCTAACTATCACGGAATTCCTTCAAGCATCGTTACGCCGCTTGTCGGCATGCAACGGCAATTCGGCGCGAAGGCTGAGGTTCGATTTGCATTGGGAAGCACGTTCTCCACCGGATCGTATGCTCTTGTTCCCGGAAATTTCCTGCAATCTCCAGGCATTGCTTCCGGCAGCGCCGGATTTCTCGCGGACTATTATCCCAACCCCGACTTTCAGGGGATCCCAGCTGTGTCTCGTCTTGAGCCGCGATTGTACCTGCAGCGGGAACTGCAAGATGCTGAACTCGAAGCTCGGCTTCCCCACGACAACTATTCCGCGCGCTGGACCGGAGACCTCCAGGCTCCGTATAGCGGTGAGTACACGATCTGCATAGTCCGCGTGCGCTGCGAGGAGTGCCACGCCGGGGACTCAGCGCAGGTTTTTCTAGATGGCAAATTGATTCTGAGCGACGAAACCGAGTCATCCTCAACCCGTACGTCCAAAGAAACCCGAATGCAACTAAAGCAGGGAACTCATTACCGTCTGCGGGTTGAATATCGACAACACAGCGGCGGAGTTGGGTTACAACTGGTCTGGAGACCTCCAGCCGAGCCCCTGATCGAGGAAGCTGTGAAGACGGTCAAGAGTTCAGACGTGGCCGTGGCGTTTCTCGGGTTGAATTCCGAGCTCGAAGGGGAAGAGATGAGGATCGATATTCCCGGCTTCTCTGGAGGGGACCGCACCCGCCTCGACCTTCCGGAGCCGCAGGAAAAGCTTCTCGAAGCCATCATTCAGACAGGCAAGCCCGTCGTCGTAGTGCTTGTTGCTGGAAGTGGAGTAGCCGCGAACTACGCGCAACGGCATGCCGCTGCTGTCCTCGTTGCCTGGTACGGAGGAGAAGAAGGCGGTACGGCCATTGCACAAACTCTGGCCGGAGAAAACAATCCCTCAGGACGTCTACCGGTGACCTTCTATCGCTCGGTCACGCAACTGCCGCCCTTCGAAGACTACGCGGTGCGCGGGCGCACCTATCGCTATTTCACCGGAGACCCGCTGTACCCCTTCGGTTACGGACTCAGCTATTCGACCTTTCGCTATTCGGGTCTGCGCGTGATTCCGGACTCGAAGAACAAGTCTCTTCTCCACATTTCGGCGCAAGTCGGAAACTCCTCCTCGCGCGAGGGCGGGGAGGTCGTCGAATTGTACGTTGCAGGCGAACATCCATCAGTCGACGCTCCCATCCGCCGGCTATGCGGCTTACAGCGCATTCAGCTCGCACCGGGTGAAAACCGTTTCGTCGAATTCGATTTGAATCTCGAAGATATTTTCCCTGGACCCGAAACCTCTCCTGATCGCGGCCGGCTCGTGATCACTGTCGGCGGTGGTCAACCACTGGGGAAGACGCCATACGTCGAGACCCGGTTTTAGCTTTTGGCCTAAGTAAGCTGGTTGCATCTGGTTTGAAAGGTAACCTGGGCATAATGTTGGATGTAGAACAGAATAGTGATCGATATGTGTCGATTCGATCAATAAATTCTTGACAAATCCCTAAAAGAGATGCGATAAGTGGGTCCCGGATTTGGAGGCCACGGTCCCCCAAGTACCCAAACCGATAAGGAGTCTGCTATGAACCCAAGCCGTCGCTGTTTGCAAAAACTTCCATTTATTGCTCTTCTCGCAGCCTCGCTGATCCCCACTGCTACGGTCCTGGCGCAAAGCACGAACCGGCAGATTGGTACGCAATTCGAGGTGACCGCCGACCCGCTCGTACCGAGGCCGGATCGGCAACCCTGTGTAGTGCCGCTTTTTGTGAATTTCCAGTTTGCGCATTTTTCCGACTCCACCCAGAGTTTTCCAGTCACGCCGCCAGGAAACTGTCCCGGTCCGTGGGAGAAAGTAGTTTTCGAGGCGGACTTCAGCGAGAACGGCGGAGTCCAGTTTGACCGCACAGCAAGCGTTTTTCTGGCCAACGCGAACATCTATTTCGGGACCACCCCCGAACCGCTGTCGACGCTCACCAACACATGGCATGTCGAGCGGGATATAACCGATTACACTGCACTATTGACGACCCCGCAGCAGGGCACGATTGTGCTGGCCAACTGCACCACAGATTGCGCGCCGCCATTCAATACTTTGAATGGAGTTTTCACGGTGAACGCGGACCTGGAGTTTTATCCCGCAGACCGGGGTCACCGCAAACACCGGGAAGGTGGTGACCAAAGGACAGCCGATCAGATCCTTCCGCTGGTGCAGTCAAGCGGCAGCGGCGGTGTAAATTTGCCGGCCACGCTATCGTTGCCAACCGACCAACTGGAGACAACCTTTACCCTTCCGACCAATACCGAGCGGGCCTACCTGGACGTGATCGCTCAGAGCCAGGGCACCGACGAGCAGTGGTATGGCTGCTTGCCCAACGACCTCGCCAGTATCAATGATGTCTATGGCTGTGGAAATACAGACTTCCGTGAGACTGAGGTCACCATCGACGGCCAGCTGGCAGGCATTGCACCGGTTTCTCCCTGGGTCTATACCGGCTTTCTTCCGGACCAGTGGATGCCGATTCCCGCCGTACAAACTCTGGATTTTGTTCCTTATCGCGTGAACCTAACACCTTTTGCCAGCTTGCTGAGTAACGGTCAGCCTCATACCATCGCGATGAGCGTATTCAACAACGCCAACCACTTTTCGGCGACGGCGTCGCTCTTGCTCTTCCTCGATCCGGATAGCACCCAGATCACCGGTGCGGTCACGAAAAATACTCTGACCAGTCCGTCTCCGGTGGTCACGGAGAATCTCGAGGGGACGGGGACCGTAACCGGAACCATCAATGTTGCTTCCAACCGGAAATACAAGATTGCGGGATATGTCAACACATCCCACGGGAAGATAACTACTTCAATCTCTCAGCAACAAAACTTTTCCGGCACCCAAACCATCGACTTCGATACCGTCAACTTCACGGTTCTCGATCAGAACACAAATGTGCAGACGAGCCTGTCTTCCGCGACCACGGTTTCGAGTGAAGAGGGCACGCTTGTGACTCGTGACAACTTCAGCTTCCCGATTACGGTTGATTTCAAATCGCCCGTCAGCGGTTCTCAGTTCGGCTTTACGGTGGCGACCACCCAGAAATACCACACCAACCAGCAGCTATCGATCGACGGGTTTGTCATCCACGATATGTCGGTCACGAACTCGTCGAACGCGACAGACGTGACTCCTACGTCAAGTTCGCAGCGATACACCTTTTCCGATTCGGATGGCGCATTCTACGACTGCCCCATCGCAAGCGCGAATAACATTTTGACTGCGGTCGGTCGAGGGTGTCGGGAAGACAAAAAATAAGTATCCTCCAGCCGGAGCTATTGCGATTGCGGGCCCTCAAACAGGGCCCGCGATCAATCCCGACGGCGGATCCTTCCGGGGCGTTCCCGCGGGGTGTTTCAGGATTCGTACTTAGCCACTGATGAACGCAGAGGAACACGGATCGGCGGAAAAGAACGGATCCACGTCCCCAAATCTCTTAATCGGTGTTCACGCCCTGCTGGAACCCTATGGGCTTCCGCGTTGCAATTGACGCAGTGCGGGCGAGACGAGGCCACCCAGCCCGGCGAGGATGCAGGCGAGGCCAGAGAGGGCGATCACCCCCGGCGCCGAGAGATACTGCAGCAGCACGCCACCGAACGCGGCTCCCAGCGGGGCCGCCGCTACCACCAGCGAATGCCGCGCGCCGAAGACCTGTCCGCGTATCTCGGTCGGGACGAGCCGCTGCAGCAGAGTGGTTTCCATCGGCGTATAGGGCGCCCAGGACGCCCCAGCCACACCGAGGAACAGCATCGCGAGCGGGAGCTGTCGGATGAAAAACAGGGGGCACAACAGCGCTCCCCAGAGCACCGCGATCATCGGTAAGGCGATGCTCGGCCGCCAGCGGCGCGAGAGCTTGGTCAGCGTCAGCACACCCGCGAAGGCCCCCGCGCCGAAGCCGGTCCACAGCAGCCCGTAGCCGTCTGCGTGGGCATGTAATGTCTGGACGCTGTAGACGGGCAGGGCCGCCTCCAACGGGCCGTAGGAGAAGAAGAACACCAGCGAGAGGAGCGTGAGCGCGGGCACGTAGCGCAGGCTGAACAGCGCGCCGAAGCCGAGCCAGCGATTGGCTGCCGCATGCTGTGCGAAACCTGGTTCGCGAGTGATCGTCGGCAGGGTCAGCACAAGCAGACCCATCAGCAAGAAACTGGCGGCGTCGATGAACAGCGCCGAGGGACCGCCCAACCTGGTGACCGCGAAGCCTGCTGCCACTGGGCCGGCCAAATACGAAAATTGCAGGCTGGTCGCGGTGAGCGCATTGGCGCGATCGAGGGCAGCGTCGTCCACCAGGTGCGGCACAAACGCCCGTACCCCCGCCGTGGTTGCTGGCGAGAGCGCGCCGGCGAGCGACGCCAGCACGCAGACGTGCCAGAGCCGCAATGATCCCAGGGCGTAGAGCGAGGGAATCGCCGCGATGAGTGCCGCTCGGGCGAGGTTGTCGAAGCCCATCACCAGCCGCGGCTGGTAGCGATCCAGCAGTCGCCCGAGGATCGCCCCGGTGACGACGCCAGGGAGGTCGAAGCAGAGGATGACGAGGCCCACCGCCGCACCAGAGCCGGTCAACTGCAGCACAAACCAGAGCAAGGCGATCGTGGTGAACTGGTCCCCGAGATAGGAGATGCTCAGCCCCAGCCAAAGCCGCCGGAACGCGGGATCGCGCCATGGAGCGCCCCCAGCAGTCGTTCCATCACTTCTTACTTTTATGTACCTTCGCACGAGTAACCGCAGGTGCTTTCCTCTTCAATTTGATCTGATTGTAATCAACCGCGGCACGGATAAGATCTCTTAGAGCACGCTCATTTATCTTGTCGCCCTCGAAAAGATCGATCGCTCGCCACGCGTTGCCTCCGAGGCCCGCGTTGAAGAGCTTGTCAGGATCTGGGAGGCTCGCCCCGTGGGAAAAGGTGAGCTTCACCTTATCTTTGTGGGCATTGCCGACCGCGATCATTCCGTCGTGAGACCACACCGGGCTTCCCATCCACTTCCATTCCTCGATGATCTCCCGGTCGGCCGTAAGGATGATTTTGCGGATGCTGGCGAGCGTCTTGCCACGCCAGTCTGTGAGTCCTGCGATCAGCTGGTCAATACGTTCCGATGGATTCATTGGATCTCTTTGCCTCCGTTATTCTTGTCCCGTTTTCATGCGAGTCGTCTTAATTGCCGCAGCGTCTGGCTAGGCCGGTCGCTTCGAAAGAAGTCGTCGAACGACATGGCCTTTCCACATCCACAATCCCGAAAGAACAAGCACAGGAACGAAGACAAACCGGGTGGCGGGGGCATAGTTTGGAATTTGGTCAAACGGGCTATAAATGTAACCGAGTATCGGAATGCTAAAGACGAGGTGAATCCAGCGAAAAACCAAACGTATCGTAACTTTGGGGGTGGTCCTGGCGGCGACGAAGGCCGGCTTCTGCAGAGTCGATTCCACGGGGTTCTTCCTCCTTTTCGTTATTGTTGATTGATCCGCGCGGTCGAAGTAGCGTTCGAAAGCATCTATGTGAGCGGACCAGAACCGACGGAGCGGCAACTCGTTCGTACCACGAGGCCAGTTCTGGTAACCGGAGCTCCGGGAGTTGTCTCGATCCTTCCCGATAATTCTTTTGCGATCCACTCGATTCACAACTTTTGAGCCGCCTGTGGCGGCCAGTTGGGCGTTTCAATCCCTAACTGCTTGGCGTACTCCGCGTTCAATCGTTGCCAGCCGAACTTCATCGCCTCGGGGCCGACAATGCGTCCGATGGGAGTTCCATCGAGAAGGTGATCCAGAACATCGAAACAGATGTGCCATCCGGCAGCGCCCATTGCGATGAAGCGGTGACCGATGTTGGTCCACAGGGTCAGCCGCGTACCGCCACCAAAGGCTTCGAGCTCCCACTGCATATCGAAGCCACCCCACTTGTACGCGAGCAGCTTGGGAGCGTCGGCTCGCGTCACTGTTGTTTCGGAAACCCGCGGCGTGGGCGCTCCCACGGTGGTGAGATTCACCGTGTTTCCAAGCGTACCCAGGCTGCCATCGGCTTCAAAGGGAGCCCACTCGCGCAGATGCGCCGGGTCGGTAAGCGCCTGCCAGACTTTTTCCGGCGGGTGGCGTAGCTCTCTGACGAGAATGAGCGTCCACTTCTCTCCGTCCTTTCGTACCTGCGCCTCGCTCGCCGGGCCCGGTGTGTACTGCTCGCGAACGGTCATCTTCTTTTCCTTATCCCTAGCGTGAATAGCGCGCCAGTTGGGTGAACTGAATCAAGTTCCCGCAGGTGTCGTTCAGCACCGCAATGGTCGAGCCGGTCACGTCGGTGGGCGGCATCGTGAACTCGGCGCCGCGGGCCTTGATCCGCTCGTAGTCGCCCTTGACGTCGTCGGTGTTGAACATGGCAGCGGGCTGGCGCTGCTGAAATATCGCCTGCTGATACGCTTTGGCTGCGGGGTTGTTGTTCAGCGCCAGCTGCAACTCAGTGCCGTCCGGGTCCTCAGGCGAGGCCACGGTCAGCCAGCGAAATGGGCCGTTGCTGAAATCGGTTTTCTTGGCAAAGCCCAGGACCTCGGTGTAGAAGCGCAGGGCCTTGTCCTGGTCATCCACGTATACGCTAGTCAGTTTGATTTTCATTCGTTTTCTCCTATGTCACGCTCGCGGTTTGGGCCGCGTCGTCTTGTCCTTAGTCTTCCTTTTCGTTGGTGTTGATTGCTCCATGCGGTCGAGGTGGCGTTCAAGAGCATCCAGATGAGCGGACCAGAACCGGCGGAACCGAGCCAGCCAGGCATCCAGCTCCTCAAATGGTTCAGGCTTCAGCCGGTAGAGACGGCGCTGCGCATCCACCGTGGATTCCACGAAACCGGCCTCGCGCAGCACGCGCAGGTGCTTTGACACGGTGGGCTGCGACATACGAAGCTGGCGCTCGATCTCTCCCACCGACTGCTGAGACGAGACCAGGAGACTCAGTATCGCGCGGCGGTTCGGCTCCGCGATGATTTCGAAAACAGATTCCATACGCTTTATATACTCCAGATAGCATATACGTGTCAAGGTATATTTAAGCAGGAGTCTGTGGCGCCGGTTCGCTTGGCGCTGGTTTCGACGTCGGTGCCCAAACGGGGTGGTGCTTTCGGCGACGACGGTCCCAAGCCCTGATAATTTTCACCTTGGCGTAGGACGTAAGCTCCTAAAATTCACGACAAACGAATCTGATCGAGATCAAAATAGCCCATCATCGCGCCATCGGTCGAAGGGAAGAAGAAAATGTCAGCAAAGCTTTCGTGCTCATTCCTCGAACCTTTTACGCCATGATCGGCGGACTCATTCTGCAGTGGCTCCTCGGCTACAACTTCAGCGCGGCCGTTTGGGTCGGGTACATTGCGCTGTTCGGAATCGCAGTTGAGACGGGCGTCATCATGGTCGGGTACCTGCCTGCCTGAAGCCTTGATCATCGCCCTCGCCTGCGGCCACCGGATCACGAACAAAGGCGATACGAACAAGGAGATCGAAGAGGCAGCCGTTGAAGGAGCAGTGCCAAGGCTTCGCCCGAAGCTGCTGACATTCTTCTCGGTGCTTGCCAGCCTCGTGCCGATGCTTTGGGAAGGCGGAATCGGCTCGGACGTGATGAGACCCGTTGCCGCGCCGATTGTGGGCGGAATGATTACCTCCACCATTCACCTCCTGATTCTCGTTCCGGTCTCTTTCGTGATGATGAAGGAGCGCGCGCTAAGGCGGAACACTCTGCACAGGTGGAGGAAGCAACAACCGTTTGAGTAGGGCATTTCCTGAATCATAAGGGTTTCAAACGCTCTGCTAGCATTCAAACTGTTGAATACGCAGCCCAGTACGGCCCCCACCGACGTTTGTTTCTCTCAACTCTCTACCTCTGTTACGAATTGCGAACAAAGAATGCCCAGCAACTCCATCGGCGGAGGATCGTTGTATGGTGGAAGGCGCGCCCTTACGACTCCGGCTCTGCAAGACGCGCTCTTCCCCATTTTGTCGCCTTGCAGGGCCGTTGGGTGAATTCCTAAACGGTATTGATTGATCGCTTCCGGCAGCCCGACAAATCATTGAGAATCCTTACCTAGCCGGAACGCACACACGCCCCCACTGACAGCTTCTGGCTAAGGCCTGATCAATCGCTCGCATTTACATCCTCGAACCCTCGATATCGGCCTATTTTGAGCGCCCGTTCCTCGCGATCCTTCCGCACTCGATAGCGCCACGCCCAAACCGCACTCAGCACTACGACTAAAAAGCACACTTCAACAAATAACTTTTCTCCATCCAGAGCATCAATGGGGTTCCCCTTCAAGTCGGGATCGGCAAGGATGCCGTGAATGAAGGTGCAAATACCGGCTACATAGACAAGGTAATGGAAACGCTTCCACTGCCTCCGCCCTAGCCGAAGCCGAAAATATGAGGTGAGTATGACTACCACGATCAGGTATAGGCTCACAGCGCCGACTGTATTCTCGATCGGTTGAACGGGAGACCAGACTGGAAGGGCCAAATCCAACAGACGCCAAGAACTCCTTGTTGAAAACAGCAATATGAACGGATGCGTCAACACTGACGCCATGAGGAAGTAAGCCGTGCAGTTGTGGACTGCGAAGATATTGATTCGCCGATGAGGCCAGCGCCGCCACGGACTGTAACGCACCGCGATTAGCAGTCCAAGACAGATATTTGCCGTCGACAGAAAAACAGCCAGCAATCCGACATCCGCGGAAAGGTCAAGCGCCGTCATTCCGGCGCTCAAGCAGAGGAGGTGCCGGTGCTGTCGTCGATGAATCTGAAATGAGCACCGTCTTTACGGAATCAGGAATTTCGTTCGCGTCTGCGAGTAGCTCACTTGAAGGAGGGCGTCCCCGAAAGGCGGATTCCGTTGGCTGCCTTCCAAGAAAGTCTCCGACCGCCGGGTCATCAGTAACACCCTTGCCACGGAACAATTGCGGCGGTTTCGGGAACACCGTTGTCGCACAATCTATGAGTGACCGTCCTGGAAGTCCGTGAGTCAAGGCGCATTGCCGTTTGTATACGGTTGCACCGGCAGGAAAATTAGCTTCGTCCGCCTGCACGGGAGATGCGGGAATATGTTGCTTCTCGATATGCGCGTCCAATGCCATATTTGCCAGCCCCTTCTCAAACGGCATCGGCCGATCAGCCGTTGCTTCAGGCGCCAGGCCTGCCGAAAAGTGAAGGAAAACCGAACCCGCTGAAATCGCAACGGCCAGAAATGAAACCGATAGCGATACCTTTTATCACTTGTGTGCTCCTGCCATTGATCAGAAATTAAATCTATACCCCAGAATCATCTTGGCAATCAGGTGGTCGGTTGCGCCCGTGAGGCCCACCCCAAGTCCGAAATTGATTTCCCACTGAGGCGCGATATTCAAATCGATTGCGGGGAAAATCTGATGCTGTTGTTGTGAGATCGCATCGATCCCTGTCACCGGTCCCTCCGAGCCGTAGTATTCGAGACC
>Ga0210393_10001331_pt1 | contig 20811 bp, 21 predicted proteins | sample IncBWC27OmetaG_FD_160068 | JGI IMG/M metagenome (GOLD analysis project Ga0210393, IMG submission 160068) | Forest soil microbial communities from Barre Woods Harvard Forest LTER site, Petersham, Massachusetts, United States - Inc-BW-C-27-O ... | reverse complement strand
GGGCGGCTTGCCACTATACGCGACGGCTGCGCGCTGTTCTCGGGTGGGCTTGCAAATCAGTTCGCGCTTGCCGACCTCAAGATGCAGCGGCTGCTCGATAGCTTCGATGCCTGGGCGCGCGATAGCGCGCTGGACGTCGAGGTTAGCCCTCCGGAGCGTTTCGAGGCAACCCATGCACCCGTATCACCGCGGCTCTCGCTCGACCTGCGCCGTGGGGAGATCCGCTCCATCGTGTGGGCCACCGGGTTTCGCCCCGACTATCGCTGGCTCGAGGTGCCGGTCGTCAATCCCAAGGGCGAGCTGCGCCACGATGGTGGAGTGGTTCGTGAGGCTCCCGGAATGTACGCGATCGGATTACCGGTATTACGGCGCCGCAGGTCGAGCTTTATCCTTGGCGCGGAGGACGACGCGCGCGATCTCGTCGGGCACCTTGCACGTTTCTTATCCGATTGCGCCCGGCCAGCATGATTGACTTGATGGGAGTCATCGCACTAGAAGTAGTTAGGCGCTCGCTGAACCTGCTTCTAAGCGCGTGCTCAGCCGCGGCGAACGTTGCTGCGCACTGACCGCCAGCGAGGCGATCAGCCGCGGCTCATTCACTTCGGTCAATGATGCTCGCGATGCGGGACATGGCGCTTTCACTGGGATGGCAATGACTAAGCCAATCGCAACGACCCGCGCCACGACCGAAGCGTTCGATGCTCACGCCCTGTTTGGGGCTACCGATTCATCAGCCTTTCCGATGGCATCGGCATGTCTCACCACATCAGGTCCTCTGGCACGCCATCAGTGGTAACTGCGTCGGGGGCGACGCCGCATCCGATCACCGCCCGCTCATCGCGCTCGCGAATGCGAGCTGCAGTTTCCGCTGGCACGAGGTCATAGCCTCCCTTGCGGCGAACGATCGCAATCTCGCCACGGCTGAGCCGCTCACGCACCGTGTGATCGGCGGGGATACGACGTATCTTATTGCCATCGACAAAATTGTATCGTCCATCAGTCTGAGCTCGCGGCAAGCGGTTCTGTTCGATCAGTTGCTCGATCTGCGCGTGGCGCGCTTTTTTGTCCGCCTGTTCCTTTTGTCGGCGGCTCAGCTCCTGATCGCGAGCGGCTTTGGCGAGCTGCGCCTGCTTCGCAGCGAGTTCCGCGTGGGACGCCATGGCGCGCTTGTCCTTCGGTAGTTGCTGCCGCTCCCGCTGTTGTTGCCGCAGTTGCCGTTCGGCTTCCTTGGACTGCCTCTCATTGACCAAGCCCGCCTGCAGCAACTGATCGCGCAATGACATGCTCATGACAAATCACCCGGCGTTACGAGAACCGCACTCTCACTTTACCGCTTATGAAGTGCTCGCCGGGATATAGCTCAGAGTCCTCCCACAGCTCCTCGCGATGAGCGGGACAGGTTCGATGCTTCGGATACCGGCGCTCCAAAGGCCTCCATGCTCGGGTATTGTTTTCCGCGGGAGATTATGCCGTATTTCTTGGTGAGCAGTTCTGTAAGTGCTTGATTTTTGGTGGGCGGTACTGGGATCGAACCAGTGGCCCTGACTGCCCGATCTGACGTCCGGCCCGAGCTTCTCAACTGCCACGATCTGCGCGGCTTTCTTCCCGTACTTCGAGCAGCGCAGCCGCTGCGCGAGAACCTGTGGTTAGAATCTTAAAAAGCAGTGCCTTCAATCTTCTTACACTGACCGGAGATGTAATAGCGGCTCGCGTGCTCCGTCCACGTTACACCCTGGAATGTGTATCGACCAGTGACGCGGTTGATCTTCATGGTGTCGACGTATCCAGGCAGACGGTTATCGCCCACCTCATGGGTGAATGAGATTTCCTCATCCGTGATCGAAACATCATCCTGAGCGATCCACTCACCGTTACCACGAATCTTGGCAGTGTGTGCGGAAGTATCAATCTCATAGAACGCTCCAGCGGTCGCACCGTCCTTGATGCAGTTGAGTCTAATCACTTCGGCAGTTGCCGGCAGTGATAGTGCGCAGAGCAAAATCAATACTATTCCGAATTTCATGGGTCTTTATCTCCCGCATCCATCACAAGGTCTCAATCACTCAATCACTGCTAAGCCGCGCTTGAGTTGTTTCAATTCGTATGGAACGGCACGTACCACATTATTGCCGTGACGCGTGTCACGCCCTCTGGGGCTGGGATGTGCATGTTTTCGCCTTTTGCCATGGGTGAGCACCCGCACCCGCGATCTGCATCGGGCCGTTGCGATGGAACTCGTCCTTGAGCAGCTGTCCGATCAGGCGGTAGGCGTGGCCGGCGCTCTGCACGATGGCCCGACTCGGGGTGGTTTCACCGCCCATGAACAGCGCGATGCCGATGAGGCCTTCGTTGCCGACCACCGAGATCTCCGCCGACGCGCCGTCGGCCAGCACGTACAGCAGCGACACGATGGAGTCGGTCGGAAAATAAACGTGGCGCAGGACATCGCCGGACTCGTACAAAACCTCAGGGTTCCCCCCTGGTGCGGTTAGTGCACATAACCGGGGCGAGCGACCGAGCAGCCCAAAATCAAGTACTTGGCCGAAAGACTGACAGGGTGTCAGCGCCCCGGTCTTCGCCCAGTTGTCTCCTACGTCATTTACGGTGCGCAGCTGGCTACGCCGCCGGCACGCGGCGGCGCCGAGCATGGTGTACTACGCGCTAAGCCCTGAGAGCTTCGGTTTACCGCGCGATGGTTAAAGCTCTCAACGACTTGAATGCGAAGTCGAACATGACTAACAAGTTCGAATTTCTGGATTCTGCGATCGTCGACCGCATCACCGAGCTTCGGTGGCGGCTCGAAGACGCGACCACGGATCTGACCGCACTGCTTGACGTCATTGAGTCGCCGACCGCGGAGGTCAAGTGCCAGGTCCGCCTTTGCCTGCGAAAAGCGGTCGACAACATCGAACGAGCGCTCGACCGGCTGGAGGTTGCCGAGAATGCCGCAGGCGGCAAGTTCGAGCCAAAGGACTGAGCCGGCATTCACCGCCCGCACCGCATCGGCGTAACCACGGCCGGGGGTGCCTCGACGTGGGGTGCGGCCGTGCTGTTCGCATCGAACTGCGCGGGATTGAGGAGCATCACGCCGCACTGAAAACTAGGGGGAGGACGCCGGGGACTACTATATCCGCGGGGCGCATGCTCACGCTGTTGCGTTCGCGATCAAATGGAAACCGTCTTGGAGGATCAAATATGCGTGGAAAAGTAGCGGCCCTCATTGCGGCGGTGCTAATCGTCTTCTGTGTCCCGTTGATGTTCATTGTGCAGCGGGCACATGCTGAGAGCCCCCCTCCGGATGATTGCTGGACTATGCAAATCGAAGGGTTAGGCGGCTATGCCTGTGAGCACATTTTCAGCGACGGGTCGAAGTGCATCGTGTTTAAGGGGGCCAATCCGCGCGGCCTTCCTTGGACGTCTAATATGGAGTGCAAGATAAACTAGCGGCCGGCGGCGGTGCGGAAAGCGCTCCTGGATTCGCGCAGTGGTGCGGGCAAGATTACATGCGAACGTTTTAGCCACTTCTCGCGCCGCCGTTGTGCATGACGGTGCAGCCAGCGGTCCAAGAATTTCAACATGTTCACGCCTTACGATGACATCGCGGCGCGGGAGGTACGCGCGCTATCGTGAGCCGCCGGGATCGCCCCGATTGCTTTCATCTCTAGGTAGTCAATCGCGCGCTGGTACCCATCACGCGCGTCGCGCATATCTCTTTTATGTGTCTCAGTGAGGTCGATCTGCCCGCCGCCGTGGGTCCTTCGGAGCAGCCGGAAATTCGGATCCGTCTCGGCGAGGCACAATTGCTCCTCGCACCACTGTTTCCGATGCACGAACCGCTGCATCATGTCCATAGCGCGCGCCTCAACTTGTTTCCCACTTGTTTCCGAGCAGACGTTTACTCCGCCAGCGCGAGTTAGTCCGTGCGGAAGCGAACATGCGATATATAGAGTCTGAGTAACGCCTGGCAGGCGTTACTAGGCCGCGCCTCGGCGAGGGAAAGTCAGGGCCTCGGGCTCGCCGAGAGGGACGCGCAAGGGCAGATCAAGCGCAGAGAGGTCGAGGCTTACCGCAACCGCTGGGTACTCGAGACGCGCGAGTTCTTCGAGCAGCGCGCTACAGCCGCCCAGGTGGTGCGGGATGAGAGCTGTTCACGCGTGGGCTGGCGGTCGCATGTCCATGGTGATGCTGCTCGTCATGACCACGGGCGCCCACGACCTTCAAGGATGTGGGGTTATGGCGATGAGGGTGATTTCTCCCTGAGCGGGTCCGTAGCACCAGAACACCCTGTACGCACCTGGCGTTTGGTTCTGCGCGTAGGCTTCGAAGACCTTATCACCCTTCTTGTATGGATTCTCGATGGAGTCGTACGGGTGGGTGCGGAGGCCCGGGTGCTTAGGATTGTCGACCAACAGGCGCACGCACTTGTCGACTTGCTTGAAGAGACCTTCGGCCTTGCCGGCCTTTGCTTTCCTGTCCCTCTGCCGATTCTGCAACGATCTCTGCGCGTCTTGCTGAAGTCGCCGGAATGTCGCGTCGGCTTCAGGCATCCAGCGTGGCGTGAACGGCACTACTCGTCCTGAAGTTGTTCGACGAGCGACGCCACTGCTTCAAGATCCGGGCCTGGGACGGACTGGCCTTCCGCTGCCTGCTGCAGGCCCCGGCGAACAGAGGCGAGCGCTTCCTTATTCTTGTAGAGCCACGCTTCCCGCGCGGGGATCACGCGGGCGAGTTTGACGAGCACTTCCCCTTCACCTCGCGGCTCTATCAGTACGGTCTGGTTGGCAAAGGATTCGCCCAGCGTCAGGCGTCCCTTGGAGTCGACGTTCTTGGTGACAGTGGCGTTTTTCATGCGCTGAATGTTTGTCTACTATCCCACTAGAGTCAAGTGGGATAGTGGGAAAAAATCACTAAGTGAATGTTTATAAAAGGATTTTATACGACGTCCGTCAGATCGGAGGTTGCAGCGATCTAAATGTCGGTAACCGTTCGTCCACTGTCTCTTTCTGCTTCTCCCAGAAGCAGATGTGCGTGGTGCCTTCGAATCATCCGGGTGTCCTTATGTCCCCAGGGCTCGGAGATGGTGCTGAGTGGCGCGACAGCGTTGAGTGAGGAGTGAGCCGTAGGTCGTGCGCAGCTGCCGAAATTGAATCGGCGGGTCAATCCTGGCCGCTTTGCAGGTTTGGCGTGGTGCTCGGTGCGTTGCAGTGGCGCACACGGCGATAGGCATCGGGCCGCGTGTCGTTCGACAGAATTATCGCGCGCCTACAGCCTTGGCGCGCTCCTACGCCTGATAAGCCTCGGTTGCGCGACTTACAATGAATGCGTGGATAGCGGTTGCGTCGTTCTCCGAAAGGCGATCATTCAGGGGGTTCAAGGCTTCGCTCTTCGGCGACAAGCATATCCATGGGTCGGAGGGCGTTTCCTTTTACACGCCCGAGAAGGTCGTGACATTGCGCTGGCCACGGAGTGAGACTGTTGGCGGCGCTAGCCATCACTTTCCGACGGCTAACTAAATATAGCTTCAGTTGCGCCGCCCGGCCAAGAACGGACATTTCCTGGCGGAGTCACCCGTGGATCCGGTCCATTTGAGATGGTGTCCAAGCAACCAACGGCAGTCCAGAGTGCCGCTTGATAGGATAATTCCGGAATGAGATACGCGATTGCGATTTCCCTGCTGCTTGGCGCGAGCGTGACCGTCAAGGCCGGCCAAGGCTTGCCTCCGCAGGACTGGCCTATGTTCGGGGGCAATGTGGAAAGCACCAGCGCCAACCCGACGCCCACCGGCATCACTGTCGGCAACGTCGCCCAACTCGCGCACCGGCAGATCAAGCTGGATGGCACCGTGGATGCCAGCGCCATTTACCTGCAGGGCGTCACTGTCCACGGCGGCAGCCACAACGCCATCTTCATCACCACCACCTACGGCAAGACGCTGGCGCTCGATGCCAACAGCGGCGGCGTTTTGTGGGAATACACGCCACCCAGTTTTCAGGCGTTGGCGGGCACGCGCCAGATCACCAACTCCACCCCCGTGGCCGATCCCGATCGGCAATTCATCTATGCCGCCTCGCCCGACGGCTATATCCAAAAGCTGGCCGTCAGCGATGGCCAGCCTGCCTGGCGCACCTCCATTACCAGGCTGCCACTGCGCGAGAAGATGGCTTCGCCCCTTAAGTTCTTCCAGGGCCATGTGATTGCCGTTACCGCGGGCTACATCGGCGACCGGCCGCCGTATCAGGGCCATGTCACCATTCTCGATGGCAACTCCGGCAAGCTCCTGCAGGTATGGAACTCACTGTGCAGCAACCGCAGCGGACTGCTTGAGCCTAACTTCTGCCCGCAAAGCCAATCGGCCATCTGGGGGCGTGCGGGCGCTGTGATTGATCCCGGTAGCGGCGACATCTTCATTGCCACCGGCAATGGCGACTGGAACGGCACGACCGACTGGGGCGATTCGCTCATCGAGATCGATGCCAGTGCCACGAAAGTGCTGGGTAACTACACGCCGGCCGATACCGAGGAACTTAATGCGCGTGATCTCGACCTGGGCTCGAGCTCGCCCGTGCTGCTGGGCGACGACTTGATCGCTCAGGGCGGCAAGGATGGCAAGGTCCGCCTGCTCAGCCGCAAGGCCATCGCCGGCGTCGCTGCCAACAAGGACCACGAACTGCAAACCGTTTCCACTCCCAGCGGCACCGATCTGTTCGCCCAGCCGGCGGTATGGAAACAAGACGGCCAAACCTGGATGTTCGCCGCCGACAACGGCGGCACCGCAGCCTGGGAGCTGGAAAATGGCGAGCTCCAGGAAAAATGGAAAAACCGCACCAGCGGCACCAGTCCGTTCGAGGCCGGCGGCCTGCTGTTCGTCTATGCGCGCGAGGGCGGACTGAACGTCTACGAAGCAACTTCGGGCAAGCACATCGCCACGCTGCCGTGTGGCCCCGGCCATTGGAACAGCCCCATCGTGCTGCAGGGTGAGATCATCCTCCCCGAAGGAAACGCCAATGATCACGCCACGAGCGGTGTCCTGGATATCTGGAGCGTGCCCAGCGGACACTAGCTACGGTGCTCCCTGCACTCGCAGTGCGCGCCGCTCGCACGCTTAAAGTGAGCCGGCGGTGAGTCGGGCTTCGGGTCAAGCGCCTGAAGGCAAGCACGAGACCTGTTACTTGAGAGTCATGAGCATCCTGCGCTCGGGTTCCCACCTTCGTACGTAGCAGCACGGTCTCAACACGTCGGGCGAGCGTACAGCTATAGCGCAGGGCGCTGTTTTGGATGCCGCTCGCGCGAAACAGGAACCAGTGGAAGCATTCGAATCGGCGACCTGCCGCGTGCGAGTCCACGCATGTCTAAGCCGAAATCTTGTGTAGAAACTGCCGTAAAGCTGCCGTAAGTCTGGATTCTGCTGCCTATGGCATCTGTAAGCTATTGATTAGGTGGCGCTCCCTACCGGATTCGAACCGGTGTACTAGCCTTGAGAGGGCTATGTCCTGGGCCTCTAGACGAAGGGAGCGTAAGAAGGGGGCCGCGGGCAGGAGCGCGGTATTATAGAGAGCCGTAACGATTGCTCAAGCCGAAAGCCACCGATTTGAACCCCCCCGAAGCGTCGCCCACGACGCCCGCCGCCGCTCCCCGGATCATTCCCCGGTCCGATCACGCCATTTCCCGCTCGCATATCTCGCCCAACGCTCTGCGGGTGCTGAACCGTTTGCGCGAGGCGGGCTTCATGGGATTCCTGGTCGGCGGGTGTGTCCGCGACCTGCTGATCGGCATCGAGCCCAAGGACTTCGACGTAGCCACGGATGCGCTGCCGGAACAGATCAAGCGGCTGTTCCGCAACAGCCGGCTCGTCGGCCGGCGCTTTCGCCTCGCTCACGTCTTCTTCGGCCGCGACATCATCGAGGTGGCGACGTTTCGCGCCGCGACCGCGCCATCCCAGGGCGATGAGCCGCTGCCCGAGGCCGACCCCGAGGACGGCGAGGCGCCCGAGCTCGATGAAGGCGCGGATGAATCCGCCGACATCGACGCGCCCGAGCCCGTCCGCGCAGCACCCGGTCCGCGTGCTGCCGTGGACGACGATGACCCGAACGCCGACCGTCGCTTCGACGCCTCGGGTCGCATCCTGCGCGATAACGTCTACGGCACGATCGACGAGGATGTGTGGCGGCGCGACTTCACGGCGAACGCGCTCTATTACAACATCGCGGACTTTTCACTCTGGGACTACGTGAACGGCGCGCAGGACATCGCCGCGCGCACGCTGCGCCTCATCGGGGATCCGGAGACGCGCTATCGCGAGGATCCGGTACGCATGCTGCGCGCGGCGCGTTTTGAAGCGAAGCTCGGCTTTACGATCGAGCCTGCGACCGCGCAGCCCATCGGCCCGCTGCGGGAACTCCTCGCCGGCGTGCCGCCGGCGCGGCTCTTCGAGGAGACCCTGAAGCTCTTCTTGCGCGGCCACGGGGCGCGCAGCTTCGAGGTGCTGCGCCGGCGGGGCTTGCTCGCCGCGCTCCTGCCGAGCGTCGATGCCTATTTCAGCACCCACCCGGGGAGCCTGGTGGAGAAGCTCCTGCTGCAGGGCCTGCGCAACACCGACGAGCGGGTGCTGGCCGACAAGCCCGTGACCCCCACGTTCCTCTTCGCACTCCTCTTATATGGGCCCATTGCCGGGCTCATCGAGGCGGCCCCGCCCGAGCGCTGGCACGAGCTGGCCACGATTCTGGAGGCCTGCGATCGGGCCATGCGCCAGGCGCAGACCCGGCTCGCGATCCCCAAGCGCTTCTCGCTCGGAGTGCGCGAAATGTTCGCGCTGCAGCCGCGCCTCGAGCATCCGCGCGGGCGGCGCGCGCTGCGCGTGCTCGAGCATCCGCGCTTTCGCGCCGCCTACGACCTACTGCTGCTGCGCGCCGAGCACGGCCTGGCGCCGCCCGACATGGCGCAGTGGTGGACGCGGCTGCAGGAGGTGTCGCCGGAGGAGCGCGGGCGCATGGCCGATGCGCTCTTAGGCGAGGGGCCCTCGCGTGGACCGTCCGGTCCCCGCCGGCGCCGCCGTCGTCGTCCGCGTCGTTCGCCGAGCTCCGCCTGATAAGCACATGGACCGCTGGCAGCCCGCCTATATCGGCGTGGGCAGCAACCTTCAGGATCCGCGCAGGCAGGTGGACACGGCCTGCGCGAGGCTAGCGGACCTTCCGCGCACCCGCCTCGTGCTGACCTCACGCCTGTACGCGTCGCGGCCCTTCGGCCCGGTAAGCCAGCCCGACTTCGTCAACGCGGTCGCGGGCCTCCTGACACAGCTCGACCCGGAAAGTGTGCTCCGCGAGCTGCGTGCGCTCGAGAGCGCCATGGGCCGCACCGCACCGCGCGAGCGCTGGGGGCCGCGCATCATTGACCTGGACCTCCTGGCCTTGGGAAGCGAGCGGCGCTCGCTGCCCTCGCTCACCCTGCCGCACCCGGGGATAGTGGAGCGTAACTTCGTTCTGTATCCTCTCTCTGACATCGCCCCGGACCTGGAGCTGCCCGGGATGGGCCGCGTCGCTGAGCTCAAACGGCGCGTCACGAACGACGGTCTCACCCTCATCTGAAATCACATGGCGAGCGAAGCGGCCCACAGGTTCATCGTGGTCGAAGGACCGATCGGCGTCGGCAAGACGAGCCTCGCGCGGCGGCTGTGCACGAGCCTGGACGCCCAGCCGGTGTTCGAACAGGCCGCGACCAACCCCTTCCTCGAACGCTTCTACCGCAACCCGAGAGCCGGCGCGCTGCCCGCGCAGCTGTACTTCCTGCTGCAGCGTGCCCAGCAGCTCGCCGCCCTGAAGCAGGCCGATCTCTTCGCGCCGGTGCGCGTGGCGGACTATCTCCTCGAGAAGGACCGCCTGTTCGCGCGCGTGACGCTCGATGAGGCGGAGCTGGCTCTCTACGAGCAGCTGTACTCGAAGCTCGACATCCACGCGCCCAAGCCCGACCTCGTCGTGTACCTGCAGGCGCCGGTGGATGTGCTGCAGGAGCGCATCGCCCGTCGCGGGGTGGACTACGAGCAGCACATCGACCGGCAGTATCTGGAACGGCTGAATGAGGCCTATGCGCGCTTCTTCCACGAATACGAGGCGGCGCCGCTCCTCATCGTCAACGCCGCCTCCATCGACCCGGTGGCCAGCCAGCACGACTACGACGAGCTGCTCGCCGCCATCCGCCGCATGAGCCGCGGGCGCATGTATTACAACCCGTTGCGCAGCCGCGCGATCTAGCTACACTCGAACCATGCCGATGTACAAGCACCTGCAGCAGGATGCCAGCCGGCCGCCGGTGACGCTGGCGACGCTGCAGCGCATGAAGGCCGACGGCGAGAAGATCGCCTGCCTCACCTGCTACGACGCCAGCTTCGCGATGCTGCTCGATGCCGCGGACGTCGACGTGGTGCTGGTCGGTGACACCTTAGGCATGGTGATCCAGGGCCACGACACAACGGTGCCGGTCAGCATGGATCACATGGTGTACCACAGCGCCGCGGTCGTGCGCGGATTGAGCCGCGCCTTCCTCATCGGCGACATGCCGTTCATGAGCTACCCGACGAAAGAGCTCGCGCTCACCAACGCCGTGCGCCTGATGCAGGAGGGCGGTGCGCAGATGGTGAAGCTGGAGAGCGGCGGCAAGCAGACCGAGATCGTGGAGTTTCTCGCCGGTCACGACATCGCGGTCTGCGCGCACCTGGGACTTAAGCCGCAGTCGGTACACAAGACCGGCGGCTTTCGCGTGCAGGGCCGCGAGCGCGAGGCGGCGGCGCGACTCCTCGATGAATCGCAGCGCCTGGAGGCTGCCGGGGCGGACATCGTGCTGCTCGAGTGCGTGCCCTCGGAGCTCGGCAAGGCGATCACCAAAGCGCTGCACGTGCCGGTCATCGGCATCGGCGCCGGTCCCGACGTCGACGGGCAGATCCTGGTGCTCTACGACATGCTCGACATCACCAGCGGTCGCAAGCCGCGCTTCGTGCGCAACTTCATGGAAGACGCCCACGACAATCTCGAGGCGCTCAAGGGCTACGTGCGCGCGGTCAAGCAGCGCGAGTATCCCGCGCCCGAGCACTGCTTCTAGGGCGCTCCAGGCACGAAACGAGGGGGCTTGGAGACCGTCACCACGATCGCCGCGGTCCGTGAGCACGTGCGCGCCTGGCACCGTGCCGGGTTGCGCGTGGCATTCGTGCCGACCATGGGGAATCTCCACGACGGCCACGTCAGCCTCATCGAGGCCGCGCGGCGGCACGGGGAGCGCTTCGTCGCCAGCATCTTCGTCAACCCGATGCAGTTCGGGCCGAACGAGGATTTCGCGCACTACCCGCGCACGCCGCGCGAGGACGAGCGCATGCTGGCCGCCGCCGGCTGCAACCTGATGTTCACCCCGGACGTCCGTGAAGTTTATCCGCACGGCTCCGAGCGCGCCTCGCGCGTCGAGGTGCCGGCGCTGTCGCGCATCCTCGAGGGGGAGTTCCGTCCGGGCCATTTCGAGGGCGTGAGCACGGTGGTGGCGAAGCTGTTCCACATCGTGGAGCCGGACGTCGCGGTGTTCGGCGAGAAGGACTTCCAGCAGCTCGCCGTCATCCGCCGCATGGTGGAGGAGCTGTGCATGCCGGTCGAGATCATCGGCGCCCCGACCGTGCGCGCCCCGGATGGACTGGCGTTGAGCTCGCGCAACCAGTACCTCACCACCGAAGAGCGCGCACTGGCGCCGCGCATCTACGCGGAGCTGCACGCGGCGGCGCAGCGCCTCGAGGCCGGGGATGCGGATTTCGCGGGCATCGAGGGAACCGGGCTGCGTGCGCTCGAGAGCGCAGGCTTTCGCCCGGATTACTTCTCCGTGCGGCTCGCCGCGGACCTGACCCCGGCGACGCCCGCCGCGGGCGAGCTCGTGGTGCTCACCGCCGCGCGCCTCTCCCGGGCACGTCTCATCGACAACGTCCAGGTGACACGACCGAAGACGTGAGTCGATGCGCGCGCGACGCGCACACCGCTGGGCTACCTTGGCACCTTGGCTACGCGGCGCTGCGGTGCCGCTGCAGCGCCCACTCGACGTGCTCGCGCACCAGCGCCGAAGCGTCGCCGCGGCGCGCCTCGAGCGCCTGCAGCACGGCGGGGGAGGTCGGCCCGTTGCCGAGTGCGACCGCGATGTTGCGCGACCAGCGCTCGTAGCCGATGCGATGGATCGCCGACCCCTGCATGCGCGCGCTGAACTGCGCCGCCGTCCAGCCGAAGAGCTCCACGAGATTCGCGCCATCGAGCCCATGGCGGATCTTGAAGTCAGGATGCGCCGCGGCGCGCGCGAACTTGTTCCACGGGCACACCAGCTGGCAGTCATCGCAGCCGTAGATGCGGTTGCCCAGGAGAGCGCGCAGCTCCACCGGGATCGCGCTCTGGTGCTCGATCGTGAGGTAGGAGATGCAGCGCCTGGCATCCAGGCGATAGGGTGCGACGATCGCGCCGGTGGGACAGGCCGGGATACACGCACTGCAGCTGCCGCAGTGCTCGCTCGCGCGCTCATCTTCCGGCAGCGGCACGTCGGTGAGGATCTCCCCTAAGAAAAACCACGAGCCGGCATCCTTCGCAATGAGGTTGGTGTGCTTGCCGATCCACCCCAGGCCCGCATCGCGGCCTAAGGCCTTCTCCAGCACCGGCGCGCTGTCGACGCACACGCGATAGCCGCAGGGGCCCACCCGATGCTGCAGCTCGCGCGCGAGCGCTCCGAGCGCACCGCGCAGCACCTTGTGGTAGTCGCGCCCGGTCGCATAGCGCGAGACGTAGGCGCGGGAGGGATCGCTAAGCACCGCGTGCGCATCCAGCGAGGGCGCCGGCCAGTAGTCCATGCGCGCGCTCAACACCCGCACGCTCCCGGGGGCGAGCTCGGCCGGGCGGCTGCGCAGTGTGCCGTGGCGCTGCATGTAGTGCATCTCGCCGTCGAACCCCTCGTCGAGCCAGCGCAGCAGGTGCCGCTCGTCCTCGGGGATGTCGAGACTTGCGACGCCGAGCGCGCCGAAGCCGAGCGCCACGGCGCGCGCCGTCAGCTCGTGCTTGAGCCGTTGGAGATCCAGGGGCTGCGCTTCCGGCATGGGTTCACCGCTCCTGCCAGTATACTCAGCCGATGGCACTGCCCATCGCCCTGTATTCCGCTGCGCAGGTACGCGCGCTGGATGCGCACGCTACGGGTCAGCTCGGCATCCCCGCCTACACGCTGATGAAGCGCGCCGGGGAAGGGGCGCTGCGCTACCTGCGCACCCAGTGGCCGATGGCGCACCGCATCGTCATCGTCTGCGGCGCCGGCAACAACGGCGGCGACGGTTACGTGCTGGCGCGCTTTGCCCAGGCGGCCGGACTGACGGTCACGGTGCTCGCGGCCACCGAGCCGCAGCAGCTCGCAGGCGCCGCACGCCAGGCGTACGAGGACTTCATCGCCGGCGGCGTGGCGGTGTACCCGTTCGCCACCGCGCGGCTCGCCGCCGGTGAGGTGATCGTGGACGCGCTGCTCGGCACCGGGCTGACCGGCAACGTGCGCCCCGCGCTCGTGCCCGTCATCCGCGCCATCAACGGGGTGGGCCGTCCGGTGTTTGCGCTCGACGTACCGTCGGGTCTTGATGCCGACGCCGGCACGGTCGCAGGCGACGCGATCCGTGCGGAAGCGACCGTCACGTTCGTGGCATTGAAAACCGGCCTGTTCGTCGGTGACGGGCCGGAGTTTGCAGGCACCGTGTTCTTTGATGACCTGGAGCTCGCCCACTCGGTGCCTGCGGACCTTGCGCCGCGCCTGACGCGCATCGTCGATGCCGAGATCCCGCAGGTCCTGCCACGCCGCCCGCGTGTTTCCAACAAGGGCGACTTCGGCCGCGTGCTGATCGTCGGCAGCGGCACCGGGATGCCGGGTGCGGCCCGGCTTGCCGGCGAAGCGTGCCTGCGGGTCGGGGCGGGGCTGGTGACGGTGGCGGTCGCCCCGGAGAACGTGGCGCCGATCGCGGCCGGGCGCCCGGAGCTCATCTGCTTAGGAGTCGCCGCTGCGGCGGCGCTCGCCGAACCTCTCGATCATGCCGACATCATCGCCGTCGGCCCGGGACTTGGGCGCTCGCCCTGGGCCCGCAGCGTGCTGCAGGCGGTGCTCGCGGCGAAGAAGCCACTCGTGGTCGATGCCGATGCGCTCAACCTCCTCGCCGAAAGCGGCCACGCCCCCCGGGGCGACTGGATCCTCACCCCGCACCCCGGCGAAGCCGGCCGGCTCTTAGGTAGCAGCGCGCCGGAAATCCAGCGCGATCGCTTAGGTGCGCTCGACCGCCTCATCGAGCGCTTCCACGGCACGGTGGTACTCAAGGGTGCCGGCACCCTGGTCGGTGCGTCGGGGCGCACGCCGGGACTGTGTGAGCGTGGCAATCCCGGTATGGCGACCGCCGGCACCGGCGACGTGCTCACCGGCGCGATCGCCGGCATCCTCGCGCAATGCCGCGATCCGTGGGCCGCGGCGCGCATCGGCGTGCTGGTGCATGCCATGGCGGGCGATGCCGCGGCCCGCAGCGGCGGCGAGCGGGGCGTGCTGGCCTCCGACCTGGTGCGCGAGCTTCATCACTGTGTCAACCTGTGAGGCGCCGGTGCGCACGCTCACGCCCACCGCGCAGGACACCGAGGATCTCGGCTGGCAGCTCGCGAGCGCACGCCCTGCGGTCAGTCGCGCGCTCGCCGTGATTTACCTCTCCGGTGAGCTCGGCACCGGCAAGACCACGTTCGCGCGCGGCTTCATGCGCGCCCTCGGGGTGACCGAAACGGTGAGGAGTCCCACCTACATGCTGGTCGAGCTGTACCGGGCGACGCTCCTCACCCTGGTGCACGTCGATCTCTACCGCCTCAAGGCTCCCGAGGAGCTCGAGCATCTCGGCCTGCGCGAGTGGGCCACCGAGGGGTGCCTGTGGCTCATCGAGTGGCCGGAACGCGCGGCCGATAGGCTGCCGCCGCCCGACCTCGCGCTGACCTTTGAGGCGGCGCCCGCCGGGCACGACATCGAGGTGATCGCCCGCTCGCCAGCCGGGCACACCTGGCTCGCGCAGCTCACCGGTGGGGAGGGCGGCTGAGCCGCGCGAGCGCCCCCTCGCGCGTCGCGGTTGAAAAGCAGGCAGGGACCGGCGTAGATTACCGCGCAGGTAGCGCTCTGAAGCTGATGATAAAAAAGATCTTTTTTTGGGGATTGGTCGCCGGGTCGGTCGTCCTGGGCGCCCGGTCGCCCGCTATGGGGGGAGAGTTGCGCGACATCGCCCTTTCCGCCGATGCCGAATCCGCCCGGCTCACCCTCGATCTCACCGACGTCGCTCCGCAGCGGCTCTTCACTCTCGAGCACCCGGACCGCGTGGTGGTGGATCTCCCCGACACGCACCGTGCCGGCGGCGTGCATGCCCCGGCGCCTTCCGGGATCGTCACCGAGGTGCGCTTCGGCGTTCAGCCCCATGGGACGCTGCGGGTCGTCGTGCAGCTGCGCTCGGCGCTCCCCGTTCACAGCGCCTGGGCAGTCGGCGGCGAGGGTCGTCACCTCGTTCTGATCCTGGGTCAGCCGGTGGTGGCCGCCGCCGCCGCCCAGGCCCCGGAAGCCGGGCCGAAGGCGGTACGCGCCGTACACGCCCCGGGCGATGGCGACCGGGACGTGATCATCGCGGTGGATGCCGGGCACGGCGGGGTCGATCCGGGCGCCATCGGGCACGGTGGCACCCGCGAGAAGGACGTGACGCTGGCGATTGCGCGCGCGCTCGCGCAGCGGATCGATGCGCAGCCCGGCATGCGTGCCGTCCTGACCCGTGATCGGGATGAGTTTCTCGAGCTGCGCGATCGCATCGCGCGCGCGCGCGCGGCGCACGCGGACATGTTCGTTTCGATTCACGCCGACTCGATCGCCGACCGCAGCGTGACCGGGGCGTCCGTGTACGTGCTCTCGGTGCGCGGGGCGTCCAGCGAAGCGGCCCGGGTGCTCGCCGACCGCGAGAACTCCGCCGACCTGCTGGCCGGCGTGCCGCTCGATGAGCAGGGCACGATGGCGGTGGTGCTCGATGCCACGCAGAGCGAGATCATCGGCTTGAGTGCCGGTGCCGCCGAGCAGGTGGTGAGCGCGCTCGAGGGCGTGGGCGAGCTGCGCAAGGCGCAGGTGCAGCGCGCCGGGTTCGTGGTGCTCAAATCCCCGGCGATCCCCTCGATGCTGATCGAGACCGCCTACATCTCCAACCCCGCCGAGGAACGGCGCCTGCGCAGCAGCGCGCAGCAGGAGCGCCTCGCGGAAGCGATCGCCGGCGGCGTGCGCAGTTATTTCGTGCAGAACCCGCCGGACGGCACGCGCTTCAAGCAGGAGCACCGCGGCACGCTGGTGAGCGCCGCCGACGGCGCCAGCGGCACCGCCGCTCGCTGACGGCGCCAGCCGCGCTGCCCGCCGCGCGGCCTCGTCTCGCGCGCCCTCGTCCCGCGAGGTCTCGCCTCGCGAGGGACCCGTCGCGCGGCGCCGGTGCCGCGCCTGTACACTTTCCTTCATGCCTATCCGAGTGCTCCCGGACGAGCTCATCGACCAGATCGCGGCCGGTGAAGTCATCGAGCGCCCCGCATCCGTCGTCAAGGAGCTGACCGAGAACGCGCTCGATGCGGGGGCGACGCGCATCGAGATCGACATCGAGCACGGCGGCGTCGCCCTGGTGCGGGTGCGCGATGACGGCCGCGGCATCGAGGCGGGCGAGCTGCCCGTGGCGCTCGCGCGCCACGCCACCAGCAAGATCGCCTCGCTCTTGGATCTGGAGCGCGTGACGACGCTCGGGTTTCGTGGCGAGGCGCTGCCCTCCATCGGCTCGGTGGCGCACCTCACGATCACGTCAAGGACCGGCGCTGCCGCGCACGGCGTGCAGATCAGCGTGGTGGGCGGCACCGCCAGCGCCGTGCGTCCGGCGGCGCATCCCTTGGGCACGACGGTCGAGGTGCGCGATCTCTTCTTCAACGTGCCGGCGCGGCGCAAGTTCTTGAGGAGCGAGGCGACCGAGCTCGGTCACATCGTGCGCCTCGTGGAAAGGCTGGTGTTGTCGCGCTTCGACGTGAGCCTGCGGCTGCGCCACGGCGAGCGTGTGCTCATCGATGCGCCGGCGGTGGAGGGACCGGCGGCCGAGGGGGAGCGGCTCGCCCAGGTGCTGGGCGAGGACTTTGCGCCCGCCGCGCTCGTCATTCGCGAGGCGGCGGGCCCCGTGATGCTCTCGGGCTGGGCGGGACTGCCGACGCGCTCGCGCGCGCAGCCGGACCAGCAGTTCTGGTTCGTCAACGGCAGGAGCGTGCGCGACCGGGTGCTGATGAACGCGGTGCGCTTAGGCTATCGCGACGTGCTCTATCACGGCCGCCATGCCGCCTACGTGCTCTATCTGACGCTCGACCCGCAGCTGGTCGATGTGAATGCGCATCCGGCCAAGCTCGAAGTGCGCTTTCGCGAGAGCCGCCAGGTCCATGACTTCGTGTTCCGCTCGCTTGAGCGCGCGCTCGCCGGCACGCGACCCGCGACGAGTGCCGCGCCGGCCGCGTCGATGGCGGGGGAGGACGCTGGCAGTCTGGCGCTGCTTCGTTCGTCCGGCTCGTACGCTGATTCCTCCTGGGCTCCCGGCGTGCTGCCACTGCAGGACGGAAACGGCTGGCAGGCCCTCGCCTCGGGCGTCAACGAGCCTTCCGCGGCGAGCGCCCCTGCGGCAGCGGAGGACTATCCGCTCGGTCACGCGCTCGCGCAGCTGCACGGCGCCTACATCCTCGCGCAGAACCGCGACGGGCTGGTGCTCATCGACATGCATGCTGCGCACGAGCGCGTGCTGTACGAGAAACTCAAGTCCGAGCGCGCCGCCGGTGGCGTGCCGGCGCAGCAGCTGCTGACGCCGCTCACCATCGCGGTGAAGCCGCACGAGCTCGCCGCGATACTCGAGCAGCGCAGCGCGTGGGAGGCGGCGGGCTTCGAGATCGATGCGCTGTCGCAGACGCACCTGGCGCTGCGCCGGGTGCCGGCGTACTTGGGACCCGCGGAGATTCCCGGCATCGTCCGCGCGCTGCTCGAGGGCTTGCCGCTCGAGGCCGGCGCGCATCATCTCGAGGGCGCTGCGGATCGCTTCCTCGGGACCCTCGCATGCCGTTCCGCCATCCACGCGAACCGCCGCCTGACGCTGCCTGAGATGAATGCGCTGCTGCGGCAGATGGAGGTCACCGAGCGCACCAACCAGTGCAATCACGGCCGCCCCACCTGGACGCGCCTCTCCCTGCAGCAGCTCGACCAGCTGTTCCTGCGGGGTCGATAGATCCTGCGAGGTCGATCGAGATGACCGCGAAGCTGCCGGTGCTGATCCTCGCCGGACCCACCGGGGCGGGGAAAAGCGACTGGGCGCTGCGGCTTGCCGCGCAGGCTCCGGTCGAGATCGTGAGTGTGGACTCGGCGATGGTCTACCGCGGGCTCGACATCGGCACAGCGAAGCCCGCGCGCGAGCTACGCGCGAGTGTTCCCCACCACCTGATCGACATCTGCGACCCGGGCGAGAGCTACTCCGCCGGGCGCTTCGTGGTGGACGCAATGGAGGTGATCCGCGACATTCACCGGCGGCGCCGGGTACCACTCCTGGTCGGCGGGACGATGCTGTACCTGCGCTCGCTCCTGAGAGGACTTGCGCCGCTGCCGCCGGCGATGCCGGCGCGGAGGGCGCAGATCGATGCACGCGCCGCGCGCGAAGGCTGGGCCGTGCTGCACGGCGAGTTGGCTCGTCTGGACCCCGAGGCGGCCGAGCGCATCGCCCCGAACGACGCCCAGCGCATCCAGCGCGCGCTCGAGGTATGCCAGGGCACCGGCCGGCCGATCTCGCAGCTGCAGCGGCAGACCTCGCCGCCGCTTATGGACTACCCGCGGCGCTACTGGATCCTGGCCCCGGGCGATCGCGCCGTGCTGCACGAGCGTCTCGCCGGGCGCTTCGCCAACATGATGGCCGCGGGTCTCCTGGATGAAGTCGCGGCGCTGCAGCGTCGTGGCGATCTGACGGCGCGCCATCCGGCGATGCGCGCGGTCGGCTACCGGCAGCTGTGGGCGCACCTTTGCGGGGAGTATGGGTTGGATGAAGCGGTGCGACGAGCCGTTGCGGCGACGCGCCAACTTGCCCGGCGGCAGCTCACGTGGCTGCGCGGGGAGGCTGAGGCACACTGGATCGACCCTGACTCAGGTGAGGCGGAATTGTCGTGGAATAAAGACATTTGTCAGAAGCTGGCCGGCCTTGGGCTTTAATGGAATCCGCGGATCCCCATGTTAAGATGCCGCTCGTCGGTTCCTCGCCGCTTGCGGGGTCGTTAGTTTGCTTTGGATCGCGGAGCATGGAAGTTCAGCTGCGATCCGTCGTGCCGCCGAAAAACTCGAAGCTGTAAAAATAAGGAGAACCCGATGGCCAAAGGCCAATCCCTCCAAGACCCCTTTTTGAACGCCTTGCGCAAGGAGCGGGTACCCGTCTCCATTTACCTGGTGAACGGCATCAAGTTGCAGGGTCAGATCGATTCCTTTGACCAGTTCGTCGTGCTGCTGAAGAACAGCGTCAGTCAGATGGTCTACAAGCACGCGATTTCGACCGTCGTGCCGGCGCGCAACGTGCGCCTGGCGAGCGAGGAGGGCGGTCCCGCCCCGGAGACGCCGGCCGAATAATGTCCCTGTCACGGGAAGCCTGAGTGTTCGAACGCCCACGGACTGGTGAGCGTGCGGTACTCGTGCGCCTGGGACTGGGCACTCCCGTGGATCCGGAGGACCTGGAGGAGTTCACCCAACTCGCCGTGTCCGCAGGGGCCGTGCCGGTCGCTACCCTCACCGGAAGGCGCCCGCGCCCCGATGCGCGTTATTTCATGGGCAGCGGCAAGGCGAGCGAGCTGAAAGAGCTCGCCGCGCATACCGCGGCGGACGTCATCCTCGTCGACCATGCGCTCTCGCCCAGCCAGGAGCGCAATCTCGAGAAGCTCACCGAACGGCGCGTGCTCGATCGCAACACGCTGATCCTCGACATCTTCGCCCAGCGCGCCCGCAGCCACGAGGGCAAGCTCGAGGTGGAGCTGGCGCAGCTGAAGCACATCGGCAGCCGCCTGGTGCGCGGCTGGACCCACCTCGAGCGCCAGAAGGGCGGCATCGGACTGCGCGGTCCGGGCGAGACGCAGCTCGAGACCGACCGGCGCATCATCGCGCAGCGGGTGCGCCTGCTCACGCGGCGGCTGCTGAAAATGCAGCAGCAGCGTGCCACCGGCCGCCAGACGCGTGCCGAGATCCCGGTGCCCTCGCTGGCGCTGGTCGGCTACACCAACGCCGGCAAGTCGACGCTGTTCAATGCGCTCACCGGCGCGGATGCCTTCGTCGCCGATCAGCTCTTCGCCACGCTCGATCCGACGGTGCGCCGCATCCGCCTCCCCGGGGGCACACCGGTGGTGGTGGCGGACACGGTGGGCTTCATCCGCGAGCTGCCGCACGAGCTGGTGGCAGCGTTTCGCTCGACGCTCACCGAAGCGCGCGAGGCGACGCTGCTGCTGCACGTCATCGATGCCACCAACCCGCGCCGCGACGAGCAGACGCGCGCGGTCGAGGCGGTGCTCACCGAGATCGGCGCCGGTGCGATCCCGCAGATCCTCGTGTTCAACAAGATCGACCGCCTCGAGATGCCCGCGCGCGTCGATCGCGACGGCGACGGGCGCGTCACCGGGGTATGGATCTCGGCCGAGAAGCGCGCGGGATTGGAGCCCCTCGCCGGCGCGCTCGCCGAGCGCCTGGCGCGCGTCGCGCGTCGCGCCACGGTAA
>Ga0210393_10001330_pt1 | contig 20814 bp, 10 predicted proteins | sample IncBWC27OmetaG_FD_160068 | JGI IMG/M metagenome (GOLD analysis project Ga0210393, IMG submission 160068) | Forest soil microbial communities from Barre Woods Harvard Forest LTER site, Petersham, Massachusetts, United States - Inc-BW-C-27-O ... | reverse complement strand
GTGCCGTCAAATGATCTCCAAGCGTCACCGTCGTCGTCACCCCGCAACCCTCCGTGTGATTTCCCGCGATCGGTCGATAATCGCGGCTCGGAGGTTAACAATCCATGCGCAACGTCCACACGCTTACGAATCGGCATCAATGCATTTCGCCTTTCTGGTCCTTGGTGAGGCGCGCCAGTTCAACGTACGCGTGGGTTGACTCCGGCCGGAGCTTCAAGTTGTGCCACTTGTCGTCACACCCCTAAGTAGGTGAAATACGTCTCGTCCTTGATGGCCCAATAGGGAATTAGGCGCAAAGGCCCTCCGTCTGTGTCGACGTGCCACTCAGCGCTTCCCTGGCTTAGCTGTTTGGCCGCAAGGAGCTGGGCGCGTGTCACCTTTGGCGTGTCATCGCTGATTGCAAAGAGCACGATGGGACCAGATACGAGGGCGACCATATTCGGGTGTTGGGCATCTACTGGCTTGAGTTCCAGCCTGCGCGGCAACTCGAGCTCGATACGATCTCCGCTCTTCCACCCGCGACTCATCGTCGCAAATGTGCCGCTCTGCACGTCGATCTCTGGGATCTTTTTCCCATTGACACGTATGGACGGTGCTTCCGCCCACGCTGGAACCCTCAGCCGGATAACGCTGTGAGTCGGTTTGGAAGCAGTAATATTGAATGCAATAGTGTCATCCAAGGGATACTGCCCCGATTGGGTCAATGTCATTTGCGCGCCGTGCTGTTCCCAGCGAAGCGTCGACGGGATATAGAGATTGACGAATACACCGTCTTGATCCTTGAAATACGTGCTGATACGGTAATCCGCAGTCACCTGCGGCAGCGTTCCAGAGCAGCACGGCCACTCGTCGTTCATGATCTGACCGTAGCCGTCGAAGTACGCCTTGTGGGCATGGCTGTGGTAATTGGACTGATAGAAGGCCTTGCCAAATTTGTTAAGCGGCAGTGCTCCTAGAACGGTGTTGTACATGACCCGTTCCATGCTATCGCCGTAGTGTGGATTCTTCGTGATTCGCAGCAGGTAGCGAGTGAGTTTGAAATGAGCGTACGAGCCGCAGGGCGTCTCAAAGTGATTCGGTTCGTTGACAATGCTGTCTGCGAGCGTCTCTACAGCCGGGTAGTGTTTCTTTTCACCCGTACTGGGATCTGTGTAATCCTTAGCCGGTCTCGGCAAGAAGGACTCAGAAGGCCCCCAACCGCCGGTCGCGAAGCTCTGCTGTTCGACAAAGGCCAATCCATTACTGGCCGCCCGCAAGTACTTCTCATCGCCGAGCACAAGGTAGGCTTTGGCTGCCGAACTTAGGGAATTGACGTGGCTATAGGCATGCCGCCGCGCAAGTACATTCTTGCCGTTAGCCAGGTCTTCAAAGAATGCGTCGTATAGATAATGCTTAGCCATCTCCAAATGGCGAGATCCCGCGCCTCGCTGCCAGGCGATGAATTGGTTCTCCGGGATCGTGTAACTTTCTCCGGCTCCTTGTTCTGCGGCAAAGAAATCTATCGCCTTTCCAGGGAGGTGCTGCGTGGCTACAGTAGTGACCCTTTCAAGAGCATCCAAGGCTTCGGGGATTTCTCCCAACTTTAGAGCATCCACCAGACCACAGACGAGTTTATCGTAGCTATACGACTCCAAATCATATTTATCGGTGAGCTTAAACATCTTTCCTGTTGGTTCGATGGTCGGTGAAAAGCCATTAATCAGGCGCCTAACTTTGTCGCGAGATTTTTCATCTTTTGTAGCCGCGTAATAGCGGCTGAGGGCGGATAGCCACTGGCCGAAGGTGGTCGGTCCAAACTCGAAATCACTGTACCATCCGCCCAAATCGCTACCTGGTGCCGCAAGGCCTGCAGCCAGTCGGAAGGGCCGCAAGAGACTATCCTCGTTCATGTTTATTAGTACGGTGTGGGTCTGATCGAGTTGAGCCTGGTGCGGCCCTGGCGCTAAGACGACGTCGCCATAACTGAACTCACGCAGCGGATTGCCGTGCTCAAAGTTCCGAGCCGGTTGAGAGGGGCCCGCGCTCCAAGCCTTTCCACACGATATCAATGCTGCAACGCTGGTGCCGATCTGTACGAATTCACGGCGGGTAAGTTCAGGACAATCGCTTCTGGAAAGCATGGACTGCTCCATTATTGTGTTCACCTATCTGCCTACGCTCTGCACTAGCACCATTCATAGTGTCTATCAATATCAGTAGCTGTTGCGCTTTCTCTGTAAGAGGCCTTTCTTTTCATTTGTGTCGCGCTCATTCGCTGGAACTCGGCGAGCGCGATCTGCGTCATTGGGGCACTTCACCCACAAACGGCTTCGAAAACGCGTAGCGCGTTCTCGCCCAATATTCCACGAATCTGCGAATCGTCATATCCGCGCCTGACGAGTCCGCGAGTAATGTTGGGAAGATCGCGAACATCGTCATAGCCGAGGAGGCGCTTTGTCACGTCAGGCGCGTCCTGCACTTGAAATCCAAGCTCCTCATTCGCTGGCGATAGCAGACGCTCCAGGATGCTCTCGGGCACCTGCAACGGCCAATCCGTGCCGATACTCACGTGCTCCCAGCCTACTAAATCCGCGATGTACTCAATATGATCTAGCATATGTTCGATCGTGGGGACCTCGGAAGTCAGATATGAAGGCAGAGCCACCACCCCGATGACGCCACCTGTACTCGCTACGGCCTTGAGCGCATCATCGCGCTTCCCGCGCACGTGACGATAGACACTCTGCGCGGCAGTATGGTTTGCCGTCACCGGCCGCTTAGAGTATCGGCAAGCATCCAAAGTGGTCATATGTCCGCAATGACTAACATCGACGATGATGCCGAGTCCGTTGCACCGCTCAACAACCCTGACGCCAAAGCGCGAAAGGCCTGCGTCGACTCGTTCCGTGCAACCGACGCCCACGTTGTCCATCAGGTTATAGGTCAGCATCAAAGACCTAAGACCCTTGGCATACGCCCTATCAATGAGCGAGAGATCTCGAGGCAGTGGATTCGTCGGCTGACAACCTCCGTAAAATGCGACGACTCCTTGCCTCTTAGCCTCGCGAATCCCGCGAGTGTTCGTAACGTAACGCATCCAAGGCAGCGTCGCATACCGTTGAACCAGCGATTCCAGACGCAGTGCCACGGTATCACTTCCGTCATGCACATCGATGCCATAGGTGCCACAAGTCAAACCAGATTGGTGGTACCAATCTGCGATCAAATTCGACTCATCCTTTAGGGACAATTCATACGGCCAGTAGATCGCCTCGAGGAATGCATCTGCCAAGCACCCTGCTGTCGCGAGCCGGGACTCGAACAGTGCCTGCAACTCTTGCGAGTAGTGCGAAAAGATATTGGCTCCCGCGTGTTGCGAAAGAAAATCAAAGACGATGCATTCGTGATGCAGGCGTGAGGCGTGCGCCTCTTGCGCAGAGGAAAGGCCGAAATCGTAGAACTGTGCCTGCGAGGGGCTATCCACGAGTCTCATTCCAAACGGGAGCTTGAGCCGCTGTCTCGCGCCGATACAGACGCATTCCGTTGCCGAGGTACTCCATAGGTCCATCGACCGTGCTGGCCTGGAAAGCAAATAGCCGATAGAAATTAGGCGTTGGCAACGATTCATCCCGAACACTCAAGATAAAATCGTTATTCCCCAAGTGGATTAGTGGAGTCGGATCAGTCGGCAAGGTAGACATATTTTCGTAGGGTGCAAAGGTCGCCTGCGACGAAAGATTCAATTGGCCGTCTGGGGAAGCCGAGACGCGGTAGCGATATAGGTTATCTCTATACACGGCGACAAACCTTTCGATTTTGATGGGATCCGCTGAAGGTATTGGAAACGCCTGAGTCATTTGCTCATAGGCGGCCAATCTCCGTTCCCTGAGCCACGGCGCCACAATCTCGCCGATGAACCGCCAACTGAGCCGATATTCGGCGTTAGTTAGAATGGCGATCGCACGGCGCTCCTCGGGCAACACGTACAACGCTGCGGAAATGCCGGGACCTCCACCACTGTGGTGAAGCAAACCGTCGTCGAATACCATCCACCCCAACCCGATGCCATCGCCATAAACATATCGTCCCACTTTGTGACGGAGACCAATGCGTTGCATGGCGTCGGTGCCGTCCCCCGACAAAATGCGCACCCCGTTTGCGCCAATCCCTTGATTCATGTGCACGGTCGCAAACTTCAACAAATCGGCGGCAGACATCATCAAAGTCGTTCCGCAGGGCGCAAAGCTTAGTGGGAGGAAAGCCGCGTTGGTTCGCGTAACAGCAAAGTCTTTCGCTTCTTGGACGAAATGACCCACGCTTGTTCGATGAAGAATAGCCTCTTCAGGCAGCGTTGCCGAATGTTTCATTCCCAAAGGTTCGAAAATCCGCTCCCTAATGAGCCGGTACCAACTCTTACCGGTAATTTGTTCCGCGAGGTAGCCCGCAAGGACGAACCCAGCATTGCAATAAGAAAACCTGGTGCCTGGGGAAAACAATTGATCAAGCTTCGCAATGCGCTGAGCCGCTCGCTGTATCGTTTCCTCATCATGATCGAGCCCGGGCAGAAGCTCACCGTCAATCCCCGACGAATGATTAAGCAGCATGCGGGCACTAAGCTGCCGTTGCAGCGACCCTCCGTGCAACTTGAAAGGCGCTAGATACTCCATCACGCTTTGATCTAGGTCGAGCTTTCCTTCATCCACCAGCTGCATGAGCAACGTTGCCGTGAATATCTTTGTGATCGAACCAATATGCATCACAGTATCAGCCGTTACCGGGACGCCAGTCGTCGTATTGGTCACCCCGGTGACCGCAGACTCCAACCTCCCGTTCTCAAGAATGGCAATACTTGCACCCGGAACAGGCCATTGCGAGAGCGCACTCTTCAGCGAGTCTTCGAGTTCGTATCTAGCCGGCTTCAATGACACGTTACCCTTGACGGAGTTAAAAAGAAACGCATCCGCGGTCAGACTATGCAGATGCGCGCACCATCTCTAGCCAAGCTTTGCCGCTATGCGATGGCTACAACTTGAAGTCGCGCCGCACCGTCAGAGCAACATTGAACGGAGCTCCTGGTTGATTACCGAAGAGTAACGACTGATAGTTGTTGATGTAGTACGTCTTGTTAAAGATGTTTCGGGCATTGACCTGAAATAACCACTTGTCAAGCGTATAGCTGGCCGTGAGGTCGAACAATGCATAGCCCGGAAGATCCTTGCTCTCCTGAGTAAACGTCTGCGTGTTTGCAAGCGCACTACCGTAAGAGGTGTGCTGAGCACCGATAACTCGGACGCCTCCACCAAAAGAGAAACCCTTCAAGAACCCCTGTTGCAGCGAGTAGGTCGAAAACAAGCTCGCAGTCTGCTTGGGGATGAACAGTTGCGTTTGACCGACTGTCGCAGACTGAGGGGCAACGCCTGTCGCAATGGCCGCCGTGATAGTGGGATCGACGTACGAGTATCCTGCGTTGATTTGCCAATTCGGTGTCAGTTGACCAAGTGCCTGCAGTTCCGCGCCACGGTGAGTAAGTTGCCCGACAGTTTGATAGATATTTACGCCATTGAGGGTCGTGACATACTGCGCAAGATTGTCCTCCTTTATTTGATAGGCCGCTGCCGTGAGCAGCAACTTACCGTCGTTCGTACGAAGTTTTGAGCCGATCTCGTACTGCACTCCAGTAGCAGGTGGGATCACATGGAAGCTTGAGTCCACGAGAGGTTGCGGATTGAATGATTCACTATAGGACGCATAGACGCTCGCACCCTTCAAGTACTCGTAAGTGACGCCGGCGCGGTAGCTCATCTGGCCCCGCTCGTCGTATGCCTGAGGCGCCCCACCTGCAATCACCGATGTGTCTGGCGTTGCGTGGGATGCGCCCAGTAAAATGTCGACAGATTGGATGGGCTTGATGACCGATTGAAACGAATAGGTCAATGCACTGCTCTCAGTGCGCTGGTAGGAAGGTACATTCGCAGTGGCCAGCAATGCATTGATGGCCTGCGCAATGGAAGCTTCCCCATTGAAGATATTGTCGCTCGTAACGTAGGGCGGGGGCGTGGTCAGCGAATTTAGAGTGCCGGTGTAGTGCTGATAGAGCACGCCCACGGACAGGAAACTGCCTTTGAGCCCCAAACTATCAAATCGATAAATCGATGAACCACCCATTGCATAGCTTTCATTGCGATCTCCAGGATTCTGAAAGGTATCGCCCCCAATGGTAATAGTCCCGTCGGGTTCCAGACCGTAAGCATAGTCCTCGCCACCCACCAAATGGATGTTTTGATAGGCCCCTTTCAAGCTAAATTGTAGATCATTCGTCGCCTGCCAAGTCAGATTGGATTCAGCGTGATACATGTCGGTATTTTCCGTAACATCACGCGATCCAACAAAGAAAGAGCGACGCACAGGAGGCGGACTCCCATCTAAAAATTCAGGTACGCCATCGAAGGAAGGTACCTTTTGGCGCTCATAGCCGCCATGAACGTAACCCGTGACTGGATCAAAATCGAAATCCAGACCGCCATAGGCAGTGGTACGCTCGTGAAACATTTGATCAACAAAGCTGTTCCCCTGATCTCTCACACCCACGGCAATGCCGCGCAGGTGCCCGCCCGGATCAAGAACACCGGCCAACTGCGCCTCAACCCGGTAGCCCTCCCAATTTCCGACTTGTGCAGATACATAAGATGTCGTTTGACCGGTTGCGGATTTGGTCACATAGTTATTCAATCCGCCTGGATTCGAAACACCGTAAACGACCGACGAGGGACCCTTAACGATCTCCAGTCGATCGTAGATTGCATTGTCCGGCTCGATATATCCACCAATCAAAGGGAGACCATCGATAGCCGGCTCAATAACTGGAAACCCCCGCAGAAAAATTCCTGAGCTGAAATTCTCAGCCGCGCCCACATTGAGCGCACCCGGCGTATATTCTGCAATTTCTCCAAGAGTTTTCAGGTCAGCTGCTTCGATGAAGTCATTACTAACGAGGGAAATAGACTGCGGCACCAGTTCAATGGCAAGGGGTAGGTTCGTCGTGCCGCTTGTGTCCACATTGAGAAACTCATATCTCTTTGCAGTAACTACGAGTTCCTGGATTTGATCAATGCCGGAACCTTGAGAGCTCGGCGCTTGACCGGATTGCGCGACATCCGTCGCGAGTGCTGCCGAGCACACCTGCATGACAAGAATGGGGCTAAGAACTCCTAATATGCGCCCTCCTACTGCTGCGGGGGTCCAGTCCCGGTGTTTATTGGAACGAGTATTTGATCCCATTCAATATCCCTCGCAATTTATTTCGTTATTGTGGAGATGCATGTCCACGTGAACCAACATTCGTGTTCACTATTTATGAAATCAAACCCACTAGCCAATAGATTCTTCGGCCGATTTGATCGTGATTAGCTATTGCCTGGCCGCGCATGACCGCAATGCTGGAATGTCACCATTTTATGATTTTCTCGATAACCTTCGCGGCGGGTCTTTCAAAGGACCATGGAAATCAACCTAAACGGCGCTTACTACGCTAAACAGGCAGGCGTTAGGGGCCATGCGGACGCAACGCAACGACGGCTCAGTCGTGGCGACCAGTTCTATCAGCGCGGCGCGAACATGGGATCTATCAGAAACCGGATAAACGGACTATGGACGTTTTCCGGAAATCCACATCATTTCTTTCCTACAACTGTAACCGGACCCAAGAGCCCCGATTCAAGTAACGATGAGGTGGCGCTATAGGGGTTGAAGGTCGTGAATGCGATGGGCTTTGCATGCGGCTGTTTGTCGCCGATTAGACGGTTGGCCCACAGGTTCGTGACGCGGATCGTCAACTGATTGACCCCTGGTTGAAGAAAATCAGTGATGTCGGCGCGGAAAGGGGATTTCCAAACGATGCCGGCCGACTGGCCATTCACGACGACCTCCGCTAGGTTCCTTACGTCGCCTAAGTCGAGCTCCAGGCGTTGGCCTTTGACCCACCACCAGGACGGCGCACGCAGGGTTGCCGCATATTCCGCCGTGCCGGAGAAGTACTTGATGTTTGGGTCTCTGTCTACCGTCCAGGATTTGAGCCCCGGAAACGTGGCGCGATCTGGCGCACCGCGGCCGGATTGGAAGCGTAAAGTCCACGGCCCGGCGACTGACCCTAGTTCATGTCGGACAGGTGCTGGCACCCGCCGCACTTTCTCCTTCGCTGGGTTTCGAAATACCACGAACACGGCCTCCTGCGGATCGAGATTGAGTGGTACAAACGTGCTATTTCTCTCGATCCGATACGAAGCAGGCTCCATGCCGCCGGTATCGGCATGCCAGATCTCGGCGGCTTTGCCTGTGACGCGGAAGCGCGCCTCAATGCGCTCGGCGCGGCCGCGTCGATTGTTGACAAAGTAAATGTCCCCGTCCGCAAGATGCCGATGAACGAACCACACCGTGGTATGCGGCTGCCCCCTCGAGTAAGTAAAATCGGGCGGCAATTTCAACGCGTCAACAACCCTCACCAGCGATGTACCGGACAGAGTGCGGCCCTCGCCGTAACGATGCTCTCCGGGGGGACCATTTCCCCAAACCGCGTCCGCCAATGTGCGGAACTCTTCCTCGTTGTCGTTCAGGCTCGGTGTCGCCTGTGGTTTATCCCCGACAACGATTGCTCCCGCATTGACTAGGAGAGCGATCCTTTGGAGTACGTCGAGCGACATCACACGTGCCCTCGGATCCAACGCCAGCAGCCGGTAGTGCATGCCACTTGCCGTCGTCAAATATCCCCCCTCGACCTTGAGCATTGTCAACGCATGGGCATTCGCAAAGTCAAACGCGTAGCCCTCCGGTATGGACGGCAAGTGCTGACCATAAAGAGCCGTGATGTTCGAGTCTTGTCCATAGTAGAAGAGAATATCCGCGACGAAATGTCCTTGTTGTAACAGGAACGAGCTACGCGAAAGATAGTTTACCCAGGGCGCCGCCTGCTCGGCCCAGGTTTCCTGCCGCGTGAACCACTGCCCGTAGGGACCCAACGTTACCCCTGGACCACTTGTACTGAGAGGCTGGTGCACCGAAGTGTGAATGACAAATAGATTGAGACCATCCGCCAGTTCGCGATCGGCCGTGGGCTTCAGATTCTCCGGCGCAAATGCAAATGCCGCGCCGTCGGTGCCAAGCGCGGTCATTGATTCTGCTGCGACAATATTTTGGCCATAGATGTGCGAGACTGAGGCTGACTCGCGGATGTCGGCGTCGTAATTGGCCTGGTCAAATAGCGTGATCCGTGGCATCCACATTGCCGACATGGGGATATCATCGTCCCGTTTAACATCCATGCCATCGCCTATGAAAGCCCGGTGATCCTCATGAGACTCGCCGTAGTGAATCATGCCGCGCGCGTGGAGGGAGGCAGCAATTTGCCCATAGTGATGTTCCGCGAGAAGTTCTCCGAGCGTACGCCGAAAATCCCATAAAAATTGATCGGTCGATTGCGCGCTGTCGATAATTCGGCCTGTTAGCGCTGGGAGCCAGAGGCGTAGATCGTAGCCACGGCGCCGGGCAAATTCCGTACCTAAATCCGGTGTCCAATTTTGCGGACCCGCCTCCCAGCTATCGTTGACCATAGCCCGTAACCCGTGGGAGCTCAGGGTTCCCGGTCCAAGGATCGATTCGTAGGCGCCTAGGTATTGATCGATATAGGTTTTAACCGCGGCACTACTTAACTTGTCGACCTCCAATCCGGTACCCTCAGGGGAGGCCGGATGGTTTTTTACTCCTAGCAGTGAATACCCAAATCTAAGAATTACCCAACGGCCCGCGGGCGGCGTCCAATTCAGGGTACCGTCTCGTTTGAACTGCGAGGTCAGATCAACAATATCTTGTTTCCGCAGAATCTCGCGACTTAAAGCACGTCGTGTAGGATGGGAATTGATTCCAGCTCCTAAAAAAAACCCGGCCTTTTCTTCAAAATGGTCTACCCTAGGCGTGGTGTACAAAGCGAATTGGGCGACTTGGTGCTCTTTGGGTAGTGGTCCCAGTCCCCACATCTGTGCTTCCGCCAGGGACAGCCGTATCCTTGGCGGCGGCGGAAGTAGCAGGCGATAGTAACGCGCATATGTGGGCGCAAATGTCACGGTCTGTTGGATCGGCGGAGTACTGGCAAATGATTGATCCGCCGAGTCGTATGCTGCAGCAACGGTGTGAAATGCCACGCCGTCGACGCTTGCCTCGAGCTTTGCACCACAATGCCGCGCACTTAGGAGATCAGAATAGTCCAATAGAAGCCCCAGAGTCATCGACTGCATCGTTCGAGCGTGACCAAAGTCCACTTGGATCCACGCTGGATGGGCCGGACTTCCATACGCAAGGTGAATTGGGTGAGTAAAATCGCCGCTCGTTAATCGCGCACCATCAACGGCGCCGGCGCTAGAGGTGATTTTCGGTTGCAGTTCCGCCATCGAATGTTCCGAATCGGGAAGCTTATAGGCTATGACGGCGACGTCTTGGTAAATATCCGGGATCGCATCGTGAGCGGGGGTATTCCTCATCTCGGCACGATCCATCGGGAGATTCTGAAACGGCCCCACAGCGGTTGGTGGATGCACGAGTCTACCGATGAACGACACTCCGCCGGGAATGAATGTTTCACTCCATACCAGCTTCTTCATGCCATCCTCCGGTTTAACCCAGGGACCGCCAGATTCGCTCCAGCCCGGCGAGCCGGCAATGGCCAGTTCAAGTCCCAGGTCTGACGCAAATGTTGCCGTATATTGGAATGCATCGTTCCAGGCCGGTGTCATGAACACCAGGCGCTTATCGACAACCTGCGGCGTGGAATAACCGGCATCAAAATTCTGAACGCCGCCTATGCCGATTCTCTTCATCCATTCCAAATCGAGCCGGATGCCCTCCTTTGTAATATTGCCGTTCATCCATTGCCACCAAACGCGCGGCCGGGCGGCTGCTAAAGGGGTCTGGAAGCCACTCTCCAATAGGGAATCTTCCGGCGCCGCGTTTTGTGCGGCTGCGCCACTGACTGATGCAAAAGCAACCTGGACTATTGCGAACCCAAGTCTCAACAGTGGCGGCGTCCGAACCATTGGGTTCCCCTAAAAAGGCTGTCGCCTATTCCGCTGACGCCGGCATGTGTTCTTCAAACCATCCAACGAGTCGGGCCATATAATCAATGGTCGCGGGCCAATTGCGTATTCCGTGCCCTTCTTCCGGGTACGTGAGCAGAACCGACTCAACACCGTGCTCGAGTAGAGCACTGTGAAATTGGGTTGCTTCCTCCGGTGGAGTACACCGATCGAGAGCACCACATACACTTAGCGTTGGCGTCTTTACCTTTTGAGCATGCATGATTGGACTTCGCTCGAAATACTTGCCACCGGGATTGTTATAGGTATCGGCAAGGGACATACGGACATAATCTGGTATATTAGAAATCAGATGCGCAGTGACATGGTTCGTCACGGGAGCCACCGGAACCGCAGCCGCAAACCGCGCATCTTGCGTTATTAGCCACGCGGTCATGAATCCACCATAGCTACCTCCGGTCACGCCTAAGCGATTGAAGTCCGCGATCCCACTTTCTACAAGATGATCGAGCCCCGAAAGGTAATCGAATGTGTCAGCGCCGCCTACGTCCCCCATAACGAGCTGCGCGAACCCTTGACCGCGGCCTGAGCTGCCGCGTGGATTGGGCAGGAACGCGGCATAACCGTGTTGAATTAGCATTAATATGGGGGCGCGCACGGCGCGCCCCAGCCAGGTTGGGTGCCAGTTCCACACCGGTCCACCATGGACGTGCATTATCAAAGGGTGAGGTTTATCACCCTGCGGTAGCAAGAGCCACCCCTGCACGGGCAGGCCGTCCGGTGCGGTCCAGCTTACCCGCTCTACGGACTTTACCGCACGCGCTTGGTCTTGATACCCAACGTCAAGAGAGCGGACCGTCTCATACCGTCCATTACGGATGACGGCGATTTCCGGTGCCATCACAAAACTCTCACCGACAAGAACGCAATCGCCCGTCTCGTTTATCCCCGATACCGCGGCGTATTGTCCGCTCGTGCTCAATTCCGCACTACACCAGGTCTCCGCGTAGCTGCTTCGCTTTACATCATAGAGACCGACGACGGTTTCAAATCCACGGTGCCCTGCGAGCAATATCTTTTGATTAGAACGCCATTCAATATGAGTTATATCAACGCCACGCGTGTTTACGTTGACAGTCCTTCCAGAACCCGCTTCGATCAATCTCAGCTCTCCGGCCACAATCCACCGATCGCTGCAAGTGGCTTCCACGACTGCTATGTGCTCGCCGGAAGGAGACGCTGCTGGCCATCCGATCTGATTTGTTGGATTTAGAATCTCGCGGGTGGCACCGGTTGCGATTTCAATGAGGCAAAGATGAGCGCTATACCAAAGACCTTCCCCCGGACCCGGGGACACTATGGCCGCAATGTATTCGTCGCCACACCATGCAGCCTCCCAAACATTTGAGTTTTCACAGTCCACCCGCCGATGTCGTTTGACGCCGACGTCATATATAAAGAGCTGCCGCCACCGGAATTTCTCGTTGGATGCAACCACCGTGGGCATCCAGGACGGGGCGGAACCTGCTACTTGCTTGGACGTAACCGCCCCCTGTCCGCCCGCTGTATCTGCCCCATGCCCAGCCACACCGAGCAATACTGACTGCCCGTTCGGTGACCATTGCAGGTACTCCACCCAGCCTTGCACGGATGGCGTCGCAATCGTCGTGCCGCTCGCTAAATCGTGCAGATAGAGCTGAAAATCACCGATTTGTACTCGGTCCGACAGAAATGCAAGTTGGTGCCCGTCGGGGGATACCTTCGGGGAGCGATCCACGTTGGGCCCTGCGGTCAACACCCGCGTGTTGCCCGTGGCTAATTCCGTAACGCAAATTCGTGTTGGCGGAATGCCCTGGAGGGTATCCACGAGCGAGCCCGCAAAAAACGCATGCATACTATTTGCAGAAATCTCCGCCGCATCAGATATGACTCCAAGCCCCGGCTGGCGCACAGATCGGTAAAACGTCTCGGCCTCTCGATATAGCGGGGTCTCCCGGAAGTCTTTTTTCATGGTAAACCAGCAACTAGCCGAGGTGTACGACATCCGGCTTGGGGTGTCGGAGAATGCCGTTTGCAACTCTGTTCTTTCGCGTGCCAATTAGTAAGATCAGCACGAAAGCAAAAAACACTGCCGCAGCATCGGTATCAATGGCCAAACGGTATCCACCGAACTTGTCATATATCCATCCGGAGACGACCGGCGCAGCAGCCCCGACAAGTCCAGCCGCGGCCAATTGTATGCCGATCAATCCGCCGAGATTGCGTGACCCACATAGCTCGGCGAAAAGAACCGGCGCCATTTGCCCGAAGCTGTTGACCGACGCCCCCCAAAAAAGCACGAACGCCACTACGCACGCGACGCCCGGAGTAGTCACATCAGCGCCCAGCAAGCACAGCGTGCCAATAGCGCACATAATAAGCGCGCCAGCCAATGTTGCTTTCGTGCCGGCCCGCTCTGCGATTACCCCCAGCGCAAGAGACCCAAGACCGGATAACAGCCACGTGCCTCCGTATGCCAATCCGGCCATATGAGCCGAATAACCGGAACTAATTAACAGCGGCACAACGTGAAAATATACGCCCTGCATGCCAAATCCGAAAAGCGCGCCGCTGATGATTGTTAAAATGACCGACTGTGACGACAAATTGTTACGGACGGATGGCGGGCTTTCCGTTATTTTTTCGATCACGCCCACTGGGTTATCTCCACTCGGCCTGCCTTTTACAAAGAAAAAAATAATCGGCAGCATGAGCAATATCAGCGCCGCAATTCCTGCAACGGTTGTGCGCCACCCGTACAATTCGAACCACCAGCCTATTAGCGTCGAGAACACTGTGGCGCCAGCGGACATTGCTCCCATGACAATGCCCATACCCAAGGCGCGCTGCGAACCCATCCAGCTTGTGACAACCATAGCGCTCGGTAGATAAAAAGTTGCGTTTATGCCTAGACCGACCAAGGCAAAGGCCAACAACATTCCCATCCACGAACTGCATTGACTAACCACGAACAGCCCGCTGCAAGCGGCAAGAGTTCCAAAGATCATGATGGCCCGCGCTCCAATCCGGTCAGCCAACAACCCTACCGCTGGGGTCGTTGCGAGAAAGGCCAAGGTATAGGACGTCGCCAACGCCGACGTCTTGCCATTCGACCAGCCGAACTCCCGCATCATAGGAACAAATACAGGCCCGACAACAGCCGCGCTCGAACCCGCAATGACGAAACAGATGGCCCCGATACTGCCTACCACCAACCATTTATCACGGGCGACAGCCGCCGATGGACTCATACCTCGCCTTCCACTGGCAGTCTACGGCGTCCGCACATGGGCAATGGCCTATTAGGCCGCCTGATTAGGGTTATCGCGAGCATGGGCCGGCACATATTCACTCTGCGCAATCACGTGATTAATTTCCAATAGATTCGCAAGGTCCTGCGATAGCCGGATGTTATAGATATGGGCTACTGCATGGGACAATTGTGCCGACGTCGATGCCGAGGTACATTCAAGCGTTGCTGTCAGTAAGGATTGGCTGGCGTCAGCCGCCATGCTTTGACGGACGCGACCTTCACATCGCCCCCATTGGCAAAGAGGCGAACCCCTGTGCCTTTGAGCCTTGGATACACTGCTCGTGCGATAGCTTGCCGGTCATTGGCAAAGACTTCGACGATGCCTTTGTCAACGTAGATGTGTAAGACCAGCGGTTCAGACGTTCTCACCTCGAAAGGGGCTTCCTCAACGATCTTGGTTCCCCACTCCAGGCTCGATTTTGTCGTGTCGAACTTGAGCTTCCGAACGCGCGCATCGTAGTAAATGGTCGTCTGTTCTTGACCATCAGAGGATGCATCTACTTTGACTCCTGCCTGTGTCGCTCCGCCTGGAAGCAGTGTGACTTCGAGCTCCATCAGTTCGCTTCCGAGTCCTGGCAACGCAAGATCTTCGCCGGCTTTGAGGTCGATGTTGTTCTTTCCTGTGAGCTCAATCGCAGGCTCTCGAGCTCTTTGGCCGGCCGGATCCCTAGTGTCCCATCCTGGGCCAGCCAAAGCGTGCGCGGCAGGCTGTACATGCCTGTCCAACCCGAGTCTTTCTGAGCCTGCTCGGGCCGATCATCGAATATCCATGACCACATGATCTGTCGGCCCTGCTTGTCCATCAACGCTTCTGGGGCGAAAAGAGCGTTGTCTTTCCAGCTCATCCTCCCGTGAAGATCCGGATAGAAGTGATCGTTTCGGTAATCCCCAACGTAATACCGCGCCCCTCTGTTGTGGCTGATGGCCAAGAGAAGATACTTGCCACTGGCCTTGCCGCCGTCGGCGGAAACCGGCAACGGAAGAAATGACGGGCACATATTGTCCTCGGAAGCTTCAGTCCATTCCCGCTTGGACTCGTAGAAGCGGTGCTTGTATTTCCAGGTTTTCAGATCCGCCGATTCGAACAAGTACAGGCGATCGCCGCGCTCATCGGCCGACGAATCGGCTTTTCTGCCGTATTTCTCTAAAACCATGAGGTTGCCGGTAAGCATGTAGTACTTGCCGGCTTTCTTCCAGATGTTGGACGGATCGGCCGAGCCCACGTGGATGGCCTTTCCCGATGCATCCGTCATCTCCGTAATGCCCCATTCGGTAGATTTTATGACCGGATTGGCGGGAGACTTCTTCCAAGTTTCGCCGTCCTGACTCGTGGCAAGGCCTATGCCTTTGGCGCCCCAAAGCATCCAATACGACAAGACGGCGGTGCCGTCATCGTCAACAAAGGCTCCGCCACTGAACGCCCCGTCATCGCCATCGCCTGGCACCAAGGCATCGGGGTGATAGCGCCAATGCAATAGATCAGAACTCGAGACGTGCCCCCATGCGAAGCTCGCCCCATCTGCATTGGCGTCAGGGCGACGTCCCGATTGATTGTAGAGAAACATCAGGTGGTATACGCCATCCTTGTAGTAGGCACCGTTTGGGTCGCCCGGTATTCCTATGCCTTCAGGCAAGGCAAAATGGAATGCCGGGCGGTAGGGATCGGCGAGTAATCGGTCTCTAAAATCATGGGTAGCTCGCATAATCTCTGGCGAAATTGCTTCGTGGTTCTTGACTAGAACGGCGGGAAGCTTTGGAGGGTCGGGGAGTTTTTCCGCGCCTGCGCAGCATTGGACACCGATAAGTGCGACGAGGATTTTAGTCAGATAGTTCATTGGTTTTAGTACACTCTTTTCCAAATTAGCGGAAGGACGTTGAGCTTGTTTGTAAGTTGAAGCCTAAAGAGGCCAAGGCCTAGCGTGTCGGGGGGTTCACGGTACCTGAGAGAGCGGCGAGCAGAGCCCGGGCGTCCTCGCGCACATTGGGCCACGGACTCTCGAGTGCCCACTCAATCTTTTCGCGCGAAGGCGTAGCAAAGAGCCAGCGCAGCGAGATACTGAACGTGGAACTGATTGTGCCCTCTTGGGCGACCGCCCACACCACGGCTCGGTCCACGTCGAGAATGTCCATGGCTCTGTCTGGAACCGTCCATTCGAAGATCCATTTTTTTCGGCTCGTGTCCCAGGTCATGGGCATATCCGCATCCTGGCTCACCGAGATCCAGACGCTGGCCAACCGCTCAGCGGGAAGATCTATCTCTGCGAAGAAGGTGTGCTTGGCACCTGCGACGATGAAGTTAGGAGTGACCTCAACTGAAAGCACGCGCGGAGCCAAGTTGGAGGCAGAAGCCACGCGGTTGGGCAGATCCGGATCGATGGGACCGGTGTAGGTTACACCTTCGTTCCAGCCTTTGGACGCAAGCGACCACGCGGCGACCGGTACTTCCAGTGGATAGTCGAGTTCAGGTCCCAAAAACTGATTTGGCCCGATTCCCCGCAGCTGCAGCGTAAGCCGGTTAGCGACCCCGAAGTCGACAAAATCCGTGAGATCGGCATAGGCGATGATGCGCGAGCCACTGTGCCGATCCCTAGGAGCGGACCATTCGAGTGGGACGGGTCGGCCGTTGAGGCGAAGACTCGCCTCCTTCACATAATCTGCGTTGGTGAATGGCAGCACGAACCACATGCGGTCAGGGCGAGCCCAGGCGAAGTTGTGCGGCAGTGTCTGACGCCAGTTCGCGAGCAGATCTTGATATTCGGCAAGGTTCGAGGGAGTGTTCCGGGCTAAGAGCCTCTGGATCGAAGCCTCGAGAAACACATTGGTTTCGAGATCCAGGGTATCGGCGGCCTCGTGAAAAGGGAAGGTAAACGGCTTTCCGTCGGGGAGTCGCCAGCGGTCGAGGGCGCGCGGCAGGGCTTTCCCTTCGAACTGCACCACCGCGCGCCGGTAGGGTCCCGCGGGGGTCCAGGAAACCAGTTTGTTGTTGAGTGTGACGGCCGGCACCTCTTGCTCTTTCTCAGTGAGCAACATCAGTTCCGCTCTCTCGCCAGGCTGGCCCGCCATCTCCTCAACAACGATCTTCCCGGAACCGGTCTCGACGCGGCCAGCGACTCCGAAGATCAGGGGAAGCTGCGCTGGACTGAAGCGATTGAGCTCAAAGAGGCACACCTCGTGGGCGGGAATGGTGACCGAGACCTCATCTCCGGTCGAAAAGATCCCCCGCTGGTGTACCGGATCGAAGTAAAGTGGACCGCCAGAGGGGTGCAGCTCCCGCAGCGTGAAGCTGCCTTCCACTTGCACGCCGACCGATGCATCGAGCGCGATCTTGGCACGTGCGGGGCGGAGCGCCGCGTTGCAGATAAAGATAAACCCATGGTCCTGCCGAATCCGGGCGTAAATATCGACTCCTCCCGGCCGCAGCTGGTCCCCCAAGGAGATGTTGTAGCGTACGTACTCGAAGTTCGCGCGCGCCCATCCCAACCACTTTTTGTAGAAGGCGACGAACTCGGGCACGCGGCTCAAATCTTCGGGTAGGATGCAAGCGATCGCATTGCCTGAAGAGGCAATGGCCGACAAGAGTGAGTAACGCCAGCCCAGCATATCCCAGGCTTTGGGCAAGCGACTGTCGTATGAATTTTCACCGATGCGGTGCACGAGCGCATGATTCATCGCGGTAGGCAGGAAGCGGAAGTTCTCGTTCCACCAGCTTTGATAGCGGGCCCCGTCGGCATTGATGCGATCGTCATGCAAATCGGGATGCTTTGTGGCACCGTAAAGAATGGTCTGCTCCCAGTAGGATTCCTGCATGTCGAAGTGTTTGAGCCCCCACAGTCCGTATTCCTTTCGGCCGTAGAACGCCTGCAGCTTCAGCTTTGGAAATTCGTCCTTAAGTCGCCTGGCGAGCCGCTTTACCTCGCGCCATCCTTTATAGGTCCCCTTGCCGGGGATGTGTCCGTGCTCACTGCTGTAGCAGAAAGAACCATTGCCTGGACCTGGATCCCAGGACCAGAACTTCAGATCAAATCGAGCGATAGTATTGCGCTGAACGGCGAACCACCAGTCGGCGTAACCCCGGCAGGCAATACAGTTCTCTCCGCTCATCCCTCCGGCCAGGTCGGTTTTTTTCCAACTCGGTTTTTCCTCCGCGAAGGGAAGCGCAGCGGCATTGCCCTGTTCGCCGTTCGCCGCGACGCCCATGTAGAAGCCGCAATCAATGCCTTTTTCTTGGGCCAAGGCGAGAACGCGTCCCGCCGATGAGTTCTCCGGCGCGAGATTCCAGTAAGCAGATGAATCGGCGGCCGGACGCGAGTACGGGAATAGCGGGTTAAAGATGATGAGGTCTCCACCCAGCTCGGAGACGTTTTCGACGACGCGCTTATATTTGGCCTCGAGCTCTGCGTTATCAGGGTACGCTGAGCTAGTCACCTCCCACAACTGTTCGATCGGATACCAGTACATGTATAACGCGCATGTGAACTGGTCCGATCGCGGCGCCAAATACCCAAGGACGAATCGGCGCATGGCCTGGATTTCATTGCAATCCAGCGGGATGTGCCCGCAAGGATTGCGGAAGCGCGTGATCGGCCGGTTCATCGTCAGCGTTGGCAGGGAGTGGTCGGTGAGCATCCGGCCGCTGCGGGCGTAGACGCCGAGATAGTGCGGGTCGCTTTCGTAGGTGTCACCGGGCTTCAGAAGGAGAGACGGCTCATAGGTGAGAGAGATGTTCTCCTTTTCTACCTCGGTGCGAAAGAAAGGGTTTTCTATACCGGTAAAGAGGCCTCCGCGCGGCCAGCGCAAAAAAACCGTGGTCGGCGTATTCCAAAAAGTGGCGTAGTCGACCGCTTCGCCCGGCGACCGGTCCTCAAACGCCCAGCCCATTTCGACCTTGAGCAAGTCGAGGGGAATGCGCAGATCCTCAATCTCAAGCCAGCGCTCGATCGATTCACCGTTCGCCGCCAGCCGATAACGCAGAAGAACAACATACTCGCCCTGATTGCGGAAGCGGTAAGAGAGGATTCCGTCCGTGCCCTCCTCGACGGCCTCTGATGCGAGACCCCGGCTCGAGAATACGCCGCTACTCGTGGTGATGACGAAGGTATCTTGAGAGAGTGAATACGTCTCTCGGGCGCCTCTATTGGTGATGCGCGCAATGGCTCCGGTCGCAAGCAGCTCTACTTCAAGCGACCGCGATCGTAGAGTGCGACGCCCAGAGGCCCGGGCCGCTTCGCATGCCGTTGCGGCGAGGAGCGATGCGCTAAATGGGCGCTTCACTCGTGCCGACATGGCTGCGAGGGTGGCGATGAAACGTCTGCGGTCAATCATATTCATTCACCAGGCAGCCGAGGTATGGTGCTGGAGACGGAGCGCTGTCGGCATCAGAACTCAGCGAAAGATGTTCTGCATCTGCTCAAGTGGGACGCCTTTGGTCTCGGGCACGATAGCTTTCACCCAGATTAATTGCAAAACCATCATCAAGCAGAAGAAAGCGAAGATGAACCCTGGGGCGACTTGAGAGGCCGCTATCGGAAAAAAGGTCGTGATGAGCGCCGCAAACACCCAATGGGTCGAGCTGCCAAGCGCCTGGCCTGCTGCACGATGCTCGTTAGGAAAGACTTCCGCGATCAAAACCCAGATGACGGTGCCTTGCCCCACAGCATGGGCAGCGACAAAAGCAAAGATACCGAAAGGAATAAGCGCAAACTGCTTAGCGAAGAAGGCCCAGGAAATCAGGGCGAGCGAACCGATGTAGCCCCACGAACCGATGATAAGGAGAGTTCGCCGACCGATGCGGTCGATGAGCCAGATCCCGGCGAACGTGAAGGTCGCAATGGTGACGCCGATACCGACCGACTGGAGCAGGGCGGCTTGCTTTACAAGCCCCGCCATCTCGAAAATTCGCGGTGCAAAATAAAGAAGTGCGTTAATGCCTGATAATTGATTGAAAAAGGCAACCAGAAACGCAAGCAGAATGGGCTTTGTCAGCGACTTCGACCAGAAAGGCCCATTCGCAACTTGCCGCGATGAGGAGACGATTTCGTCTGCCTCGCCGTCGATCTGGTCAGCACTCGCACTAGGTTGAATCAATCGCAAGACAGAAAGCCCGGCGCTCCGATCCCGTCGTTTGGTGAGAAGCCAGCGCGGGCTCTCGGGAATGAAGATGCTTAGCGTTGTGTAGAGAGCGGAGGGGATGGCGGCGACTCCGAGCATCCAGCGCCAGGCATCTTCCCCAATACCGCCAAGCATCGCGTTCGATAGGTACGCGATGCAGATGCCAAATACGATGTTGAACTGGAAGCTTCCTGCCAGCAATCCCCGGTAGCGGGGGGGCGAGATCTCAGAGATGTAGAGCGGCGCCGCCACCGTCGACACACCGATGCCCAAACCGCCGATCAGCCGAGCAACGAT
>Ga0210393_10001329_pt1 | contig 20817 bp, 16 predicted proteins | sample IncBWC27OmetaG_FD_160068 | JGI IMG/M metagenome (GOLD analysis project Ga0210393, IMG submission 160068) | Forest soil microbial communities from Barre Woods Harvard Forest LTER site, Petersham, Massachusetts, United States - Inc-BW-C-27-O ... | reverse complement strand
TCTTGGAGTCCTTGTTTTGGCGGACGTGTCATATGGACTTTGTGTTTAGGAAGCCGGCCTGAGACAACGGAGCCGACCAATCGAAGGCAAGGCTCAGACGAGACTAATCGGCAATACCGACGCCGTTGCTCCGATCAACAGATCGCCGAAAGGGATAACGGTCCCTCTGCTCTGTTGCTCGCCGTCGATCTTGCCTGCCAGCAGCGCCGTTTCTTTGGTGTAGGGATAGACTTCCACGTCGTTGAGCAGTTCACGGATGAAGGAGTCGCGGCGGTTTCGCGCCTCTGCCGTTTGTGCGCGATAGATGCCATGCACAAGCTCGGTCAGACCAACCGAAGAGAGCACCGTTCGCTGGTCGCCAGTCGCAGCGACGATTTGCTTGAGCATCTGCGTTACGTTATCGCCCGGCGTTCGGCGGCGATGACGACGCTGGAGTCCAGGATTAGTCCCATGCGGGCGGATTGAGCGGTTCACGATGGCTGTTGATGATCTCTTCGAGGTTGCGACCGAAGTCTCCGTCGAGCGTCACGGTCGAACCGTGGGCTTCCGCCAGCGTGATGGATTCCGAGAGCAGACGGCCCGGATGCGGCTCCGCAGAGCGCAGCACGGCCACGGGCCGCGCGTCCTTTTCGATGACGACTTCCGCGCCAGCGCGGACGTGGGCTAAGAGCGTCGCCACGTTGGTCGTGGCGGCTTCCGCTTCGGAGATGTGGATCACATCTTTAGCCATAACGTGATTATACACCGCTACTCCTCCTCTTCGGACTTGGCTTCGAATAAATGGAATAAATGGGGACGTTCACCGCGATTATAAGAGCCATGAAGACGAATTGATAGGAAGCGTCCCGTTTGTCCCCGAGTTTCCGAGTTTCCAACAAGATAAGAGTGACCCACCGTTCATCACGAAAATTCGTCGTGATGGTGCAGAGATGCGTAAAACAAAACCGCAAGGATAGGCCACCCGCGGATGGAAAGGTAAAGTTAACGGTGCGGCTTCCTGGGTCGTCTAGCCCCATTTGTTCAGAGAATTTGACTCCGGCGTCTGATCGACCCCTACTTCTTCACTAGGCCGGAGCGATCAAAGTGCTGGTCGTGGGCCAAGACGCCCTTGCAGGTGGCTTCCGATGCATCGATTCCTTCGCCGGTCGGCGTGAGTTTTCGGAGTGAGTCTTCATTTTGATGAATCCACTCACGCCATGCTTGACGTACTGGTGTCAGCTTTTCATCGTCTCCCCCCGACATCGGATAGTAAAGCTGGGGATCGGATGAAAAAGAAGGAGGATTTGGGACGAACTCGGGCAGCACTTTGAGAGCAAGGTCTTGAGGGCGCGCGTAAACCACGTCACTCCATTGGTCGAGTAAGAGCCGCCTAAACTTGTGGTTCTCCTCTATCCATGTGTCAAGTAGATTGATCGAGAACCAACCCTGAACATATTTCAATTTTTGCGTGATGGCGTTGTATTGGATTGAAGAGCTGCCGAAATTTGCCTCGCACGCAATTTCTTGTAATTGTTCTGTTGCTCCGAGTTTTGCGAGCGCAAGTTGCGTGGCACCCGAGAGAGCAACTAACTCGTTGTAGCGATTATGCGAGTACTTAAGGAACGGCTTAATATATGGAATCCAGAAAGGGTCGTTCGTGTTACCGGCAGCGATGATAGCCAAGCCAACCGCATTGGTCTCTGCCGGGCCCCCTTTTGAAGCATCGAGAAAGGCTTGCAAATCAGACCTTTGTAGCCCCCTTTCGGTTCTGGCTTTCAGAGAAAGCGGCGTTTGAGAAATCTGTGCAAACGCGCCAGCAATAGGAACCGTTGAGGCTAGGAAAAAGACAAGGAGTCGTTTCTTCATTGCAGGGGGTCTCCTTTTGTTGGATTCACGAGCTGCCAATCACGCCGTCTAACTTTGCAAGTAGTAGAGCCAATGTTTTGCCAAAACATCAGATCGCTGTCGGAGCCGTCCTTCCAATCTGGAGCCCCCAATAAATGACCCATCTCGTGGGTCGTTACGGAGAACTGAAAATTTCCAACTAGCGCCCCTGAAATCATAGAGACCTTGAATGTTGGGTTTGATAAAAAATGAGAAAATGGGGACGGACGGGACGTTCACCGCGATTATAAAAGCCATGAAGACGAAATGATAGGAAGCGTCCGGTTTGCCCCCGAGTCTCCGAGTTTCCAACAAGATAAGAGTGACCCACCCCGATCAACCTAGCGGCCGCCCGCTTTAAGATCTTTAAGGGCCTTGATCACGGGGATGAGAGCGGAGACCAGGGAGACTACGGGCGACAAGGCAACGAGGACTTTTTCCATCCCGCCGCGGCCAACCGGGTCTTCCAGTGGGTCATCCGCCCGTTTGGGCACGAACCGTTGAGCCAGCGTGGTGCCAAAGAGGAAGAGGAAGGCGCCGGAGACCGGGTAGTAGATGAGTGACCACAGCCAGTGCTGCGGTATTGCAAAGCCGAAAATCCCAGGCGGATTGGTGAGCGCCGAACCATTCGCGAGAGCGGTGTCCATTTTGCCGAGCGAATAAAGCACGAGCATTTGACCGGCACCGAAGAAGCCGGCGATGGCACCGAGAACCAGGCTGGCGGAGACGCGCACTCGACGGAAGCATCCCAGCCCAACAGCTACAAAGAAGGGCGATCCGACAGCGAGGGCTTGAATGGAAGTATCGACGTAAATGTTGCTGCCGATGAAGGATTGCCAGTCCAACCAAGTGAAGAAAGAGGCGAGCAAGACGCTGGCAAGCACGGCGACGAACGGGGCGATTTCCGATAAACCGAGAAGTTCGCTGGAATTGCGGAGCGGCTCCTGGACTTTTGCGTTTAGCCAGTGGACACGCTGCTCTAGCGCGGATACTTGTTTGAAAACCGGGATGAAGAAACTCAAATCTCTTTCGCAGAATTGGCAGACGATCGCGCCGTCGGCAATCGATTGAGTGCAATAGGGGCATTTCATGGGGGCCTCGCCGAAGCTGAATATACTGGCGCCGCGGTGAAGTGTCTAGTGATTTACTACGGGGACTTGTCAATCTAACAATGCTTTCGCGTGTCTGCGGATTGAAGGGTTTGCGGTTTTGTGATTTGCTACTATCGAGCAGCAAATTGAGGAGGTGCGAATGCCGGAAGCAAAGGGAATGTGGGAAGGGCTGATGGATTTTTCCTTTCGGACGTACGCGACGCCGAGGATGTTGAAATTTTTGTACGCCATCCACTTGCTCGTGGGACTGGTGGCTGGAGTTGCGTGGGTGGTGCTGGCGTTCCAACAGGCGCCGGTGCAAGGGCTGGTCGCGCTGCTGGGTGCGCTGGTGGGGTACTTTTTTTGGATCCTGTACTGCAGGGTGATTCTTGAGGTGCTGGCGGCGGTATTCCGAATGTCGGAAGCGATCGCGCCGGACCGCGGGGGGCCGCAACAGTAAAAGGGCGATGCTGAAGAAAATGCACAATTCGGGCTCTTAAAAACGGAGGTTCCGACAGCCGGCGACGGTGAAATTTTTCTGGGAATTGCTTGATGAGAAGAAGGAATAGTCTCGCGGTGTCGCGCGATTTGCACAAAAGAAGTTTTCGATTGTCCTTGACTCACACGTTTGCGAAGAACAGTATCAGTTCGAGGTTTCGCTGTTTGAGGCGAAACTCCCGCTCCTCAGTCCCTTTGCAGTTTCTATAAAGGACCAGCTCCGCATCGAGAGCCAATCGGGCAGAACCTGACAGGTTCTAATTTATTTCTCGTGCGGGGCCCTACTTCCTGTTCGACGTACAGGTTTACACATCCAAGACGCCAGCGGTTTCAGGCCAGTTCATTTACAACCGACTCGCTTTAGGCGACGAGGAACATGCGTCTTTCAAAAAGGAGATTCACCATGTCTGAACAAAACAAGACTAGCGTCCGCCGTTTGTTCGAAGAAGTTTGGAACAAGGGCCACGTGACTGTGGCAGACGAGCTCTTCGCATCAAATTACAATCACCATGACAGTTCGACGCCCGATCTTGGACGCGGCCCGGAGAGCGAGAAGAAGAGAGTGACTCTTTACCGCAATGCGTTCCCGGACATCCGCTTCACGGTCGAGGACCTCATTTCCGAAGGCGAAACCGTAGTGGCGCGCTGGTCTTGCCACGGCACGCACAAGGGCGAACTGAACGGGATTGCAGCGACTGGGAAGCAATTCCACATCACTGGAATAAGCATGGCGCGCTTTACGAACAGCAAAATGTTCGAAGGCTATGTGAACTGGGACGGGTTGGGTCTCATGCAACAGCTTGGCGTGGTCCCGGAACTTGGGAAAGCCAAGGCCGTTGCCGCATCTACAAGGTAGTTGTTTTAGTTTCATCGAAGAATCGGGAGGCCCGACCATGTGTCGGGCCTTCTGTTTGATGGGGCGTTTTAAGTGGAGAGGGACGGACGGAACGGTCCCTGATATTTTCTGTGCGCTCCGCGATTTCTCCTTTCGAGGGGCATTCGGACCACAATTGAACGAGCTAATCGAGCTACTAAAATGAGACTTGCAGTGAGTGTGCCGTCACTCGCCGGTTTGATTCCGGTTTAATGGCTAGAGTCTTTTGTAAAGAATTCAAACGAATAGTGCAGCGAAAGCGCTGGCGGAAACAATCTGCGTGGTCTTGTGGTGAGCGAGCGTGAGAAGTCCGGCCTTGTCGCCGGTGACGAGATAGTTGGCTTTGCCCGCTTCGGACATGGCCAGGAGAAAATCGTCCAGGGGATCGGGAGAGCGTTCGACGGGTGGCAATGCGCCGACGTCCTCTGCGAGCCTTTTGATCAGGTTGACGAGGCGGCCGGCGTGGTGTGGCTTGATGAGTTGGGCGACACGCGGCTTTTTCAGCGTGGAACGCAACTCGTCGAGATGCGCTGTGCAAGTCAGGAGCGTAAATTTTCCGTCCAGCCAAGCGTCAATGATGGCGGCGGGTTTGCCGGCTGGGACGATGAGGGCGGAGACAAGGATGCTGGTATCGAGTACTACGCGCATCAGGATTTGTCGGCGTGCTCTTTGGTGCGGCGTTCGGCGCGGACCTCGCTGACGGCTTCATCGACGATGCGCTGGAGTTCATCTGGGTCGGCATCGGCGTTGCGCGACCGGATGTCCTGAATGGTGCGCTGAAGGACGCGCCAACGGACGGCCTCCTCGATGAATTTGGAGAGATCGCCCTTTTTCATGCCTCGGGCGCCGAGAAAAGTGCGCAGGGTCAGATCGGTGTCTTTCGAAACGGTGATGCTCCAGCGGACGGGTTGGTCTTCCATATTGCACCTATACACATAAGCGGATAAACGCTTAAACATCTATACGCCAATTTTAGGGCGAAATCCAGCTGGGGGCAAGCCGTTTCCGTAGAGTGTCTGGCAGAAAAGGTCCCCATCCATTTCCAGTTTCCCCTAGGTGACGCTCATTCGATCGTTTCTCGAAGCTGGCGAGTGATTCAGTCCATGCCGGGCATGTCGGGGGCGACTTTCTTTTTTGTGCCGCGGAGGGCGGCGAGGGGGGGATCGTCGGCGGGGACGAAATAGCCGACGACGATGCCCATGGCGCCTTCGCGGAGGAGGCCGCCGGTGGGATTGTCGTAGGTGGCGGAGATGCGGAGCTGGTCGCCGGAGGCGAATTTGTAGCCGCCCTGCTGGTAGAAGGTTTTTACGGGGATGCTTTCGAGGTGGCCGTGGTCGTCGACTTTGGCGTCGAGCGTGACGACGGTTTCTTTGCGGGAGAGATCTTCGAGGACGATTTGGCGGGCGTAGTCGTGCATGTGGCCGCCGACGCCGAGGAGGACGCCGTCGTATTTTACGGTGACGATGCCGCGCATTTCGCTTTTGCCGGGAGGAAGGTCGTAACCGGAATTGCCGCAGGACTTTACGTCCATCCATGCGGGATAGAAACTTTTGGGTGCGCCGGTGGAAGAGGCGTCTTTTTCGGAGATGTAGGGGATGGCGACTTCCAGATAGACCTGGTCGTAGGCGACGGTGGTGGGATTGTGGACCATAGTCTCGACGCGGATCTTGTCGCCCATTTTGACGCGATAGCCATAACCGGGAATGGGCGCCCAGTTGGTCATTTCGCTGCCGGCGCCGAAGATGTGTTCTTCTTTATTTTGGCAGAGGAAATCGGGGCGCTCTTCGTTCCAGAAGGCGACGTGATGGAGGACGGTTCCGGGGACGGCGGCGCCGGTGGCGTCGACTAATTTGGGAGTGTAACCAAGCAGCCAGCCGTCGATAGGGATTTGCCACTCGAGGTCGGGAGGCTGGGGCATTTTCATGTGGCTGGTGCGGGCGGGGAGAGAGATGGGGCCGACGCGGACGGTGATGGTGCGGCCGTCGATTTTTTGTTCGAGCTTGACGCCTTTGGCGAGTTCGTGGTGCATGCCGCCTTGCATGAAGCCGCCGTGATTCATGGGGTGCATCATGTGCGACATGTCTGGGGGCGTGTGAGGAGCGTCTTGCTGGGTGGATTGGGCGGCAGAGTTGGCGGGTTGTTGGAAGAGGGCGAGCGTGGCGAGTGCGATTGCGTAGAGGAAACTCTTTGTGGGCATGTGCGAACTCCGGAGCGGTGCGAATTGAATCGATAGGAGAATGATAGCGCGATTGGATTAAGTCGAGATTACTGAATGGGTTGTGTTTCGAAAGGCGTGGGGATGTGCGAATTGGCGTGGTCGGAATTTACGGGAGGGCGAAGGCGACGTAGACGCCGCCGGAGGGGGAGCGGGAATCTTTGCCGCCGCCGGCGGCGATGACGACGAATTGGCGGCCGTTGATCTGGTAAGTGGCGGGAGTGGCGTTGCCGGCGAAGGGGAGCGTGGTTTCCCAGAGAAGCTGGCCGGTGGATTTATCGAAGGCGCGGAATTTTTTGTCGAAGTTGGTTGCGCCGATGAAGAGGAGGCCGCCGGCGGTGACGACGGGACCGCCGTAATTTTCGGTGCCGGTATTTTTTAGGCCGGTGGAGGCGAGTTCGGGATATTCGCCGAGGGGAATTTTCCAGACATATTCGCCGGTGTCGAGATCGATGGCGTTGAGCGTGCCCCAGGGAGGAGCGACGGCGGGATAGCCTTGCGGGTCGTAAAATTTTTTGTAACCGGTGAGGCGGTATTTCATGGAGGGAGACGGAGGTTCGGAACTGGTGAGTTCCTTGTCTTCGCCGCTGGCGAGGAAAGAGATCAGGGCGATTAGGTTGTCATCGGAGATATTGGGGAAGCCGGGCATGCGACCTTTGCCGTTTTTGATAACGGCGGCGATTTGCGTGGGAGAGAGGCGATCGGCGATACCAACGAGAGAAGGAAAATTCGGAGGCGAGCCGGACGTTTTTTCACCGTGACAGATGCCGCATTGGCTGAGGTAGAGGCCTTGAGGGCTGCTTTTTCCGGAGTTTTCAGCGAGGGCGCCGGTCCAAGCGATGTCATTCGAATTGATATAGATGATGGAGGTTTCGGGGTCGAGAGCGGGGCCGCCCCACTCGGCGCCGCCGTCGTAACCGGGAAAAACGACGGTGTCTTTGCCAACGCTGAAGGGGACGAACTGGCCGTCGTTGCGGAAGGCGCGGAATTTTTCCAAGGCCCATTGATGGGCTTCGGGGGTGCGATTGGTGAGCATGTCTTCGGTGAGCGACTGGCGAGCGAAGGGGGCGGGTTTTGTTGGAAGAGCTTGCTGCTTGGCGGCGAGCTCACCGGGAACGTTGCTGGGAGGATAGTCGCGAGATTCGAGGGGGAAGAGAGGTTTGCCAGTGGCGCGATCGAATAGATAGACGAAGCCTTGCTTGGAGGTTTGCGCGACAGCTTCGATTTTTTTTCCAGCGCGATTTATGGTGAGGAGGACGGGAGGAGAGGGGAAATCGCGGTCCCAGAGATCGTGGCGGACGCCTTGAAAATGCCAGAGGCGTTCGCCGGTCTCGGCGTTGAGCGCGAGGAGGCAGTTGGCGAATAGGTCGTCGCCGAGGCGGTCGGCGCCGTAAAAATCGAAGGCAGCGGAACCAGTGGGGACAAAGACGATGCCGCGCTTGGGGTCGAGCGCCATGCCGGCCCAGTTGTTGGCGGCGCCGCTGGATTTCCAGGCGTCGGGTGGCCAAGTGTCGTAGCCAAATTCGCCGGGATGCGGAATGGTGTGGAAGGACCAGCGAAGTTTTCCGGTGCGAACGTCGAAAGCGCGAACATCGCCGGGAGGGGCGGGGAGAGTCTCGGGGTTGCGGCCACCGACGATGAGGAGATCTTTGTAAACGATGCCGGGGCTGGTGAGATAGATCGATTGAGATGCGGCGGGTTCGCGGCCGAGATTTTCGCGGAGGTCGATGCGGCCATTGGCTCCGAAGGAAGGGATGGGTTTGCCGGTGGAGGCGTCGAGAGCGTAGACGAAGTTCAAGACGCCGACGAGGATGCGGCGGTCATTTGTGGAGGACCAATAGGCGAGGCCGCGATCGGGTTGCGTGCCGCGAATGCCGGAGTCGAAGTGCCAGAGGAGATTGCCGGTGGCGGCGTTGAGGGCGAAAATTTTTTGTGTGGGAGTGAGGCCATAGAGAACACCGTCGACGATGAGGGGACTGGATTGGAGGCCACCTTGTTCCTGGGTGTCGAAGGTCCAAGCGATGGCGAGGTTTTTGACGTTGGAGCGGTTGATTTGAGTGAGAGAGGAATAGTGATTGTTTTCAGGCGAACCGCCGTAGACGGGCCAGTCGCGGTGTTCGGTGGCGGGTAGGGATTTCGGAGGAGTGGTTTCTTGAGCTGGGAGAGATGCCGCGAAAAAGAGGGAGGCCGCTACTAGAGGGAGTAAAGCGGGCGTGGAGAGAGATTTCATTGGGATGACAATCTTCTGTTGGCTTTCCTGGTGAGAAGAAACAAGCCAACTATCCGCGGGGGGAGTATACCAAGCTGGAAGGGAGTTCACCTCCGCCGTTGCGGGAGTAGCGGGACAGGCACCGGGCCAAGAAGAGTTTCGGTGGCGCGACATCGAGCAAGCGAGCGGAACCGACCGCGGCGATTGGTGGAGTGTTGCAGAGTGCGCCACGATGCGTTGCAGAGGGACAACCGGGACACGGGGTGTTTTCGAATGGCGGCAAATGACTTAGAATTGGGAGTGGTCACTGCGGTGGGCGTGTAGCTCAGTTGGGAGAGCGCGTGCTTTGCAAGCATGAGGTCGCAGGTTCGATCCCTGTCACGTCCACCAAGTATCTGCCTGGAATTTCAATCGTTTGCTAATTCCGCGTTTTGCCAACTTCAGCAAATTTGGGAAACTCGGGAGCAACAATCTATCCAATTGATTCACGGCTTGTCTCCGAGCGCTTCCACTGGCGCGGGTGTGCACCTGACGGGACGCCGTCCCGCGCGAGCGGCCGAGTTGAGGCGTGGGAATCTCCCAGTTATTGGGAACGTTGTCGTGGTTATCTAGTTTGCGAAAGAAGTTAGAGGTAGAAAAATCCCGAGTAATTATTTTTTCGAAAGGCGCTTGTCGTTCAAAGCTTGGATCCGGCGATATTCTTGCATCTCCCGGGCAGCCTGATCTGTCTTCCCCTGTTTCCGGTGAATTCCAGCCAAGGCAAAAAGGGCTTGCGCGGCAAGAGGACTCTGTTTCTCCAGTTCAATCACGCGAATCAATTCTCGTTCGGCGGCTTCGGGGTCACGGACCACGGTCGATCTCGCAAGAGAATAGAGAGTCTCCGGCATGTTGGGGCGGAGTGAATCGGAACGTCCCAGAGCGACGGAGGCTTCGGTCATTTTTCCCTGCTGCAGCAAGGCCTCGCCCAATCGATAGGCGGCTTCCGCGCTTCCCGGCTGTAATTTTGTTTCGGCAAGAAATTGTTGTCCCGCTTTATCCCAATCAGAAGCCGCGGCATAGACCTGTCCAAGTTCGAGGCGCAAACCTGGCAAATCGGGGCGCAGAACGAGGGCCTGTTCGTATTCCTTGGTGGCCTCCGCGAACATTTTCAAAGCGAAATAGCTCTGCCCCAAAGCTTGATGCCCACGTGCAGAATCAGGAGAGGTGGACATCAGCTTATCCAGGGATTGTGAAGACAGTGCAGTGCCCGCCCTACTGAGGTAGTAGAGAAGATCTGGGTCGCCAGGAGTTTTTGCGAGAGCGGCCTGCAGATTGGAGGCGGCCTCCGCGGGTTGGCCGTTCTGCAATTGTGCAATCCCGAGGGCCCCATATTCGTGAGCGAGATCCAAATGAGGAATGGCTTCCGAGGCGTATCCTTCCGCCAAAAGTGCAAAGCCGAGCAATTGATGACCGGGAGTAGAACTTGGATTCAGTTCCACAGCACGCTTCAGGGGAGGGATGGCCGCGGCGTAATCGCGCTTATTCATGTACGCGTTGCCCAATCGAAAGAAAGCGACTCCGGAAGAGGGATCGAGTTCGGAAGCCTTGCGAAAAGCGACGATGGCGGCGTCCAAATCACGGTGATTTTCAGCGTCCACACCGGCTTGGAGCAGGGCAAGCACTTGCGACGCCACCACAGGTTCCGCGGAGGGAGTCTGCGTGAGCAAGCAGAGCCACAGGACCAAGAGAGTCATGGCTGACGCGTTTCCTCAATAACGATGAACTGATCGGCTTTTACACTCCGCACAACCTGATGAATTCCCGACGGCCACGAAATTTCTATGTTTGCCGTTTCTGCAGAACCGAGGCCAAAGTGCAACCGTTTGTCGTTCGAAGATAGATAGCTCCCTGAAGCGGTCGCGAAGCGAACTTGGTTATTGATCTGCACGCGGGATCCGAAGCCATCACGATTACTCTGGGTTCCGCGCAACGTTACTACGATCCAATGCAATTTTCCCCCACGATTTGAGTACAATCGCGGGCCTTCGCCAAGCGAGGTTGCGATCACGTCCATCCATCCATCGTTATTCAAATCTCCGAAAGCGGCGCCGCGCCCGGCCACCGGCGTATCCGAGCCAGCGTCGGCCTTTTCGAAATGTCCGTGGTGATTCAATGCCAGCAAAGGCGGTTCCTTATAGCGAAGCGAACTGTCGTAGGTTTCCACATTATCGATGACGTGGCCTTGAACAATAAAAGCGTCTTTCCAGCCGTCATTGTCGAAATCCTCGAGGCCGACTCCCCAGCCGGAAGACTTACCGGAAAGCGCGCCAAAACCAGTTTCCAATTCTTGCGCGTCGAAAGTCCGGTGGCCCTCGTTGTGAAAAACGACGTAGGGCTGGTGAGGCAGTTGGGTAATAAGAAGATCGGCGAGACCATCGTTGTCGTAGTCCTGAAAAACAACTCCCATGCCCGAGAGCATTTTGCCGTCGTTTGTAAGCGCGGCACCGGAATCGAGCGCGCATTCCGTGAACGTACCGTTGCCATTGTTATGAAAGAGAAACTGATCGGTGACATCGCTGGCGACAAAGATGTCCGTGAATCCGTCGCCATCGTAGTCGGCGAAGGCGACTCCCAGGCTGTGGCCTTTTTTCGCCGCAATCCCGGAGGCCACACTCACATCCTCAAACGTGCCGTCGCCACGGTTGTGATAAAGAATGTTGGCGATCGGCGGAAATTCTCCCGGCTGGCAATAGGTGGGCCGTTCGGAGCCGCAAGTTTTGCTTTTCTCAAAGCTCCAATCGAGATAGCGCGTTACAAAGAGATCCAGTTTCCCATCGTTGTCAAAATCGAAGAAACCAGCGGAGGCCGACCAGCCGCCCGCGGCGACTCCGGCCTTTGCAGTGACATCCGAGAAGGTACCGTTGCCATTGTTGTGGTACAGAATGTTTTTTCCGAAATTTGTGACATAAATGTCGGGAAACCCATCATTGTCGTAGTCTCCAACCGCCACGCCCATCCCGTAGTTTCCGTCACCGGCGCTGGCCAGCCCGGCCTGCTCGGTAACATCCGTGAAGCTGCCGTCCTTGTTTTGACGATACAGACGATTCCAGTAGGCGGGTTCATGGCGATCGAAACTGAAGGGGTTTGCCATGGAATCCCGGACGTGCCCGGCATTGACTAAAAAAATGTCGAGCAACCCGTCGTTGTTATAGTCCAGGAGCGCCACACCTCCCGGCATGGTCTCAATGAGATGTTTCCGGGAGGTTGGAGAGTTGCGAAGGATAAAGTCAACACCCTTCAAAGGGCTAACTTTAAAGATGGGGCCAGATTCCGTTTTTTCCACTTGAGCGAGCAGACTCAACGCGCAGAGAAGAGATAGGAAGCCTGCGTTGGTTATTCTCACCCGGTACAATTCGGACTCCTTCCCATTCCGTTCCGGCGATGTGTGTCAGCGCGCACATTCTTAGATCGGTGACCTGCCTTGTCAACGTGCGCCTCAATCGGCGTTTCGAATCTCCAAGTCGGCGCCGTGAGCGTCGTCGGTGAGTTCCAAGGTGAGTACATGCCGGGCTGCATCGACCGACGGCGAGAGTTCACTTGGTTTGTTTTTCACACTGACATCGGCGCTCGCCGAATTCCAGCCGTAAACCTCGACGTGAATGCGATTCCACCATGAGGGAAACGTGCCCTGGTGTCCTCCAAGATGGAGGAGAAGGCCGTTCGGTGTCACCTTGCAAGAAAATTCCATGCGCAGGAATTCTCCTCGTTTGTAGGCCAGAGTCTTTCCATCATCGAGATAGAGAGAACCGCGACAGTTCTTTCCGGGGTACACACGCAGAGTCAGTGGTCCTTGCGGCCTCTCATCTGTGCTTTGTACCAAAGGCTGCAAAGGAAGAATGGCTCCTTCTCTGACGTAGACGGGGAGCGTATCCAGTTTGGGTTGAATGAGCAGGATTTCCCTCGCTACTTCTTCCCCCTCGGTTGCGGTCTGAATTCTTGCACCTGTCCAATAGTCGTACCAGGCGCCCGGCGGAAGGTTCAATTCGTAACTGTCGGGCTGCTCCGGGAATGGCGACGGCGCCACGAGCAAATCATGACCAAATAGGAATTCGTTGCCAGCGTCGATGTCCAGCGGGTGGAGATCTTTTGTGGCGCTGGGGAATTCCAAAAAGAGAGGGCGTACGACAGGCAGGCCTGTGCGGGAGAGCTCCTCAACCGCAGTATAAAGATACGGCAAGAGCCGGTACCTCTCCTCGATATAGCGGCGGCGAATGGCTTCTTGTTCGGGACCGTGTACCCAGACTTCCTTGTCACCGGAACCTTTGTTGGTGTGATTCCTATCGATAGGTTGAAAGGTAGCGAGTTCGGTCCAACGCGTGAGTAATTCCGGTCCGGGAGTTCCGATGAAACCCCCGACATCGGCGCCACATAGACCGAAACCGCTCAGACCTAAATTCAAGAGCATGGGAGTGGTTAAGCGCAGGTGATTCCAAGAACTGGTGTTATCCCCAGTCCATGTGGCTCCGTAACGCTGGCCCCCCGCATAAGTGGCACGCGTCAAAACAAAGGGCCGCAAGTCCGGGTTCAATTTGAGCAACCCTTCATAGGTAGCCCGGGAATTCTCCATCCCGTAGACGTTGTGAATTTCCGCATGATTTGCGGTTCTTGGGCGGAATCCGGATTCATCGATCCTGTGCTGGACAGTATCCGGCATGGTCAGATTGCCCGTGAGAAAAACGGAGGGCTCATTCATGTCGTTCCAAAAACCGGCGACACCTTCCGCCAAGAAATTCTTATAGAGCGAGCCCCACCAGTCGCGGGTTTTTTGGCGAGTGAAATCAGGGAAAACGGAAGGTCCTGGCCAAACGGTCCCGACGTATATCGAGCCGTCCGGATTCTTGACAAAGTCGTCGCCGGCTTTTCCTGAGTCATAGGCTGCATAACCTGCATCAGCAACACGGGCGATGTGCAAGTCCGAGATCACAACGACGTGAAATTTTTCGCGCTTGAGATCGGCTAGCAATTGGTCAAAATGTGGAAATCGCTCGGTGTCCACCGTGAACGGACGGCGGTCCCTCTGAAAATCGATATCCAGATACAACACGTCGGCGGGGATTTTGTCCGATCGCAGCCGCGCCGCGATTTCGCGCACGCGAGACTCCGTCTCGTAGCTGAAACGAGATTGCTGAAAACCGAGCGACCACAAAGGAGGAAGCGGCGGCAAACCAGTGAGCCAGGCATAGGTGCGAACAACCTGCTTGGGGTCCGGGCCGAAGAAAACGTAGTAGTCGACCGGGCCGCTTTCGGCGCCGAACGAATAGATGTCACGCTGGGTGGCGCCAAAATCAAAACTGCTCGGCCAGGTATTGTCGAACAAGACTCCCGTAGAGCGTCTGCCGCGGACGGCGATGAAAAAAGGAATGCTCTTGTAAATTGGGTCCGTGGATTCCTGGAAGTGGAATGCATCGGTATTCCAAAGCCGGAAGGACTGTCCCCGGCGGTCCAGCGGCCCCACTTTGTCCCCCAGGCCAAAATAGTGTTCGTCCGCGGGCATTTTCTTGAACACACGGAAAGAGCCTGCGCGAAATTCCGCCTGCCAGCCTGGTTCATCTTCCTGAAGCACGTTGCCTTGCAAATCGGCTATAGAAAGGCGAAGTGTGGCGCGCTCGATTCGAACGCGCATACTTAGAGTGTGAAAACCGGCGATATCGGGAGTGGATTCCGGAATTGCGGCTACCGCTTGTTGACGAATCTCCGCTGGAACGGCCCAGGAAGCGTCCTCCGGAAGTTCTCCCGTTGCCGCGAGCCGCACGCGCAAAACATCATCACGGAGGGCAAGGACTTGAAGAATCGTATTGCCACGACGGATCTCGATGCCATTCGGGAGTTCCTTGGCCGCCCCAGCATCTCCCTGCGCGGAGTTTTTTTCTTCTGCCTTGAAATTTTCCGCGCCTGAAGCGATGGCCGAATGACCTGCAAGAAAGCTCAAACCGAGTGCAAGAACGACTAGCCCACCACGACAATGCCTGCTATGCGCCGAACTCTGATTTTTCATTCTTGGGTCCTGGTAAGAAGTGGCGGTTCGAATGGTTCGCATCGTCCAAGTGCACTGCCCGGCTTACTGCTGGACATTTTTTTCCTTTTGAAGTGATGAAGCGGTTCCTTCCGATCGCTCTGGCAGAATTCTTTCTCGCGCTGGAGGAACCCGAATCTGGAAAGCGTCGAACAGAACGCCTGGCAGGCTGCGAAGCCGTTTCTTGACTCGGAAACGGTCGTCGCCGCTTGCCAGGCGCTGGCTCTCCCGGGGTGTCGGGGGAGCAATTGGTCTGTGCCGAAACCTACCAATAGAATTTTCCGGCGAATTGCAAACTGCGCGCCGGGTAGGCTGCATTTATCTTGCCAAATTGGCCGCTGGGTATTCCACCTACTATCGTCCCCACGTCGCCCAGGTTGGTGTCTGGCTCGAAGAAGTTCGGATGGTTGAGAGCGTTGAACATTTCGAAGCGGAATTGGAAGCGTTTGGTTTCCGTGAACTTCCACCATTTTTGTACGCCCATGTCCCAATTGAAGTAGCGCGGTCCCCGAAGATCGGATAGAAATCTCGGCGCGTCTCCGAAAGTGAAGGGGGCCGGCTGCGCGAAGGCCGCTGGATTGATCCAGTTGGCAATCGATTGGTTTTGCGGCACCAGGCTTACTCCCGGCACCAGATTGGGACGCTGGTTGAAACCGATGCCGCCAGTATTGTTATCTGCTGGCTGGATGGAAAGCGGCAATCCCGCCTTCGCGGTCATGATTCCGCTCCACTGCCAGCCGCCTAGAACAGCATTCACAGGCCGGCTCCAGTCCGCGCCATAGGGTTTGCCCTTGCCGAATGGCAGCTCGTAATTGTAATTGACGACCAAGCTGTGCGGGATGTCCGTGACGTCGACGGAGCGTTCCGCAGCGAGGTTATAGGAATTGCGAACGGAACTCCCGCTGCCCGGGAACGCCCAGCCGGAATTGCCCTGCACGTTGTCCATGAACCTCGAGTAAGTGTAAGAAACATTGAGGTCCAGGCCGGAGTGCCAACGGTGTGTATAGGTGACCTCCAGCGCGTTATAGGTCGATGAGCCGACGGCAGGCTGCGCTTCGGTCACACTGCAGTATTGAGGGAACGGGCGCAACAGCTGGCCCTCAATAATCGTCGGCTGGTCGAGACCGCATCCGCTCGAGGTGATGTGACCGAAGAACGGGTTGGGAACCATGGCATTGAGTTGATTTCCCATGGCCAGGTCCGAGGCTGGAAGCTCGTTCCACTCCAGGTATTGCGCAAGGACGTGAACGCCATGATTGCCGACGTAGGTGACGTCCAGGAGATCGTTGTTGGTGAACGAGTATTGAACTCCGCCCATCCACTGCTGCACGTTGGGAGAGTGCCGAATGGGGTCGGTAACGGGGTTAAGCCCAAAGCCGACGTCCGTCAGCCCTCCCAAAGAATTGCCTGTGGGCGCCACCTCACCATTGGGAAATGCACTGGGCAATCCTAAGGTTGCATTCCCGCTCAAAGTCGAGGATGGATTTAGACCGCCATTGAGGCTGGTGACCCAAGGCGTCCCTTGGGAATATCCCGTGTTGGGCCCTTGACCATAGTAGTTCGGAACGTAGAAGAGGCCATAGCCGCCACGCAACACGATGTTGTTACGCAGTTGATACGCGGCTCCGATGCGGGGCGCAAAGTTTGTATGTGGAGTCTGGTAAAGCCCGCGGTTACTGCTGGAGTTGAAGACCAGCTCGCCGGGCACGCTGAAGCCCACCGCCGCGCTAATGGGATTTGCCGCTGTGAAGTTGAAATATTCCTGCGCATTGTTTCTTTCCGTCGGCGCAGTTTGTATCTCATAACGCAGGCCCAGATTAAGAGTGAGGTTGCGCGTCAACTTCCACGCGTCCTGCAAGTACCAACCGAGAAGGTGCTTGTCGGTGGCCGGGAAGCTGTTGAACCCAGTGGAATCGTTTCCGCTGCCTACTCCCAGCAAGAATGAGGCGAACCCGTTTCCCGTTCCAAGTGTCTCGTTCTGCGGATTTGGCCCGGCGGTAGATGTGGTTTGAAATTGGAGGACGGTATTGGCGAAGTGCCCTCCATCGATCCGCGCCCAAACATCCATGAAACCAAAGGCCAGTTGGTGCTTGCCTTTCAATTTCGTGAAATCGAGGGAGCCCGTCCAGAGGGTTTGGGGCACCATGTAGTTATCGAGGCCAGCTTGCGCACCAAGGGAAGCGTAACTCTGTGGTTGGAACTCCGGGAAAGACGGGGCAATCCCGTCGATGAAACCAGGCAGCCCAAGTGTCGAGCTCTTAAATCCAAAGCTCTGGGTAACCGACTGCTCCACGTGCCGGTTCACCCCCAAATTCGCGCTCATGGCAAAGGTTGAGTTGAAGATGTGGGTGTAGCCCACGTTAACGCTATAGCGATTGTTGGGAGCTATTACGCCAGGACCTCCCGAATCCGAAGCACCGTAATACGTTGGAGAGTTAATTTTCGTCTCGTACTTCTGTGACCAGCGCACGTTGAGCCGGTCATTGTCCGAAAAATTGTGATCCACACGGCCCGAGTACTCATTGGAATGCGCTGCTGCGGCCGCGGCCGAGGTAAAATTGTTTATGAGGCCGGTACCCGTAGGGTTGGGCCAAAAGTTGCCCTTGGCGATGCTACTGGCAATCGAATCCGTGAGGGTTGTGGGAATCATGTTGCCCGGAAAGGGGTCGCGGATGTACCCGGTCTGTGTAGCGGTCAAGCCAGTGACCGGGTCAACCTGCCCCGCCGTGATTTGTCTCGTGCTGAACGGGTTGTAAATCGCGCCGCTCAAGATCGGTCTTCCCAGTGCGTCGGTTTGCCCCGTAGGTCCGCCCAGCAATGCCGAGAAATCTCCGCCCCTTTCCGCGGTGGTTGGCATGGTGCCTACGAAAGTTGCCGGAGTCGCTTGCTTCAGCCCTTCAAAGTAGGCGAAGAAGAAGGTCTTGTTCTTTCGGATGGGACCGCCGATCGTGGCGCCGTACTGATTGCGGTGGAACGCCGGTTGAGCTCCATTGTTAAAAAAATATCGGGCGTCCGCGTTGCTGTTTCGGTAAAACTCAAAAGCATCGCCATGGAATTCGTTGGACCCCGACTTGGTTACCACGTTGATCACGTTGCCGCTGCTAAATCCGTACTGCGCGGTGAAGGCGTTGGTCTGGATCTTGAATTCCTCGACGTCTTCCACTGATGGAACATAGACGACTCCTCCCCAGTCGAGGCGAGTGTCCCAGGTTCCATCCAGCAAGTATTCGGCGGTGTCAAAGAAAGTGCCGCCGAAATTGAGGAACGAAACATCTTGATCCGCGGTTCCCGAGATTCCCGGAGCTCCCACCACCTGCTCTTCCGCAGTATTGCTGACTGAAGAGTTCAACTCGGCCAAGCTGATTACGCTCCGCAAGTTGAGCGGCAGCTCGACCACTTGTCTGGCGGAGATATCCGACGAGATATTTGCGTTGTCAGCGTTCAGAAGCGGCGCTTGTGAAGTGACTTCGATCCTTTCCGTCGTCGCCCCGACAACCAAGCTCACATTTTGCTCGGCGGACTGGCCAGCTCCTAGTGTGATTCCCTCTTGCTTGTAGTGCTTGAACCCTGGAGCTACCACCTCCAGCGTGTAGACAGCCGGAGGAAGGAGCGTAAAGGTATAGAGACCGTTAGATTCCGTCGAAGAGGATCGGGAAATCGCCCGTTCGGCGCTGGTAAGGGTTACCCTAGCGCCGTTGACAGCGAGTCCGGCCGGATCAATGACGCTCCCGCTCAACGTCGCCGAGATTGCCTGAGTCTGACCGTAGAGCGCATTGCCGCTCAGTAAGAAAAGCGCCATGGCGCCCACGAAAAACATAAGATTCCAAGATCGACCTCTGCGTGACATAACCAACTCCCTCCCGGACATCCCGGCTCTTGCCGAGATTCCACCCCGTATTGCGCGATGTTATAGAAGCTGCCAAGAACTATCGGAGGCCGCGCCGGCTTCCTCAGATCCAGGGTGAAGCGGGCGCGAACATCCAAAAGACTGGTGACACATATAGAAAACTCTTATGAAGGTTGGCAACGCTTTGCTGGTAAAGGAAAAGGGATAAGAAGGATAAGACCGGAAACAAGGAGATATAGCTACTGTTTCCAATGACTTGCGGCAAGACGAAATGAGCGAAAGGAGCGGGAAATTTCTCCTTTTACGTTGCAGTTGGGTGAAAACAGCTGTAGCATCCCTACAAACGGACTTTATTAATAGACAAAATTCGTTGTACCGGTGCGCAGTGCGACGAAACGCCTCAGTCGGGTTGCCGGGGTAGGGGAACTTTGCTCGCAGAGCAGGTAGCGGAAAGCTGGATGCCTTCCAGCGATGTCGAAAGGGCCGCCGTTCAACAGCAACTGGATAAGTTGCTAGCTACACCTCTTTTTAATTCGAGTAAACGGTACCCAACCTTCTTGAAGCTGGTTGTTGCGAGGGTCTTGGCCGGCCAAACCGACCACCTTAAAGAGCGAATTCTGGGTGTGGAGATCTTCGGGAGGCCGGCCGACTACGACACCAACACCGATCCCATAGTGAGAGTTACGGCCGCTGAAATTCGGAAGCGAATCGAGCAGTACTATCAGGATCCCAAGCATAGCCAGGAGATTCGGCTGTTCCTGCCGGCCGGTTCCTACGCGCCGCAGTTCTCCTGGCCTGGACGTCCTTCCGGAATGCCTGCCGGGTCGCTCGACTTGTCGCTGCATACATCCACTGCCTTGACGCTTGAGTCCGCTCCAACCGCTGCGGGCTCCTCTTACTCAAAACCCATTTCCGTATCTAGCAGAAGGCTTGGCGCCTGGTTAGTCGCTCTCGCCATCGCGATCTCATCGACAGGTGTCTGGTACGCCTCCAGGCCACCCGTCCTGAAACAGTTTTGGGAGCCATTTGTAAAATCCTCGGAGCCGGTGCTCTTTTGCATCGCCGACCAGAATCAATATTCCTCTATACGCCTGCGTGACGCGGCCGACCCGCAGCGCGAGACTACCTTGAGCGACAGCATGGTCACCGTCATTATTGACGATATAAGTCCTCTGGTTAATGTCGCTGGTATGCTGCGCACTTATGGGAAAACCTATCGGGTACAAGGTGAGTCCGGCACTACATTGACGGATCTTCGTCGCGGCCCTTCCGTCTTCATCGGCGCTTTTGACAATGGTTGGACGTTGCGGCTCACTTCCCCGCTGCGTTTCCATTTCGCAAACGACTCCGCAATGACACAGTTTTGGATTGAGGACCGCGCCAACCCGGGAAGACACGGCTGGACCCTGGATCGGTCGCAGCAACAACAAACCGGAATCTACAAGGACTACGCGATAGTGGCTCGCTTTCTTGATCCGAATACCGATCAATTCGTGGTCGTGGCTGCCGGGATCGGCAGGGGTGGCACCGTTGCGGCGGGTGAGTTCCTGGTGGACGCGCATCGCATGGAAGACATGCTGGAGCATGTACCGGGCGATTGGAAACGGAAGAACATCGAAATCGTTCTGGAAACGCAAGTCATCGAGGGGCGTTCCGGGCCTCCGCGTATCAGCGCGGCCCACGTTTGGTAAGCGGCCCTAGAAGAGTTTCATGGCTTGCGCAGATCCCCGTCTAGGATTGCGTATCGGTGTAGAAATAGAGTAATCAGGGGAGATCCAAGCAACGAACCGGACGCCATCAAAACGGAGGAATCCGTTGGGCGTTCCAACCGACAAACAGCCACGTGTGATTTGCGCGAACACAAGCGGCTTGTGCGCATTGGGAAATGTTCCACTCGGAATCAAGAAAGTTAGGGGGAGCGCGCAAGACTGCGACCAGCCCTCAGAGAAGAAGTCGCAAAACAGGGATGCGCTGCGTCGTTTGTAGAGATGTCCAGTGTCAGCCAGCTTCCATGAGTCGCCACTGATGGCCCACAGGGTAACCCCTTGGAGACATTTCCGGTCTACGTCAAAGGAGTTGCGCGAGGACACGCCTCATTCGAGTATTCAGTCATGAAGGGGCGCGAGAGCCTGCGAAGTGTGAAAAGAATGTCCGCCATGTTTCCGCAA
>Ga0210393_10001326_pt1 | contig 20839 bp, 24 predicted proteins | sample IncBWC27OmetaG_FD_160068 | JGI IMG/M metagenome (GOLD analysis project Ga0210393, IMG submission 160068) | Forest soil microbial communities from Barre Woods Harvard Forest LTER site, Petersham, Massachusetts, United States - Inc-BW-C-27-O ... | reverse complement strand
GCTGCTCTTGCGATGCTTGAAGGTCCGCCGATGGATTACCAGCGCATGCACCTCGTCCCGCGTCAACCCATGCTTAGTCATCCGGCCGACGGTAGTTAGCGGCAACCCGCGCTCGGCTAAAGCCGCCAACTCCAACTCAGAAGCAAACCGCGCCCCCAACCACTCTCGCAAATATTCGCTTAGAGTTCTGCACGCCGGAACTGATGTCGCCATGTCTTTCACCTAGGGACATTATGCCATAAAACCGTGGGCAAGTTGTACCATTAAGAACTGGGTCTTCGGTAAGCATATGTATCTAAAGCCAGAAACGACGGCAACAATTACCTTGGCTATCCGACATGTGCTAAGTTGTTGTATGCCGAAACCGTGCGCCTTCTGTCCCAATGATGCCGTGGAGCACGGAGGCGAGCACGTTTGGGATAACTGGCTCAATAAGGCGTTACCCAAATCTAGGTATCGGGCTCGCAAACAGTATTCGAATGACTCGCCGCTCATTGAGTACGACACACACAGTTTAGACGAAAAACTCCCAGTCGTATGCGGGGACTGTAATAGTGGATGGATGAGCGTGCTCACTCAGAAGGTAAAAGACCGCTTCGGGCACGCGATGTTAAACGGTGAGCCCTTTTCTCTTGGAGCCACAGACGCCGCCATTCTTGCGTCGTTTACTTTCATGAAGGCCGTCGTTACGAACCATATCAATTACAGTGACACCGAGCCCTTTTTTACGAGAGGTGCCAGGGAAAGATTCAGAAATTCCCTTGCTATTCCGCCTTCGACCAAGGTGTGGTTCGCGGCGTTCCGAGGGCAATCTCGGATGAGTACCCGCAACAATCTCAGCCTCATTGGCACCTCTAACCCGGGCCCCCTTTTTGGGATTGAGTTTTGCAGTTTTACGCATGTTGTCGGCCGATTGGCCCTTCAGCTTCTTGCGCCACGATGGAAGAATATAAATCACAGGGGGAGACCATTGGTTTCGCTCACGCCTAATCTGCTTTGGGAACCAGCCACGACTCTGTTTTGGCCACATGGCGGCGACGTGCTCTCGTGGCCTCCGTCGAAATATCTGGGCGACAATATGATCAATGCATTTATTGAGCGCTTTGCTAACCGTGTCGATCTTCCGACTCCGTGAATGGAGGCAGGTGGCTGGCGCGTCGCCCACCCTATCGCGTACATTTCACACCGAGGATGCCCCGTCCAAGCTTCGCTCGGGCGGGTTTTTTCATCGCCCCGCCATGGTATACATTTTCAGGCTACTAACTAACTTCGCATCGCGTCCAATTACTTGGACCTTGAGGAAATCCAGGAGGAACAAATGCCCGCCTATGCTGTAGTCATTCGGGAGAAGACTCGCAACTCTGGCAAGTTGGACGAGTACAGGAAACTGGCTCCGGCCAGTTTTGAAAAGCATCCGGTTAAGTTTCTTGCCATTCATGGGCGCTCTGAAATTCTCGAAGGTCCTAAGAGCGAGGACATTATCATCCTTGAATTCCCGAGCTACGAGGCGGCGCAGGCGTGGTACCACAGCCCGGAGTATCAGGCTGCCTGCGTGCATCGATTCCAAGGCGGAGACTATCGTTGCATCCTCACCGAAGGTGTAGCACCCAAATGATCGACTTTGCAATCCGATCACGGTAACCCGTCTTTGGGTTCCACCCACGCAGCGGAAAGCCATAATTCCGCTTGGTAGCAATCAAGTGCTATGGTAGGATTTTCCTACCAATGGCCACTCATGACGCGACTCTCGAATACCTGACCACGACCAAGATCGGCGAAAAGGGACAGCTAACCGTTCCCAAACAGTTTCGGCAAGCGCTCGGTTTAGGAACAGGCGCGCCCTTCGCTGTACTGCGCCTGGGCGATGGCCTGATCCTATTGCCGGAACAACGGCGCTTCGAGCACTTGTGCCAGCAGGTAGGATCCGTCCTCACAGAAGCTGGCCTAACCACGGAAGACCTGCTTACCACCCTCCCTGAAGCCCGCAATCGGGTTTACGCTCGGCGTTACGGAAAGAACCGACCACGCCGCCGTTCCCGCCGCCAGCGATAGAAGTGACCGGCCAACGCCGAATTCGCCTATTCCTCGACTCGAATGTTTTGACCGGCGGAATCGTCTCGTCGTGGGGGCTCGACAAAGCCACGCTTTCCCTCTGCGCGGCTAAGGTCTGCAAACTGGTGCTGGCCGAAGCGGTCCGCAACGAAGTGGAAGAGAATCTTCTTCTCCACGCCGAGCGCTTGCCCTTGCTCGATGCAGATCGACTCATTGAGCACTATCGTCGCCTGATCAAGCTGACCAGCCATGAACTCGTTCCTTACCCAGATGAACAACTGGTCCGTGCGAGTCGACATCTGATCCGGCACGAATCCGATGTTCCTGTGTTGCTATCCGCGATGGCCAGCAAACCAGACTGGCTGCTGACTCACAACACCAGGCATTTCACGAAAGCTGTTGCACAGCGGACGGCGTTACGCATTGCTACACCCGCGGAGTTCTTTCGAACCCTTTCAGCTCTGTTTCGATAATGGCTGCAAAAAAGCCCCGCCCTCTCGCATAGAACGCGAGAAGGACGGGGCACCCGTCTTTTCAGTGGGGCCGACTCCAGATCGCGGACTATTTATAGGTCGCGCTGGTGCGCGAGAGATAATCGCGATGGTCGGTGAAGTCCGTCATGGAACCGAATGCCGGGCCGCTCAGCGGGTTCGATTTTAGAGTCTCCCGGATTGCGGCGTCGACTTTGTCTATGCCCTCCGCGTTGGCCGCCAGGTAGAAAATCCAAAACGTGCCTGGGGCTTGCGTGTGGACGGCTTCGGTGTCTATTTCGTACTCGTGGATGGTGCCGTCGGCGAGCATTTTTTCGAGCAGCGGGCCGATCATGTTCTTGCTGAGTGTCTCGATGGCATCGCTGGGCGCGTCCGGTCGTAACTTGTAGGACGACCCGTGAGTGTACAAATCTTTCCACGATCCGGAATGCCAGTTGTACGTGCGGCTGACGAAAATGTTATCCCAGTGGTTGGTAGCGCTGGCCAGCACCGGACTGGTGGGATTGCCCGCTTTGTAGAATTGGTCCAGCGTATTGAGCACGCCGGCCATGGACATGGCTGACCACCAACCGTCGTGAGTGGGGGCGTCGGCTCCATGCATTAAATTCAGGTCGTCGCCGTAGCCCACGATGGTTCCGTTGGCGATGGCCTTGTCCAGGATCTTCGCGTTAGCGGCATTCGACTTGTCCATTTCTGCCCACTGCGCGCGTGGAATATTCCAATATGCGACGTACGAATACATTGGCGGTTTTTCTTTTGCATCCGACATCTGTGCAGATGCCGGTGCGACCCAGACGGCGGACATCGCTAACACGCACAGCCCTGCGAAAACTCTCCACAGTTTCCTGTTCATGACTTTGATCCTCCGTAATTTGCCCAGGGCCTCTATGGGGGGACCTGGCCTGGGGCGACGCCAGTGTACACCTCAATGTCGGAGCGGAACTCTTTGAGGCTTAACTACTTCTTAATAATTTTCCTAAATGATGATGAACGTGTCGATTTCGCCGCCTCTGATTCGACTTATAAGTGAGCCCAGGGAGAACGGCGAGGAGACAAATATGACACCGCAGAAAACGACCCTTCAGATTTTCAAATCGATCACGGGAGCGGTGATCGCCGGGCTCGGGATGTTCATTCTTTATGAGAACCTGGCGGGAGCGGTTAACAGGCTACATCACGTCCTCGTAACTGGCTCGGAGGCTCTGGGAGGGTTGCCGGCAGCCGTCTTGTTCCTCTCGCAAACTGTGCAGGCGTATGCTCTGGATCACCAGCGGTTGGTTCACGTTCTCTTACAGCAGTTGGTGGCATCGTCGCTCTGGCCGCTGTTCATGGTTATCTTCGGAGCGGTCTTGTCGGGAGATACCTTCACGGAGAACTCGCCGCGGGTCCCCGGACACAACGACGCTGAATCATTGCGGTTAAGATAATGGGCTGTGGAGAACGTAACCCCGGCAGCGATTGCGGCCCTGGTAGTCGAGCTTGCTCCCGCGGTTGCGTTCGGCTGTTCCGCGGCGCGCATCACGCGAGCGGTGCAGCGCTGGCCGGCCGCCGTGCGCATCGGCTTTCCAGCGCTGTGTGTTCTGCCTTACGTCCTGGTTTCGGTTTCGCAGAATATCTTTCGATGGCAGTGGTTCGCGCTTTATGCCGCGCTGCCGATTGTGGTTGCATGGTTGCTAGAGCAAGCTGCGCGCGCCGATCCGAAGCAGCGTGGCGACTGGCGAGACGCCATTATCCTGCTCGTGTTTGGGCTTGCGGTCGATTTGCGCTGGTTCGACCATGCGTGGCCCACCGGACTGCGGGCGCTTAACGAATTACTCCTGGTCGACATCGGCTTGTATGGCTTTCAAGCGATCCGCCAGCTTAGTGGAACTGGATTCGACTTTCATTTGCGTTGGAGTGACTGGAAAACGGGATTGCGCGAACTTCTGTTCTTTACGCCTCTGGTCTTGACGCTGGGCTGGGCGCTCGGTTTTATCCATCCTCACGCCAACTCTCCGTCGGTGGGCTCGGCAGCATTGCGATGGGTTCTGATATTTTTCTTCACCGCGGTGCCGGAAGAACTCTTCTTTCGCGGCTGGGTGCAGAATCTGCTCGAACGCCGCGTGGGCAGGCGAATTGCATTGGTGATCGCATCTGGGTTGTTCGGACTTTCGCACTTCAACAAGCGCTCGGCGCATTTCAACTGGCGGTACGTGTTGCTGGCCACGATGGCGGGGATTTTCTACGGACGGGCATGGCGCGAACATCGGCGCGTAGCTGGCTCGACCATCACCCACGCCAGCGTCGATTGGCTTTGGGGATTGTGGTTTTAGGTCTCCGCAATGCTTCGAGATCGCGGGGAAAAAGTTTTCTGAGGTTGGTGAGGTTTTTTCCTATTGTTTGTCGCTTTATACAGTAGGGGGAAATTTCCATCCGGGATGCGCGCCGGCAGCTCGCTGCCGCCTGTTCGGGGGATCATGCGCCAGCGGCTCTTGCTGTTCGCATCCTCGTGGTGGTTTGTGATCCTTTTTCCGCTTCGGCTGCGCGTCAATTACAATCGGTCTCGTTCTTGCTAACACTCCAATGAGACTTGCACAGATTGTTTCTGCGCTGGGCGCACGCCAGGAAAACAGCTCGCCCGATACTGAGATCACAGGCGTGGCTGGGATCGAAGAAGCGGGCGCCGGCCAACTCACTTTCGTGGCTAATCCGAAGTACGCGGCTGCGGCCCGGACGACAAAAGCGTCGGCGGTCATCGTCGCCGAAGACTTCCCTGCTCTCGCGATTCCGATGGTGCGGAGCAAGAATCCGTATCTGGCCTTTGCTCGCGCCATCGGTCTCTTTCATCCGGCTCATAAATACGCGCCCGGAATTCATCCCACGGCCGTGATTCACGCCTCTGCAAAGATCGGTGAAGGCGCGCACATCGGGCCCTACGTCGTGATCGACGAAGACGCCGAGATTGGGAAGAACGCCGTAGTGCTCGCGCACGTCGTCATTTATCGTGGCGTGAAAATCGGCGATAACTTTTTGGCTCACGCTCATGCGGTGATCCGCGAGCGCTGCCGGCTGGGAAATAATGTGCTGCTGCAGAATGGCGCAGTCATCGGCGCAGATGGTTTTGGATTCGCGAAAGACGATCTTGGTCATTGGCATAAAATTCCGCAGCCGATGCCCGTCGTTATCGGAGACGATGTGGAAATTCAGGCAAATTCCTGCATCGATCGCGCCAGCGTGGGCGAAACGCACATTGCGCGTGGCACGAAGATCGACAACCTGGTCCAGGTGGGGCACGGCTCGCGGATCGGGGAGCACTCGCTGCTGGCGTCGCAGGTTGGCCTCGCGGGTTCGACTGAAGTGGGGAATAATGTGATTCTCACGGGGCAAGTTGGTGTCGTTGGTCACTGTAAGATCGGCGATGGTGCCGTTGTCACCCCGCAAAGCGGCGTTGCTGGCGACATTGAGGCAGGGGCGACTGTCAGCGGGGCCCCCGCGGTCGATCACAAGCTGTGGCTGAAATATTCGGCGTTGCTGAGCAGATTGCCCGAGATCGCAAAGGCCGTGCGGACAAAAAAAGACTAGAACCGCACGATGAAGGTTCTTAGCCGAGTTGGCCCCCACTGTCACATTCGGCGCCATCGTGGAGAAGGGGCTTGACACGGGAAACCCGGCGGAACACAATTTCTGAACCCATAGAGACGCGCCGCACCGCGTCATCTGTACATCGAAAACCACCCACGCAGTTTGCGATTAGTGCAGGAGTCGTGTTGTGCCAGAGAAGATGGTCCGCTTCGACGATTTTCAGCTGGATTACGGCCGCTTCCAGCTTTGCCGCCGTGGCACTCCGATTCGGCTGGAGGGCCTGCCGCTGCAATTGCTCATGTTTCTGGTCGAAAAGAGGGGGCAATTGGTTACGCGTGAGCAGATCTCCTGCGAGTTGTGGAGCAAGGATGTGTTCGTCGATGTCGAACAGGGAATCAATACTGCAATCCGCAAAATCCGCCGCGCCCTGGCGGATGACGCCGGCGAGCCACAGTACCTGCAGACCGTAGTTGGCCGCGGCTATCGCTTCGTCGCGCCCAGCGCGGAAGAAGATGCGGTCGGCCAGCCACAAGCCGAAGCGTTTGTCATTTCGCCAGAAGAACTCGGACGGGCCATCATGACCGCGGCCGGGTTGGATCCGGAAAATCCAAGGGGGACCTCGAAGGTTTCCACAGGCGACCGTCCGAAGTCTGAACGTTAGCCGCGGCAGTCCAAACCACCCGCTCGCCCCTTTCCTATTTGGTAGCCTGTTGGACGAGGATCTAAATCTTCAGATCGCTTCAGATGAATTCAGACCGTCTCCATGGACACCACCCGCGATCCGGGGCAAGATCACGAACATGATTTCTTCCTGGTAAGTTCCTGGAATCGAGATCAATCCATCACAGAGGTGATTTCATGAACGGAATGACGGGTATCGGACGGCTGGCATCCTCAGCAATGCTATTTGGCGCGATGTTTACGATCATGCTGCTTCCGGCCTATGGCCAGCAGGATGTCAGTCCGGACTGGTATGACCCCGCACCGAACGCGGCCGTCGTTCATCCCGTGCAGACGGCAGCGGTGGCTCATGCTTCTCAACCGGCCGCAGCTACTCACCAGAATCAACTGACGGCTGAGTCTGTGTCGCCGGCTGGGAAAGTGGCAAAGGCTCGGGTGAAGGACGTAAAGCTCGATCAAAGCGGCCATAACGCTGCTCACAGGAGCGGTCGAGTTCCGTCTGTGGGATTGGTGTCGTGCGCGGGATCCACGGCGTTGCGTAGGGACCAGCACACGTGCCCCGCCGAAAATGACTTGGCCTATCAGCCCGTCGCTTCGCTCGAAGGGTCGGCCGGGTTAGCTCCCGTTGAGCAGCGCTGAGGTGACGATCACCTTAGTGCCCGGTTGCGCCATGCCGGAGCCGATGGAGGTGACGGTTGTCCGCGCGAGATCCTTCACCCGGCTGAAGCCGGGCACCAGGATGACGTCTTTTGTGCAGTTGTTTCACGAAGACCTCACCCCGAGTGGCCGGAAGGCCACGAAGGGTCTTGCGCGGATCGGGGAATGAAGGTTCACAATTTCGGTGAGTCGAAACTGGTATGTTTCAAGCCGACGCTTTTCCTTCGTGAACCTTGATGTCTTCTGTGGTCGTTGGATTTGCTTCTTGAAGGTCAGCGGGCAAGCCGCTGTCGATGACTCTCCGAACTCTTGCCATGAGGTAGTCGCGGCTGCCGAAATCCTTGGGTTCGATAGGCTGGTGAAACACTACGGTCACAATCCCCGGCTTGATCGCGAATCTTCTCTTCGGCATGACGTAGTTTGATCCGACGATAGTTACTGGCACGATGGGCACGCCGCATTCTTCGGCCAAATAGAACGGTCCCTTCTTGAACGGGAGCAGCCTGCCATCGAAGGAGCGGTGTCCTTCAACATAAACCGCCATATTGAGCCCTTGATGAATTACATCCGCAGCGGCGCGGACTGCGGCGATTCCCGATTCGCGGTTTCCACGGTCCACTGGAACCAGGGATCCGAATCGCATAAGCCTCGCCAATATCGGAACGCGGAACAATTCTTTTTTGACCATGATTGACATGCGGCGCGGAATCAGAGGCATCAGGATCGGCGGATCGATGTTCGAAACGTGATTGGACATAAAGATGTAGGTGCGGGCGGGATCGATCTTGTCCAGGCCCACGGTCCGCACCTGAATTCCCGCGAGCCGAACCCCGGTCCACGCGCCCCACATGGTCATGCGATAGAGCATGCTGACGTCGCCAGTTATTAACGTCCACGGAAAGCCGATTAGGGCTGCGACGGGCAGTAGCGCAGCCCAGAATCCGAGCATCACGAGGGTGCGAATCAAGAGTGAGCGTCTCCGACCATCTGAGAGTCTGCTTTAGCTACTTTGAACCAGGCAGCCGGACCGTACTGGCTTGGCATGATATCGTCCATGGGTGTCAGCTCAAAATCAACTTGTTTTCAGCTCCAGAACTTTGCGGCTGACTGACACCGAGTGACTTCAGCCGGTCTGGAAGTTTCTCGTAAATGCCGCCAAAGCCTCCGTTGGAAAGAATGGCAACAACATCGCCCGAACGCAATTCGGGTGCGATCAGTTGCACAATGCCATCGACGGTAGGAACAATCCGCGCGCGACGACCGTGTTTCTGGATTTGTGCCGCGACGGCTGCCAGGTCCAGGCGTTCGGCTTCCGGGATGGCCTCCGACTTAAAGACATTCGCTACGACCACTTCATCGGCCAAGGCCAGGCTTTTTGCCAACTCATTCTGCAGCACATTGCGCCGCAGAGTGTTCGAGCGTGGCTCGAGAATCGTCCACAAGCGTGCTCCCGGATAGTTAGAGCGCAATGCGGTGAGCGTACCCGCGATTGCAGTCGGATGATGTGCAAAGTCATCGATGATCGTTATGCCGTTCACCTTGGCGCGAACTTCAAGCCGGCGCTTCACGCTCTTAAAGGTCTTCAACGCTGCCGAAATCTCCTCGCGGGAAATGCCGCAGTTGGCGGCCATCGCGGCAGCGGCGGTCGCGTTCCACACGTTGTACTCGCCGGCCACGGCATAGTCGAAGTCCGCCCACGGCTTTCCATCGCGTACGACCGACCATGTGGTCCGTCCCGGTTCCAGATGCAGGCTGGTAATTTTCCAGGTCGCATTCACGCTGGATCCATATCGCTGAACTGGGCAAAAGGCGCGAGCCAGACAACGCTCGACGCTCTCGCCGGTATCAAAGGCGATGATGCGACCGCGCCGAGGGATGAGATTTACCAGACGCTTAAAAGCAGTTTCGACGGCATCGAGGTCTTTATAAATGTCGGCGTGATCAAATTCCACCGAGGTCAGAATGATGGAGTCGGGAAAATAATGCAGGAACTTCGGGCCTTTGTCGAAGAAAGCGGTATCGTACTCATCGCCTTCGAGGATGAAATGCTTGCCTTGTCCCAGTTGAAAGCTGCTGCCGAAGTTTTCCGCAATGCCGCCAATCAGGAAGGAGGGTTGTAAGCCGGCGGTGTGGAAGATCCAAGCCAGCATGGAGGTGGTTGTGGTTTTGCCGTGGGTGCCCGCAACGACGAGCACTTCTTTGCCGCGCAGAAATTCATTGTGAAGAATCTGGGGCAGCGAACAAAATGGGATGCGTTGATCGAGCACGTGCTCCAGTTCCACATTACCGCGCGAGATGGCATTGCCCACGACCACCAGGTCCGGCTGCGGTTGCAGGTTCTGCACGGCAAATGGCGCGACCGGAATATCGAGCGACGCGAGGAAATCTGACATGGGAGGGTACGCGGCGGTGTCGGAACCGGTTACGCGAAAGCCGCGCCGCTGCAGCATTCCGGCGAGCGAGGCCATCGCCGTGCCGCAGATACCGATCAAGTGAATGTGTTTGTCGTTCATTTATCCTTGCCGAGCCATGTGGCGCGAGGGTAGTGCGGTCGTCGCTGGCTCCAATATTCTAAAGCTCATATGCGGGCCAGAAACCTGCAGCTCCGCTCGAACACCAAAGGGGAGCGTAACATTTTCGTGCGATACATGGCCGGACCGCAATCCAAACACCACTGGAACTCTTAGGTCACCGACCACGCGCAATATAACTTCTTCCAAAGTGTAGCCCTGATCTTTCCTCTGCACGCAATCCAGCATCTCGCCGAATACTATGCCCCGAACGTCTGCGAACTTGCCCGCCAATTTGAGTTGCATCAACATGCGGTCGATCTGGAATGGCTTCTCGGCCATGTCTTCAATGAACAAGATCGTCCCCACGGTGTGAATTTCATAAGGCGTTCCCAACGAAGCTACCAACATCGAAAGACATCCCCCGTAAAGAATGCCTTGGCCGACGCCCTCTACCAGGGGCTTCACGCCCGACTCCGGTCCCGTACTGAAGACCCAGTCGCAAGCACCACTCACGGCAAGTCGCCACGAAGCGGAATCAACGCCGTCTTCATGCGCGAAATCTTTTGTGACCATGGGACCGTGAAAAGTCACGAGGCCGACTGAATCCGTAATGTAGGTCAGCAGGCTCGTGATATCGCTGTAGCCAACAAAAATCTTGGGGTGAGTTTTGATGTTTTCGAGATTGAGAGTTTCAAGAAGATAATTGGCGCCGTACCCTCCGCGGGCGCAGACAATGGCGCGGACGTCATCTCGCGTGAACATTTCGTTGAGTTCGCGCGCCCGGCGATTGGCCGATCCGGCAAAATAAAGATCCTTTTTAAGGATGGAGTCAAAGTAGAAAGGCTTATAGCCGATTCGACGCAGCGTGTCGCACCCGGCTTCGAGCAGTTCGCGCTTAATGTTGCTGGCGGGAGCGACGATCCCGATTGTGTCGCCCGGCTGAAGCGCGGGCGGCTTGATGCGCGGGATTGATAGAGTCGGAGGCATCGCATCAACGTTTCGAACGGTCAATCTTAACAGGCAGCGAAAAAGTCGATTTGTTACTTCGGTGACCGTGGGGCAACGACGAAAATCCTGCCGAGCTTCGCTCGACTGCAAACCGACGGGCCGGCTCTACTTGTGCTACAAGAAGAATTCTCCGCGACAGAGTAGTTGAGCTGTACCTCTCAGGAAAACTTGTTCTTCCCATCGCACTATTTGCAATCCTCCGGGTGTGTGCACGCGCAGCGGCGACTCAGCTTTCTTGGCGACGATACTCGCGACTGCGGCGGCGCACGACCCGGTCCCAGAGGACTGGGTTTCGCCGACGCCACGCTCAAAAAACCTGACGTCGATATTCCTTTTGTCGACTGGATTTACGAATTCAACATTAATCCCATGCTTGAAGTCGCTGTGTCGACCGATCACGGATGCTTCCGCCTGCCAGTCCGGCTTGAATCCGTTGACAAAGATGACGTAATGCGGATTCCCCATCGAGACCGGAATACCCCGCACCTCGTGAGAAAGTAGTTTGATGGGCAATTCATTTCCGACCTCGGGCTTGCCCATTGCAATCTCAAACTCATACTGATTGTTGTTGCGAGAGGTAAAGGTGCAGGTCTTCAGGCCGGCGCCGGTCCGTATCACGACTTTTTCCTTGGCCTGTTCCGAGCAAAGATAGGCAGCCACGCAACGTGTTCCGTTTCCCGAGATTTCCGCCTCGGATCCGTCAGCATTGAATAGTCGAGCCTGTACATCGGCCTTCTGCGTGGGAAATAGCCACTCTACCCCGTCAGCGCCCACGCCTTGATGGCGATCGCAGATACGCTTGCTAAACTCGCCAATGTCAGCCGGGGCGTGAATGCCGTCGATGATGAGGAAATCGTTTCCGCAGGCGCTCGCTTTGACAAAAGGAATGGCAGAAGCAGATAAAGTCATTCGACATCCACCGGACCCAGCGGTGTCGCACTTTCAAAGACCGAAGACTGCTTGAGACCGTGTAAAACCTGGTCTTGCTGGCTGCGTGTTGCCTCCAGTTCAAATTGAACTCGCACGTGCTGTGGAGTTGCGGCAACCTGCAAATTATCCGTCATGCCGTGGACGCACTCCAGAACGCGGTTTATCTCCCGCGTAATTTCGTCAGCGCTGCGGCCGACGACTTCGTAACCGTGCACGGCGGCTTTCAAGCCAAATCGCTCTTCGGCGTGTCCCAGCAAAAAGAGGCAGAGCAGAATCAGCCCGGTTTCAAAAATCGACGTGAGATAGAGTCCTCCACCCACCGCCATTCCGACCGAAGCCACGACGAAGATGGTGGCCGCAGTGGTCAGCCCGGTGACAAGTTTATCTCGAGCGTGAAGAATGGAGCCGGCTCCGATAAAGCCGATACCCGGAATGATCTGAGCCGCGATGCGAGTGTGATCTCCGATGTGTTCGACGGCGAGCGCGTCGGAAAGGATAGTGTACATAGCTGCGCCGAGGCAGATAAAAAGATTGGTGCGCAGCCCGGCTGGGCGGTGCTTCAGTTGACGCTCAAGCCCGATCAGGCCGCCCAGGATCGCCGCCAGCACCAGACGCGCGATCGAGACCCCGGCGATGGATGCCATCTCGTTCTGAAGCAGGTCGTAAGTGTGCTGCATCGAAGGCATGAGAAGGTAAGTTTGCTGGATTCTACCACTGGAAAAGTTGACGCCGACGCCTGCGTCGTCCGTGCCATTAACCGGCGTGATTACCGGGGAGGCTCCCGATGCGTCCAGTAGATGGTGGCCGCAGGTTGCCCCGCGGTGCGTATGACTACGAGGGAAGTGAGCGTTTGTTTTTGCATGCCGAGCGCGACTGGATCGCCGTCCATGGCAATCACGAAGTCAACATATTGCGACGGATTCGCCAGCGCGCGTTCCCACAGTCCTTCGATATCGGCCGGCGACTTCCAGGGACGATGGTTGCCTTCGTTAATCGTACGGCGCAAGGGAATGCCGGCTCTTTGCAGCGCGCCAACGTGGTCGCCGAGATACATCAAGAGGTTCGAGTTGTGCGGCAACTTATTAAGGTTGGACGCCAATTCGGTTTCGAACGCGATGCGGGTCCGGGAGTTCACCGAGGCCTCGCGGAAACAAACCGGCTGCGCCCGCCAGACGAACGCGTAGTTCGCGGCAAGCAGAATCAAGACGGCGGAAACAATTGCCGTTTTCGCGTTTTTGTCTCGGGCGAGGTGGAGCAGAAAACACGTAGTCACTGCCACCGATATGGAAAAGAGGGGTAGAAGCTGCAGCCCATAACGGACGTTGTAGAACGAGAACGGCCACCAAGTGGGCACGAAAATCGGGACGCCACTGTACGCGACCGAAAGCATGTAGAACGGGAGAGGTATCCAGAGCAAGAGAAGCGGCCACAATTTGCGGGCAGAGATTAGAATCGTGATCGTCCCCGCCAGCAGCAAGAGTAACCAGACTTTTTGCGACTTTCCTTCCGCCATATTCAGTTCGGCCGATTTCATAAAATAACTGAATGCGACCGGCAAATCGTGAGAGCCAGGATGTCCCGGAGATCCCGGAGTTGCGCTTTTCTGTTCGATGGCGCGGGCAGAGTACGGTCCGTTGGCAAATTCGAGCGGGTTTCGATAGATGATCGCGTTATAGGCGAGCCAAAGCGCCGGTGCGGCGGCGGCGAGCAAAACGAATTTAGCAACACCGTAGCGCGGTACTTGAGTGTTGCGCTTTGCCATTATGGCAAGCGCACCAAGGCACATCGCGACCCCGAGGAACCATCCGTCATAGCGGGTGAGGCAGGCGGCGGCAAGACATAGGCCACACTTTATCAGCGACGAGGGGGCCGCACCGGGTGGGCCATCCTTCTGCGAGGATTGTCGAACGAAGTCGCTGAAGTACACAACCGCCCAGATGAAGAGCGCGAGGTACAACGACTCTGTCATGGCAGTAATTTGCAGGAAAATCAAATTAGGATTCGCTGCATAGGTGATCGCGCCCAACCAAGCGGCAATTCTTGAACGGGCGTCGGGTTCAGAACTTACACTCAGAGCACTTCGTAACAGCCGGAAGACGCCCGCTGCGCCTAGAACATACGCGACCATCGAAGGAATGGAGCCGCCAATGCCTGATTGCCAGGTGGTGTCGGAAAGCAGAAACGGAATCATCAGCAGGTGGGGCAGCGGCAGCCACACCGTGCCGAGTTGCAGCAAGCCGGGAGTGCGAGAATCGAATACCCGCCGTGCGATGTTGATGTGCGCTACGGCATCGCCGTAGAGAAGCAGTCCATTGTGCTGGAAATAATAGGCGAACGATAGGAATGAGACGCACGCGGCCAACTGGGCCACGAGCGCGGTCTCACGATCCCAAGAACGACTGGGCCGAACTTTCGTCGGTTGGATGCTGGTTCGCCGGCTCATTCCAGATGGGTCAATTCACGAAAAACTTGGAAGCGGGCATCAATTTCTTCGCGGGTAAGGGATTGCAGGCGTTCAGTGCCGAAACGTTCAACGGCAAATGAGCCCATCACGCCGCCATAGAAAAGCCCACGCTTCAGCACTTCGCGGTTCAACTCTTCTTGGGAAGCGATGTATCCCATGAACCCACCGGCGAACGAATCACCGGCTCCGGTGGGATCTTTCACTTCCTCGATAGGCAACGCGGGAGCGCGAAAGGGATGTCGGCCGATACCGAACGCGCCTTCACGAAAGAAGATGGTCGCGCCGTATTCACCGTGCTTGATGACCAATGCCTGCGGTCCCATGGCCAGAACCTTCTGGCTGGCTCGAAGCAGGTTCGGTTCACCGGCAAGGCTTTTGGCTTCGGCGTCATTGATCAAGAGCACGCTGACCAGCTTGAGTGTTTCGATCAGGTCCGGGCGAGAACCGTTGATCCAGTAATTCATAGTGTCGCCGCCGGTGAGGCGAACTCCGCCCATCTTGCGCCGGACTGCGGTTTGGAGAGTGGGATGAATGTTTCCTAGGAAAAGGAATTTTGAATCTGAGTATTCGGGCGGAATGCGGGGCTGGAAGCGCTCGAAGACGTTTAATTCGGTGAAATCGGTTTTAGCTTCATTTAAGTTGTCGAGATATTGCCCACCCCAGCGAAAGGTTTTTCCTTTGGCGTGTTCGATTCCCCGGATATCGATCTTTCGTTTCTTCAGAACGTTTTCGTGTTCGGCAGTAAAATCTTCGCCAACGACGGCGACAATGCGAACATCCGTGAAATAGCTGGCGGCCAGGGAAAAAAATGTACAGGAACCACCGAGCACATTTTCCACGCGGCCAGAAGGCGTAGCGATAGAGTCAAAAGCAATGGAACCAACGGCCAGAATGCTCATTAGGTGGTCTTAGTCTCCAGGTATTTGTCGAGAATCAGTTTGAGTTTCTCACGGGTGGCGGCTGGAATCTTGTCGCGATTGGTAAGAATCGCGTGCGCCAACGCTGCGCCACACTTGCAGCTCCGTTTGGTTGGCATCGAACCAACAGTGTTGCGCACGACCGTAGCGGCGTTGTCCGCATTTTTCAAGAGCACGGCCACGACCTGATCGACCGTGACTGAGTCATGATGCGGATGCCAGCAGTCGTAATCGGTCACCATGGCCACGGTGACGTAGCAAATCTCGGCTTCGCGCGCGAGCTTGGCTTCTTGCAGATTGGTCATGCCGATCACGTCCATGCCCCAACTCCGGTAGACGTTGGATTCTGCCTTGGTGGAAAATTGCGGTCCCTCCATGCAGAGGTAAGTTCCGCCGCGTTTGCCGGTCACCGCTGATTTCTTGCAGGCTGCTTCCACGACGTGGGCGAGTTCGGGGCAGATTGGATCGGCGAAGCTAATGTGAGCTACGATGCCGTCGCCGAAAAACGTATCCACGCGATGACGAGTGCGATCGAAGAACTGATCGGGGATGACGAAATCGAGCGGTCTGTGCTCATCCTTCAACGAACCGACCGCGGAAACAGAGACGATCCGCTCGACGCCTAGTTGTTTGAAGCCGTAAATATTGGCGCGGAAGTTCAATTCTGTAGGCAGAATGCGGTGCCCGCGTCCATGCCGCGCCAGGAATGCGACCTTGCGGCCCTGGAGCGTGCCCAGAACGTAGGGATCGGAGGGATCTCCGAACGGAGTTTGCTGCTTGATTTCGCGCACGTCGCTAAGCCCAGGCATGGAATAAAGCCCGCTGCCTCCGATAATGCCAATTTCCGCCTGCGACAAGAATCCCCCTAAGAATGTCCCTGATACTAGCGGACTCGTGATTATACAAAAGTGAGGGCGCGAATGGCTTTTAGCGGTAGGCTTCCTTGCGATGCGAAACCCGCAAAACGCGGATCGATTCAGCTTGGTCGTTAATCTGGCAGATCAGGCGATAGTCGCCAACTCGATAACGCCACAATCCCGCCTTGTCTCCCGCCATCGCTTTCCCGAGGTTGCGCGGGCCGTCCCTGGGAGAACGCGGTCTTGAAGAAACCTAACGATGCATCTCTGCACCATTCGGTCCAGATTCTCTAGTTCTTTGAAGGCGCGCGGCTCGAAACTAGCGGTCCAGGCCAAGACGCTTCACCACCTTGCTAAGTGGGATCGACGGCAACTCGTCATCGAGACGTGATACCGCAATCAGGTAGTCTTCCTGTTCATCCAAGAATTCGGCGATTGCTTGCTTTGCGTAGTACGACTTTGGACGGCCTGTCCGCTTGGCAAGCTTGTCTAGCCTAGCTTCCAGCTTAGGAGAAAGTCTCACTGTCAGCATTTCCACTCCTGTAATACACGTAATACACGATAACAAATCGCAGTCGTTGCTTTGAACTGCGCACAGGCAACCTCATTTCCCGGCCGCCACGAAGGTCCCAAATAATTCCTGTCGCAACCGCTCGGTTGTCGGTTGGTCGAGACTTTCTGTGATCAGCACGCTGTCCGCCTCCACGTCGATCACGACAGGCCCTTCCTCTGTCATCCAGGTGCGCGGGCCTGTGAGCACCACGAGTTTCTGCGAATTGGCAGACACACTGTTGGCCTCTCGGGTCGTCTCGGTCACGTGCTTGTACCGCTTTGCGAGCGACTGCGCATAGATGTCGGCGAACGCGGACGCCTTCTCGGGGCTCGACCAGCGTGATACATAAAGTATTGACAGCGGCGCAGCGGGATCTCCTTTGGGCCGGGCCGCGTAGTAGTACCCGCCGCGCCAGTGCGGATACAAATTGTCCGAAGCCTCTTTGCCAGCGTACTGGTCGACGAGAATGGCTACGTCGAATTCGCCCATCGCTCCCACATCGAAGCGTTCATAGTTCTTGAAGTCCCGCTGGAAGTCGAGCAAGCGCATAGGCTCAAGTTGTTCGCCAGAAAGATATGTTTTGGGCTCCATGATCTGGCGCGTAGTTCGCGGCGGATTCGCAAAGGCCGACGCGAAAGCTTTTTCTTTTCCGCCGGTGCGAAGCAGTTCCGTCTCAAAGTCGAGGCCATAGCGATAAGGAAAGGTTAATTCTTCCTTCAGGAAAATGGGTGCGTCCTTAAATTCGGGCGAGTCGTCAGAGCCCACGAGCATGGTCTCTTTCAAGGCATCGGCGATTTGGGGAGAAGTAATGATTGACTGCTCAGTCGGAGCCAGCAGGTAGTCAACCAGCACCACCATCGCCTGGCCTTCAACCACGGCCTGACGCGCCTCGCTGATCTCATCGTTTTCAATGTCGGCGGCGGTTGTTTCTTTCTTGTCATTCAGGTCGGTGTCGCCGACTTTCATCCACTTTTCGAGCTCGAAAGACTGGTCCTGAAGGGCGTGGGTAAGTTCATGCGCAAGCACTGGACGCTGTTGTTCGCTGTCGATCCAATCCAGCAGGTTCACAGTTTTCTTTTTGACGTCGTAATAGCCGGCCACTTGTTCCCGCAGCAACGCCACAAGAAACGTCTGCAAATCGAAATCTCGAGGCAGAAGTCCGAACTTTTTCAGCACAAGCTCGGATCGCTGCAGGCGTTGCGCATCTTTGTCCTCCGCCATGTTTTTCTGAAGATAAGCGACCACTTCGTCGCGGCTGACAAGACGTCGTTTGACCTCCTTCTTGATGGGCAGGCCAGTTTCCTTGCTGGCAAACTGCATAATCTGATCGACATCGCGGAAAAGTTCTTCGGCCTCCTTGGGAGAGATTTTATTTTCCTGGGCGGGCACATCCGTGGTAGTCGTTTTCTTGTCTTCTTGAGGCTCTGCATGGGGCGTAGTTGTCACTGCCCCTGTTTGCGGCGGCTGAGCAGGCGATTGTGCTCCAGCCCACAACTCCGAGATCAATAACAGTCCTGCAACAGCCAGCAGAACGGATGATTTCCGATACAATTTCTTCATATCAATCCTTGGTTCCATTTATGTCCGACGACGATCCCCGCCAAACTGCGGCTGACTATTTTCAAAAAGCGTACGAACTCCAGATGCAGGGCGAGTACCAGCAAGCCATTGACCTCTACAGCCGTTCCATAGAAGCGTTCGCGACCGCTGAGGCCTACACTTTCCGCGGCTGGACATATTCGTTCCTTGGGGACTACGAGCGCGCCATCGCCGAATGCCTCCAGGCGATCAAGCTTGATCCGGAGTTTGGCAATCCTTACAACGATATCGGGGCTTACCTGATTGAACAAGAGAAATGGGATGAAGCCATCCCCTGGTTTCAGAAAGCCATGCTCGCGCCGCGCTATGAGGCGCGTCCATATCCGCATTTCAATTTAGGCCGCGTCTTTGAGCACAAGCGAAACTGGCAGAAGGCGAAAGAATGCTACGCGATGGCTTATTCGATGGATAAAAGATATGTGGCGGCCCTGGCGGGAGTGCGAAGATTGCGGGCGATGTTTAATTGAGAGGTTGTTGCCGCGGATCTGCGCGGATGAACGCGGATAGATCTTGAACGTCTAACAGCTGAGACAATTTAACGAAGTCGTTTCAGCCGCGAGCCACCCTATCCGCCACCCAATCACCGGCTTCTTTCGTTCCCAGTGCTCCGCCAATGTCTTGCGTGGTCCGCTTCTGCTGCACGGCTTCAAGGACGGCGGCGTCGATCTTCTTTGCTTCTTCGATCAGGCCCAGGTGGCTCAGCGTCATCGCTGCGGTCAGGATTGCGCCAAACGGATTGGCTATATTCTTTCCGGCTATCGGAGGCGCTGAACCGTGTACGGGCTCGAACATCGAAGTCTTTCCCGGATGAATATTAGCGCTGGCGGCCATGCCCAGCCCTCCCTGCAGGCCAGCCGCGAGATCGGTAATGATGTCGCCGAACATATTATTTGTGACCACTATGTCGAACTGCCGGGGGTCGCGGATCATCTGCATGCAGAGCGCGTCCACGTACATGTGTTCGGTCTTGATTTGCGGATACTCGGCGCTCACTTCTTTGAAAACGCGCTGCCATAAGCCGCCGGCATGGGTCATGGCGTTTGATTTGTCGCACATAAGCACACGCTTGCGCGGACTTCCGTCCAGCTTTGGGTGGCGTTCGGCGTATTCAAACGCGAACCGAATTACGCGCTCGACGCCCTTGCGAGTGTTGATGTCTTCCTGCACGGCGATCTCGTCGGGCGTACCTTGCTTGAATACACCACCCGCATCGGTGTAGACGCCCTCGGTATTTTCGCGGATTACAACAAAGTCAATGTGCTTGGGTTCGATGCCCTTAAGCGGACACAATGCGGCGTCGAGGAGGCGCACGGGACGAACGTTGGCGTAGAGATCCATTTTGAAGCGCATGCCGAGAAGGATCTCTTTGGCATGGATGTTCGAAGCAACGCGAGGATCGCCAAAAGCGCCAACCAGGATGGCATCGAAGTCGCGCTCCAGCATGGCGAAGCCGTCGGGCGGGACCGTGACACCGTCCACCAGAAAGCGGTCGGCGCCCCAATCGAAGTGCGAAGTTTCGACATCGGCGCCCGACGCAGCAATGGCCTTCACGGCCTCGGGGATGACTTCTTTCCCAATGCCGTCCCCAGGAATAATTGCGATTCTTTTTCTTACACTCACGCGAGAAAAGGTAACACAGTCGCCGTGAGACTTGCTTACATCGGCTGGAGGCGCACTCCACTCTGAAGGATGTCGCCGTGGTCGCTGGGTGACCGTTCAAACTGCGAAGCCCGAGAGATGATCGATTAGCATCTCCCGAGCCGGCGATAACTCATCTGATAGAGAATTTTGAGGAAACGGTAAACGATTTACTTGCTGTCACCGTCGTGATCCTTGTCGGTGGAAACTGCTTTCTGAGGCTGCGCTTGGGCCTGTGTCTGTAGCTGCGCCTGAGCCTGAGGACTAATCGTCACTTTGTCCTGTGGGAGTACGGACGGTGACGGGGCATTCTGGCGCGTTGCGGTTTTCACCGCAGCTTCATTCTGCGTCACAGGTAAACTTTGAACTGGATTCGTAATCATCGATACCTCGCTTTCAATACAGCTATCGGCCAAGGTGTATGGAACTTTAGGTAGGAATAGCTCCCTGGGTTACCCCAAACCTTAGCCTTTACAAAGTGTGGTAAGCCCAAGAATGTAAAGGGGGACGGATTTCGCTGTCGAATCCGACCTACTCACGCCCTGTATAATCGAACATATCGTATGGCTTCGACTGTCTTTCATGGCAACCCAGCCGCGCAGGTAAGGGAAACCGGAAACGTGCGTTCTGAATTTGAGGCGCTACTGTCGGGTTGCGGGTTCTATGACCTGAGCTCCAGGGTCAAAATCGCTCTCACCGGCGGCGATCGGGTGCGCTGGCTAAACGGAATGGTCACTAATAATATCCGCGACCTGGCCACCGGACGCGGCATCTATGCCTTTCTGCTGAATCCACAAGGGCACATTCTGGGGGATCTCTACGCCTACAATCAGAGCGAATCTCTGATGATTGACAGCGATCAGTTTCAATCAGAAAAGCTGCTCGCGACTTTCGATCACTACATCATCATGGATGATG
>Ga0210393_10001325_pt1 | contig 20843 bp, 13 predicted proteins | sample IncBWC27OmetaG_FD_160068 | JGI IMG/M metagenome (GOLD analysis project Ga0210393, IMG submission 160068) | Forest soil microbial communities from Barre Woods Harvard Forest LTER site, Petersham, Massachusetts, United States - Inc-BW-C-27-O ... | reverse complement strand
CCGCCGCCTCGCATTCCGCCACCGCCACCGCGTCCACCACCACCGCCGCCTCCGCGCGCCAGCGCCACTCCTGTGCCGCCGTCGCTTAGGAGCAGGCCGCCAGCCATCACGATGGCTGCCAGGCCCAATAGACCTTTGCGAACTTTCATTGTTTCGCCCCTTCAAAAAAACGCTGATGGACGAGCTGCCCCGCCCGTCCTCTCACCTTAAATCATAAGCCTGCAATTACTTGATGGTCAAGGAGTCGCGCGTCCGTTTTGCATCAGGACTGCGCGCTTTCAATCGCATTTTCGACGCAGCACGAAAACAACGTGCAGCGGCCTCACACGGCTCAGGAAATCTGGGCAGTCGCGACGACGGTTTTGATTCCCATTAAAGCCGCGGTCTCTGTTGCCGAAAAAAAACTGGCCCTTGGGGCAACCAGTGAGTCTTTAATTCACCAGCGACGCATGGGCCAGATTCGACTCGATCAATTTCAGACGAGAATCCGTTGAACCTCAGTAGCTGTAGCCGTAGTACGGGGCATAACCCGTCGAGTACGACCCGTAATAGGGATACGAGTACGTGTAGGACGGATAACTGTACGCCCCGTAGTAGGCCGGATAGCCGTAGCTGTAGGGATAACCGTAGCCCGCGTACGGGTACACGCCGACTCCTACGCCAACACCACCCCACCCCCAACCGCGACCACCCCAGCCTCGTCCGCCATAGTAGCCGCCGCGATACCCGTAACCGCCACGATACCCATAGCCACCACGCCATCCGCGTGCTTGGGCGACTCCGGTTCCGACATCGCTGAACATCACGGTGCCGGCCGTCAACAGGGCTGCCACCGCCACGAACATCTTCTTCGAGAACATTTCAGATCCCCCTTGTCTTGGGGTCACGGCCAGAGTGGGCTGGGCCGTTTGGGCCCCTGCTCTTAATTCGTCAACTTAATTCTATCCCACGCAGAGTCACGACCCACTTGGGATCGCTGACTTTGCTTGAGTTATCGCTGGAACAGTTTTGCAAACAGTGCGCCACATGTGAACTTGTTGCCGGCTAATTACTGTCCGCGCAGGGGGTGCTAAAGCTCAAAGAGTGACTGAGTCTTGAGCACGCTGCAGCTTCCAGGAAACGTGTGGAAAGCGTGGATCAATAAGCTGCGTGCGCCGGTTTCGGTCCGCAGCAAGCTCAGTGGCTCGGGCGAGAGTCGGTTTTCCACAGGAAAGCGATAAGCGACGGCGGCTCGCTTGCAATCACCCAGGAGTTCCTCATGGAAGTTGAGGAACACGTTTGGTTCCAAACGCTCCATGTGGTAGCTGAGACTGTACCGCAGTCCCCCATCGAACCGCACCGATTCATCGCGGCAGCCGCGCAGCGACTTTTCGAGAAACCGCAGTTTTTGGGGCAGAAGCTGATCGCGACTTGCCGTCAGCTCAGTGACGGTATGTCCCTGATGGCGGAAGTCGATCGTGTGACCGGTATCGCAAATGCGCAGCGTGGCGGACCATTTTTCCTGCGCGATGTCGGTCGCGGCGAAGATGCGAAACAGTTCCGGGTGCACCGAGCGTCCGTAGACGTGGAGCATCAACCGTGAGCTGTTGGGCCTGACAAATCCGACGCTCATTGCTCATCCGCGCATTCACAGGGTCGAGCGAACAGACGCCATTATAGCGGGGCCCTTCAAGAGGGCGGAAGGAGTTGCTCGTCGACGCGGCTCGTAAAAGCGGGGAATTCGAAACGCCTCGCGCGACGGGCGCAGACTACGAGCAGATTTTTCTGAAACCAAGACCACGCTCACGACTCTTTGTGTTTCGTCGCGGTGTCTCAACGTCCGGCAGTCCTGACTCGCGGTCAGCGTGAGCGTCCGCTTGATTGCCAGACTTTAATCGAGCGATTCCATGGAACTGGTCGATCGGGGCGCGATTCGCTCCGGTTTGCATCCCCCGGATGGCGACTCCGAGATTGTGGCGATTCACACCGCCGAAGCGCTCCAGATTTGCCCGCATTGTTATAATTGAGCTGTCCGCAACCGGTTTACCGCTTCCATTGCTGGGCTGACCGGAACGAATTCCACGCGCGGCGGCAGGCAATTTGCCGGTTTGACCGCGTTTCAGGACTCGGTCAATGGTGCCGCTGAGGGGTTCCTCGAGCGCCGTGTGTACAAGGTCGCGCTTGCCACGCAAAGCGGTTTTTCGATAAGTTCCGGAACGCGTCGGAGGATTCGCACGCGAGTTGGGCTTTCGGGCGCTCGACTTAACGTCCGGCGCGCGTTCGCGTTACTAACACATTGACCGTTAGCGGCTCTTCGGAAAACGAAGGCAATGGCAACAACGAACGTATTGCGGATGGTGGGACGCAGCCTGGTCCCCAACGACGTCTCAGGCATCGCCCCGGAAGAACTCGAAGAGTGGTTCGAGTCCCTCGACGATGTGCTCGTGCGGTACGGACCCCAGCGGCTGCAAGAGCTGCTCGTCAACTTGCAAGAGCGGGCCTACCTGCGGGGCGTCACCCTGCCATTCACGGCCAACACTCCCTACGTCAACACCATCGCGGCCGACCAGCAGCCGCGCTACCCGGGCAACATCGAGATCGAACGGCGGATCAAGAGCATCATCCGCTGGAACGCCATGGCCATGGTGTCGCGGGCGAACACCAAATACCCAGGCGTCGGCGGACACATCTCGACGTTCGCCTCGTCAGCGACCCTGTACGAGGTTGGTTTCAATCACTTCTTTCACGCGCCGACGGCGGCCCACACGGGCGACTTCATCTATTTCCAGGGACACGCGTCGCCCGGAATGTACGCGCGGGCCTTCGTCGAAGGGCGTCTGACGGAAGAGGATCTCGAAGCGTTCCGCCGCGAGACGCTCCGCCCGGGCAAAGGTCTCTCGTCGTATCCGCATCCGTGGCTGATGCCCAACTTCTGGCAATTCCCGACGGTCTCGATGGGGCTGGGGCCGATCACGGCGATTTACCAGGCGCGCTTCCTCCGATACTTGCGCGGTCGCGGAATTGTCGATACCAGCCAGTCGCGCGTGTGGTGTTTCATGGGCGACGGTGAGGTCGATGAGCCCGAGTCGCTCGGCGCGCTCACGCTGGCGTCGCGCGAAGGGCTCGACAATCTGATTTTCGTCGTGAACTGCAATCTCCAGCGGCTCGACGGCCCTGTTCGCGGCAATGCCAAGATCATTCAGGAGCTGGAAGCCGCCTTCCGCGGCGCCGGCTGGAATTGCCTCAAAGTGATTTGGGGGACCGACTGGGATCCTTTGCTCGCTGCCGACAACGACGGCCGCCTCGTCAAACGTATGGGCGAAGTGGTTGACGGGCAGTATCAAAAATATAGCGTCGAACCGGGTTCTTACATTCGCGAGCATTTCTTCGGCGTGTCGCCCGAACTTTTGGCGATGGCCGAACAGCTCTCTGACGAGCAACTCCTAAAGATGCGCCGCGGTGGCCACGACCCGCGCAAGGTGTTTGCCGCCTACGATGCGGCTGTCCGTCACCAGGGTTCCCCGACCGTGATCCTTGCCAAAACGATCAAAGGCTACGGCCTGGGCGAGGCGGGCGAAGGACGCAACACGACGCATCAGGAGAAGAAGCTCGACAGCGAAGAAATGCGGGCCTTCCGCAGCCGGTTCGCAATCCCGATCGGCGATGACGAACTCAAGGACGCGCCCTTTTACCGCTTCCCGGAAGACAGCGAAGAGTTTCAGTACCTCTCAGAACGGCGGAAAACGCTCGGCGGGCCGCTTCCCGTGCGCCACGGAGCTTTGGAGCGACTCGAAACGCCGCCGCTGTCCGCTTTCGAGAAGACGCTCAAAGGCAGCGGCGGGCGCGAAGCTTCGACGACCATGGCCTTCGGGGCGTTGCTCAGTCATCTGCTCAAAGACAAAAACATCGGACGCCGCGTCGTCCCCATCATTCCCGATGAAGCGCGGACCTTCGGCATTGAGGGACTGTTCGCCCAGTGCGGCATCTACTCGAGCAAGGGACAAGTCTACGATCCGGTCGATGCCGGCACGATCATGTACTACAAAGAGGCCAAGAACGGGCAGATTCTCGAGGAAGGAATTAACGAAGCGGGCGCGACTTCTTCGTTCATCGCGGCGGGAACTGCTTATTCCACGCTCGGGATGTACATGATTCCGTTCTACATTTACTACTCGATGTTCGGCTTCCAGCGCGTGGGCGACCTTTTTTGGCTCGCCGCCGATGCGCGAACTCGCGGGTTCCTGATCGGCGGAACGTCGGGCCGCACAACCTTGAATGGTGAGGGGCTGCAGCACCAGGACGGGCATAGCCAGCTCATCGCCGGGACGGTGCCTTCGATTCGCGCCTACGATCCGGCCTACGCTTACGAACTGACGGTCATCATTCAGGACGGCCTGCGACGGATGTGTCAGGAGAACGAGGACGGATTCTACTACATCAGCGTCTACAACGAAAACTACGCGATGCCCGAAATGCCCAAGGGCTGTGAGGAAGGAATCCTCAAGGGCATTTATAAGGTTTCGAGCACGGACAAGACGACGAAAGCCAACGGCGGCGGACGGCCGCAGCTGTTCGGCAGCGGACCGTTGTTGAACGAAGCTCGCCGTGCGCAAACGTTGTTGAGCGAGCAGTACGGCATCGGCAGCGACGTGTGGAGCGTCACCAGCTACAACGAATTGTTCCGAGACGCTCGCGCTTGCGAGCGTTGGAACCGGCTCCATCCGAAGGAAGAACCTCGCAAGAGCTACTTGGAGCAAGTGCTGAAAGGCGTCGCCGGTCCATTCATCGCCGTGAGCGATAACGTACGGCTGGTTTCCGATCAGATTCGCCCTTGGGTGCCCGGCCCTCTGGTCTCGCTGGGGACCGACGGGTTCGGCCGGAGCGATACGCGTTCGGCCCTTCGGCGGCATTTTGAAATCGACGCCGAGTCCACGGTCTACGCGACGTTGTGCGCGTTGTCCGAGAACGGTCAGTTTGATAAGAAGAAGCTCGCCAAAGCGGTCAAAGACCTGGAAATTGATCCCGAGAAATCAGACCCCGCGACCGCATAAATCGGCCCGTCCTGCTCGTTGCCGCCTGCCACGATGCTTGGTTGGCTCCGAGATCGTGGTTCCAACGACTATGAGCACTGAATTCAAGCTGCCGCTAATCTCCGAAGGGGTTGAAGCGGCTGATATCGCTGCCGTTCATGTCCACGAAGGGGACGTGATCGAAGCGGGCCAGATTGTGCTCGAAGTCGAAACCGAAAAAGCCGTCGCAGAGATTCCTGCGCCGTCGGCTGGCCGAGTCGAAAAAATTCTGGTGAAGCAGGGGCAAACCGTAAAAATCGGACAGCTCTTGCTGACGATCGACGAGTCAGCCGCGAAATCGAGCGCATCGAGCGCGAGCCCAGCGCCATCCGCCAAAGAGACGCCGCCTGCTCCTCAAAAGTCGGAACCCGCGAAGGCTCCGGCGGCATCGACGCCCACCGAATCGCCGGTTCGTCAAGCAGCCTCTCCCTCGGCAGCGACTGTCACGGCCTCGCGACCGGCGGCCCCCGCCCCCGCGCCTGCCAAGGCGAGCCCAGCGCCGGCTGTTGCGACCGCCACAGCACAACAATCTGCCGCTCCCAGTCTCGTGCCGGAACGGGGAGAAGCATCGGACAACGGACACGATACGGTCCCGATCCCCGCGGGTCCGGCCACTCGGCGGATGGCCCGCGAGTTGGGTGTCGATCTGCATCGCGTTTCGGGAAGCGGTCCGGGCGGTCGAGTCACCACCGACGACGTCCAGTCGTTCGTGCGGTCCTTGACGACGGGTCGAGCGGCGCAATCCGGGCCTCCGGGGGCCGGTGTGACGCTGCCGCCTTTCGATCGCTTTGGAGCGATCGAACGCGTGCCGATCAACAAGCTGGGCCGGGTGAGCGCGGCCAATCTGGCCCTTGCCTGGCAAACGGTGCCGCACGTCACTCAGCACGAATTGGCCGACGTCACAGAGCTGGAAGAGGCCCGCCAAGGTTACGTCCGCACGATCGGCCAGAACGCGCCGAAAGTCACCATGACGGCGATTATGGTGAAGGCGGTGGTGGGCGCGCTCAAAGCTTTTCCTCATTTCAACTCGACGATCGACCTCGCTGCCGGCGAACTGATCGTCAAGCACTACTTCCACATTGGCGTGGCGGTGGACACCGATTTCGGATTGCTCGTCCCTGTCATTCCCGACGCCGACCGCAAGACGGTGCTGGTGATCGCTCAAGAACTCGGCGTGCTGGCCGCGAAGGCGCGCGAGCGAAAACTCGACCTGGCCGACATGCAGGGGGGCACGTTTACGATCACCAACCTCGGCGGTATCGGCGGGACCGCGTTCACCCCGATCGTGAATTTTCCCGAGGCGGCGATTCTGGGAATGTCGCGCACGCAGAAGCAGCTCAAGCTCATCGATGGCAAAGTGGTCGAGCGACTGATGCTTCCCTTGTCGCTTTCGTACGACCACCGCATTGTTAACGGGGCCGACGCGGCACGTTTCATCGTCAAGCTGTCCGGCATTCTGTCCGACCCGTTCAAGCTGCTCATCGAGCTTTGATCGTCCGGCTCGTGCCCGTACGATTAGAGCCATCCGCCGCGGCGGATGAGGGTGCCGCGGCTGCAAGGGCGCGAAAGCGCGCTCTCTCACTGCGATTGCTTCGATCAAATTGCGAGCGACCAGACTCACACCTTCGATTGACTAAAGCGAGATTCAATATGTCGGGCCCCGGGGACAAAGGCGAGACAAGCGGACGCGTGGAAGTCGTAGTGATCGGCGGCGGCCCGGGAGGTTATCCGGCGGCGTTCGATGCCGCCGACCGCGGCATGGATGTCACGCTGGTGAATGACGAAGCCATTCCGGGGGGCGTTTGTCTGCATCGCGGTTGCATTCCCTCGAAAGCACTGCTCCACGTGGCGAGCCTCTTGGGCGAAGCTCACGACGCGACCCAATGGGGAGTGACCTTCGCCAAGCCCAAGGTCGACGTTGATAAGCTCCGTTCCTTTAAAGAGTCGGTCGTCAAGAAACTGACGGGCGGTGTGGGCGAGCTTTGCAAGGCCCGCGGCGTCAAACTCGTACACGCCCGGGCCCGGTTCTTGGATTCGACGACGCTCGAACTCAAGAAGCCTGATGGATCGACTCAAAAGCTGGCTTTCGGCAAAGCAATTGTCGCCACCGGCTCCTCGCCCATCATTCCGCCGATCTTCGCGATCAACGATCCGCGCGTGATGGATTCGACCGGGGCCCTCGACGTTCCCGAAGTTCCGAAGAAACTGTTGGTCGTGGGCGGCGGGTACATCGGCCTCGAAATGGGATCGGTCTACGCGGCCCTCGGATCGCAGGTGACCGTCGTAGAAATGACCGCGGGCCTCTTGCCGGGCGCCGACCGCGATCTCGTCCGACCGCTCAAGGCGCGGCTCGACAAGCTCTTCGCGGCCATCTTACTGAATACGAAGGTCGTGAAGTTGACCGCGACGAAAGAGGGGATTGTTGCCGAGCTGCAAGGCGAAGGCGTCGAGCCCAAACAAACCTTTGACCGCGTACTGGTTTCTGTAGGACGCCGGCCCAATAGCCGCGATCTGGGACTTGAAAAGACCCGCGCCGAAATCGACGAGAAGGGCTTCATCAAGGTCGATCCGCAACGACGCACGGCCGATCCCAACATCTTCGCCATCGGGGATGTGGCGGGTGAACCGATGCTCGCGCACAAGGCGACTCGCGAGGCGCACGTTGCCATTGAGGCACTTGCCGGGGAACCGGCCGCTTTCGACAACCTGGCCATTCCCGCCGTCGTGTTCACCGATCCGGAAATCGCCTGGTGCGGGTTGACCGAGACCGAGGCCAAAAACACGAACCGCGAAGTTCAGGTGGCTCGCTTTCCGTGGGGCGCCTCGGGACGAGCTCAAACGATCTCGCGCACGGAGGGGATGACGAAGATTCTGTTCGACCCCAAGACCGAGCGCGTGCTGGGCGTCGGAATCGTCGGGGCAGGTGCCGGAGAACTGATTGCCGAAGGCACGCTCGCGGTCGAGACGGCGGCCGTCGCTCGTGATGTCGCCGAGACGATCCATGCTCATCCGACGTTGAGCGAAACGCTGATGGAAGCGGCCGAAAGTGCGTTTGGCCAGGCGACGCACATCTATCGCGCGAAGCGCCCCGCGCCGAAGTGAGAACGCCCGAGCCGATCAGACGAGGGCCGCTACATTCGGCTGCTGTTGCGACAAGAAGTCTCGATATTGGGCGAGCAGTTCGTCCGCGCGGCCGTTCTCGAGCAGTCCGAGCGTTGTCAGCGTGCGGGCCAGAAGATTGGGCGGTTCCGCCTGAATCGCCAACAAGACGGTCAGTTGGTCCTCGTTGATGAGGCCACAGCCGACCGCGCAGTTTCCGAACCTTTCGCCCGTCGCGCGTTGCCGCGCCCGCACCTCTTCGATTTGGGTCGGCGTGAGGATGCCCATGAGCTGGGCCAGCGAGCCAATCCGCAGTCGCTCCTTCGAAGTTTCGAGCAAGGCCCGGGAGATCGTCGGAATGTCGAAGATGTTGTTTTGCACCAGCCACCGACTGAACCGTTTTTGGGCGATGAGCTGGGCCAGGCGCCGATCCTTGTCTTCGATCAGGGAGCGGACCCGGTATTGGTTGCGGCCGTTGTTTTTCGATCCGTACATGGCCTCGTCGGCCGCCGCGACCAATCGCAGTGCGAGATCGCCAGGATCCCTTTCGGGAAGCGCGATCGCCGCACCAATGCTGATGGTGACCGGCACCCGCGCGCCTTCAAACCGAAACTCGTACCCCTCGACGGCTCCACGCAGCCGTTCGGCAAGTTTCTCGAGTCCCTTTTCATTCGGCTGGTGGACGAGGACGACGAACTCCTCTCCGCCATAGCGGGCGACGACGTCTGAGCGTCGCAGTGCATCGATATGAATGCTGGCAACCTTGCACAACACCTCATCGCCAAATTGATGGCCGTAGTTATCGTTCAGCCGTTTGAAATGATCGATATCGCTGAACAGGACGGCGAGCAAGCCGGCTGACCGGCTGGCTGCCCCGATCGCCGCGTTCAGCGCCTCGGCAAAAAATGCCCGGTTGTAGAGCTTGGTGAGCGGGTCGCGGATGGCCCGTTCTTGCAGCTCCTGGTTCTTCGATTCGAGTTCCTGATTCGCGTGCTCGGCGGCTTCACGCTGCATTTCGACGCGCGTGCTTGCCATGTGCTCCCGCACAGCGACCTGTGCCAGTTGCTCGCTGGCCTCGGCCATCAGATCGACGGACGCGCCCAGCTCCTCGAAGCTCACCGAAAACAGATGCCCCGCGCGGTCGATCCGTTCGCGCGTTTTGGCCAGGTATTCCTCGACGATCGGGCGCTCCATTTGGAAGAACGTTGACGCGAATTGCTCGATCCTCGCCAGGGCCACGCCTCGATCTGATGTGCAAAAGTAGTCGCCAACGGCCGCGGCCGTGGCCACGACCCGCTCGGAGACCATATCGGCATCGGCAAGGGCAGCCAGCACGCGTTCGGCCGGCAGATGATGTCGGGAGACCGCGTCGATCAGCCGTGCGGGCAACTTCCAGCGCCGCATTAGCTCGGCTCCGATCAACACGTGATCGACCCCGAGTTGCGTTCGCTCGAGTTCCGGCAGCGAACCACCTTTCGCCTCCCAGTCGATCAGGACCGGAAGATAGTCTTGCGACGCCGTCTTCAAGATCGCCAGGCGTCCGAGGTCCAACAGCAGTCCGGTGAGAAAACAATCGCTCGACAGCGTCTTGGCATAGTGCTCGGCCAGAACCTCCGCGGCCACCGCCTGCACGATCGATTGCTTCCAGTACGCCGTGTAGTGCTGCGCGAGCGGGCCGGACGTCATGGCTGCGTCGACCAACGAAAAGCTCAGCGCGAGCGTCGTCACGACGGTCGTCCCCAGCAGGGGCACGGCTCGTTCGATCGACGTTACGGGTGACTTGAAACCAAAAAACGACGAGTTCGCCGCCTTGAGGATCTTGGTGGTGATTGCCGGATCGGCTTTGACGACGTCGATGACGTCCTTGAACTCGGTTTCGGGATCGCGGGCCAGCTCGAGCAGCTTCATCGCGACCGACGGCAAAGTCGGAAGCTGCGACGACGCCAAAATTTTCTGCGAGTCGATCATCGGAACTCTCAACCGGGGGAGTCTGGGCCTCGCGGGCGAGTCGGCGTCACGACCGCCCCGCAGGCGACCTCGCGCATTGCGCACTGGTCGCGGACGACCTGCAGTCCGACCGCAGGCATGCACGGGTGAATATATCCCACACCAGGAACGGGGTTGGCCGGGCGACGACCAGTTGGCAAGAGTACCAGGCTCCGACGCGCCACCCACGCAAATTGCAGGGAGTGTTCCGAAAAATCGACGGACGAGTTCCGGATTGGTGGCTGACGATCGCGCGGGTCGTGCCGACTTTGCGCTGCGAAGAAAGCATCCGACGAACGTCGGAGCGAAGCAGCCCCGTTCGCTACGAGTCGGGGTCGGCGACTTTTTTCATCGAGATAGCCAGCTCCATTTCGAGCTGCAATAGCCGCTGCCAGTCGGGCCAACTGACGCGCATCACCGGGCTATCCCCCGGCTCTTCGGCGGCCGCGTGCAGAATCCTACGAATCTGCTCGTGACAATATCCCAGCACGTCGGAAACTTGGGCCCGTTGCAAGGGGCGCAAACCCAACGGCGGCTCGGGGGCGCCGTTGGGGAACAGATCGATCGACAGATCGTCGGGCTCCCGCTCGGCGGGTCCATGTTGGCCGGCGCCACCGTAGCAGGTGCCGTCATCGTAGGGATCGGCGCCGAATTGGGTGCCGTTGCTGGGTGCCGCTTCCGCGGTGCTTTCGGAGGGCCCCTTTCCTTCAGCCAAGAGCTGGGCCATCCGGCTGCGGATTTCTTCCGGGCTCCCGTAAACCAGCAGGCAGCGGCCGATGGCGATCTGATCGCCGATCTGCAGCACGCGCATTTGGATCGGATGACCGTTGATCCGCGTGCCGTTGGTGCTTTCCAGGTCGGTGAGGATCAGCTTGCCGCCGTCTTCCTGAATCTTCGCGTGGAATCGGCTCACGCGCTCATCATTCAGGCGGACGCTGTTTTCGTCCTCTCGACCGATGGTGACGGGCGTGTTGAGCTTGCGAAAAATCAGGCCGCGTTCGAGCCCTTCGAGCAACTGTAAAGTGACCTGAGCCATGCACCGTGTATCCACGCAGCCCGAAGTCTTCGCGCGAGCCGCGCGAGACTCGATTCACTCACCTGCAATTGTTTGTAACGCCGCCGATTCGTCGGCGTCAACGGCATAAGGCGGCTTTTGTAGCAGGGAACAAAGCAACCTGGACGGGTGCGCCCACTACGACGGCAGGTGACGCCTGCGGACGTCTGGTGGCCCGCCACGCGACGTGTACGTAGAATCGTGCCAGCCATGGCGACTGAAGCCCCCTCGCGCGACGAACTTGCCGCAAAGTATCTCGATCAACTCCCCTACTCGCCTTACCCCGTGCAGGAGGAGGCGCTGCTCGCCTGGTTCACGAGTGACGAAGGATTGATGGTCTGTGCCCCTACCGGCACCGGCAAAACCGTCATCGCCGAGGCGGCACTCTTCGAGGCGTTGCACACCGGCAAAACGGCCTATTACACGACCCCATTGATCGCGCTCACGGAACAAAAGTTTCGCGAGATGCAGGCGGCCGCCGTTAGCTGGGGGTTTTCACCCGACGACGTCGGACTCGTGACGGGCAACCGCACCGTCAATGGCAATGCGCGAATCCTCGTTGTCGTCGCCGAGATCCTGCTCAACCGGTTGCTCCATCAGGCCGCGTTCGATTTCGCGGGCGTCGCCACGGTGGTGATGGACGAGTTCCACAGCTTCGCCGATCCGCAGCGCGGCGTCGTTTGGGAACTGTCGCTGGCGATGCTTCCGCCGCACGTGCGCGTGCTTTTGCTTTCGGCCACAGTGGGGAACGCGGCCGAGTTTATCGTGTGGCTCAATCGGAGCCTCGACCGCCGAGTGCAGCTCGTGCAGAGCACCGAACGTAAGATTCCGCTGACTTACCTGTGGGTTCCCGACGAGCTGCTTAATGAGCAGCTCGAGCGGATGGCCGAAGGGGAAGAGGCCGACCGGCGGGTCCCCGCGCTCGTGTTCTGTTTCAACCGCGATGAATGCTGGTCGGTGGCTGAGCAACTCAAGGGAAAGAGTTTGCTCGCCGACGGTCAGCAAATGCGGCTCGTCGAAGAGCTGGCGCATCACGATTGGTCGAAAGGGGCTGGCCCAAAACTCAAACAAATCCTGCAGCGGGGCGTCGGCATCCATCACGCGGGCATCCTGCCAAAGTACCGCCGGATTGTGGAAGAGTTGTTCCAACGCAAGTTACTGTCCGTTTGCGTTTGCACCGAAACGCTGGCCGCGGGGATCAACCTGCCCGCGCGTTCGGTTGTGCTGACGACTTTGGTGAAGGGACCGCCGGGCAAGAAGGATCTGATCGACCCGAGTAGCGCTCATCAAATGTTCGGACGCGCGGGCCGGCCGCAATTCGATACGCAGGGTTATGTCTACGCGTTGGCCCACGAGGACGACGTCAAGATTCTGCGGTTCAAGGATCGCATCAATCAGATTCCCGAAAACACCAAAGACCCGCTGCTGATTCGCGCCCGCAAGAAGCTCGAAAAGCAGATGCCGACGCGGAGCAAAACGGAAAAGTATTGGGAGGCCGTGCACTTCGAGAAGCTTCGGACGGCTCCGCCCGGCAAGCTCTACAGCAAGGGGTCGCTGCCGTGGCGGCTGCTGGCTTATTTGCTGGAGATTTCTCCCGACGTCGAAAAACTGCGTGTAGTCGTGCGCAAGCGGTTGATGGACGCCCCACGCATCGAGGCGGGGCAGAAGCAACTTCAGCGAATGTTGATGTCGCTGTGGGCGGGTGGCTTCGTCCGGTTGGAGCCGGAACCTCCGCCGCCAGAAGAGACGCTGGCCCCTGGCGGCTCAAGTGCTGCCAACGTCGGCAGCACTGCCTCGAAGGCGCCCCCGCCCGTGGTCATGGGATCTTTCGGATCGCTGCTGACCGCCGCTCGCGAAGACAAGCGTCCTCCGACCGGTGACAAGCGCGGTGCGGGAGCGGGGCCGACCGTCGTTCCCAAGGGGGCCGACGGCGAACCGTTGCGAGAGGTTTATCAGCCGCGCTTTGCGCATCCGACGCCCGAGCTGGCCAAGCTGCTTGTGTTTCGCAGCATCAACCCGCTCTACGGTGCCTTCTTGCTCAAGTACCTGGGGATTGCCGATCAGGACGAGCGCGTCCAGGCGCTCGAGAGTGTGCTCGAAGTGCCGACGTCGATACTGCGGGACGTGCGCGTACCCCAGATGCGAGACCTCCCGCCCGGTCCCCTGGCTCGCGAACGCTTGGACATGATACTGATCGAGCGGGGCCTGGTGACGGCCGAACAGCTGCGCGACAAGTCGGAAGATGAAGGTCTCAATTGGGAAGAGCGCTGGACGCCGTCACTGGCCGAGAAACTCAGGCTGCTGTTCGATTCCGAGTTCCCCGGCGTGCACGACTTGGTGACGCGGCCCGTGTGGATCGCCGGCGAAGCTCTCCGCTATGGCGGCGACTTCAACAAGCTGATTACGTCGAAGGGCATCGTGCGGCAGGAAGGGGTCATCTTCCGGCACCTCCTGCGACTGATTCTCCTCTGCAGCGAGTTCTCAGAGGCCACGCCTGCGGAGGCCGATCCCGAAATCTGGCGGAAGGATCTCCGCGAACTGGCCGACGCACTCACAAACTGCTGCCGCTCGATCGATCCGGAAAGCACCGACAAAGCCATCGAAGCCGCGCTGCACGCACCGGACCTCGTCCGCGGCGAGGAGACGACTGTCGCTCACACGCTTCCGGAACAGGATGACAAGGATTCGGAGGAGTTCGGAATTGGGCTCGGGGAATAGCCCCGGTCGCGGTAATGCGAGCGCTCATTTCGGATGTGCCAAGGCTCCGCTCTTCGGCTCTTCGAATTGGTCGGCAAATCTCGCAAAAGCCCCAGTCTTTTTCATCAATCGAATCGAAGCAAGCAATTGCTTAATTCGCTCGTGCCCAAGCGGATTCTGGCGGATCACGAGCAAACCATCGAACTCCGAAATGCGAGCTTCGTCCGGCCCATTGTCCAACGACGCGATGATCGCTTGGATCCATGAGACCCGCCGGGACAAACGGGAATTTGCCCCTTCCGAACTGCCCTTCTGGCCGGTTGTCTCTTGCGCCCCTGATTCGCCACGATGCGGTTTGACTTGCTCGTCCTTGCCTTGATTTTGTTCGCGCGCATCCGCGGAATCGATGCTGGCTGGTTTGAGCAGATCGCGGCAGTCGTAAACGACGATCGAGACATCTTCGTTGAGCTTGTCGATTGTGCTGATCAACAGTGCCCCGTTACACACCTCATAGTCGAGCGGGGAGTTGAGATCAGTGAGCAGCCAATGCAGCAGGTCATGCAGCGTGATTCCAGGGATATCGACCTGCACCTTGGTGTCTGGGTCGACGTTGGCGTCAGCGAGCCCCTTCTTGTCGATCAGGATCGGAATGTGATAATGAGCCGCAATGAAATCAACCGCGTCTTTGAAGGGTTGTTCCTGGAGGCGGAAATCAACAGGGACGTTTAGCACTTCGGCGATGCGCGCCTCATTCTTTGATCGCTCTGGGACGTCGGAGCTTAACGGTTGATTGACGCGCTCATCCTCGAGAACGATGGGCGGTCGCCTCGTGGTCTGATTGTCAGCCGTGCGTTGTTCCTTGTTCGCCTTTCTCTGCGGCGCTCGAGTTGTGGACGACTTTGCGTCTCTTGGCTTGTGCGTGTCCTCAACAATCAGCTGCTCCGGACCTCGTCGAACCGTTGTCGAGGTCGGAATCGAAATACTCGTCGCTTGCGACTTGGGATCGCCAGGTGGTGCGAAGGCACCCTGGGTCCGCATCCAGCGGATATCGGCAAGCAGGCGCCGGATGTTTCTCTGATCGAAAGAATTTTGGCGCGCGACGATCAAGCCTTGGAAATAAAGGATCGGCCGAATATCACCGCCACCATCAAAATCTTCGGGCGTCATGGCGGCTTTCAGCGCTGAGATTAGTTTGGCCGCCTTCCGAGCCGCTGCACGCATCCTGTGATTCGGCCCTTGACTGGCCTGACTTGCCGGGGCAGCAGTGCCCGGGTTCGGCGCGCTCGACGGTGCGATTTGAAAGAATCCGCCCCCTCCGGATGAGGGCGTGCTCTCGTCGGCAGGATCTTGCGCTCCGAGAGGTATCAAGTCGCGACAGTCGTATACGACGGTCATTTGATCGTCGCGGATCTTGTCGTAAGTGCTGATCAAAAGTACGCCGTTTCGGAACTCATATCGAATCGGGCTAGGCATCTCAGAAAATAGCCATTGCAGCATGTCGCGGAGCGCGATCCCGGAAGCATTGAATGTGACCTCGACACTGGTATCGATGTTCGCATCGTCAAACGCTTTCTGGTCGATCAGAATCGAGATCTGATAGTGACTCGCGATGAAATCGAGCGCGTCCTTGAAAGACTGGGGCTTGATCTCGAAGTCAACCTGTGACTTCAACGCCGCGGCGATTCGTGCCTCGTTTATCGAGCGATAGACGACGTCGGAACTGAGCGGACGGTCGAGGGGCGCGGGCTCGCGGACGATCGGCCGCAGGGACTGGGCCGCGTGCGTGTCGGTCGCGCGGGGTTCATTGCTGGCTTTCTTCTGGGGCGATGCAGTTGTGGAGGACTTTGCGTCTCTTGCCTTGGGCTTGTCCTGAGCAACCACCGGCTCTGGCCCCCGAACGGCCCGGTTTTCGGGCCAGAAGGCAAAGGCAACCAATAACGCAATAGTCAGGGTGCCGACGGAACCGAGCGACAAACGCATAAGGAGTTCCCTCGTAGCAGGCGGGCAATCGCGGAGAAGTATCCGGCTAGAGCGGCCGAATCGCCATTCGTTGACCGTTCGGACGGCGGCCTCGTGGCAAGGTGCCCCCGGATCGTGCTTCTATCTATACGCCATTCCAAGTGATCGCGCAACTCGTCGGCGATCTGCCGAAATATCAAAGGGATTGCGTTAGGTTCGATCCTTGCGCCGAATTGCAGTCCGCGCTGCACGCACCAGACTTCGTCCGCGGCGAGGAAGCGACCGCTGCTCACACGCTGCCGCTGGTGACGATAAGGACGCCAACGAATTCGGGATTGGGCTGGAAGAGTAGCCAGCGGGAATTCCCCGTTATTTCGAGGGCGCAAGTGTCGCGTGGTTGGGACTTTGTCCGGCTCCGCCTTTCGGATCCACGAATTGCTCGGCCAGCCCGGCAGAAGCTCCGTCCTTCTTCATCAGGCGCACCGCGGCCAACAGTCGCTTCGTTCGCTCGTGGTCCCGCGCACTCTGTCGAATGATCAGCAGGCCATCGAATTCCGCGATGGAAGGATCGGGCCCCTCGGAGCGCACTTCGCTGATCAGAGATTGAATCCAGGGCACTCGCCCGACCGATCGACCGTTGGGCGCCTGCAACTTGCGTTGTCCCCTTCTTTCGAGGGTGTCCCAGACCGCGGGGTTGGCTGGGTCTAGCAGGTCACGGCAGTCGTAGGCGACGACCGACTCGTCTTCGTTCAGCCTGTCGAGAGTGGAGATCAAAAGTGCCCCATTGCAGACTTCGTACTCCAGCGGACAGTTGACCTGAACGAACAGCCAATGCAGCAGGTCATCCAACGTGATCCCAGGAATATTGACGTCGACCTTTGTTGCCAGGTTGACGTTTGCGTCCTCCAACGCCCGCTCGTCGGTCACGATCGCGATGCGATAATGAGCCGCAATGAGATCGATCGAGTCCTTGAAGGACTGAAGCTTGATCTGAAAGTCAACTGGCGACCTCAGCGCTTCAACGATGCGTGCCTCGGTCTTTGAACGCTCCGCCACGTCGGAACTCCACTCCAGGGTCGGATTTGGAGATCTCTTGGGCGTTTCAGACCGTTGACCTGAATTCGTCGCGACTTGCAGGGAATCTGCAGCCGGAGCGAAAGCGCCCTGAAGTCTCATCCAGCGAATGTCGGCCAGCACCTGCCGCATTCTCCGGTGAGCGAAAGGGTTTTGCAGCGCGATGAACAAGCCTTGGAAGTAGATCAGCGGCCGATAACCGCCCCCGATCTCCTCCCAATCCGCGTCCCCCCCGGCGGTTTTCACCACGCTAATTAATCTGGCCGCCCTCCTCCTCACGGCAGAGGCCCACTGACTCGGACTTTGGCTCGAAGACCTTGCTGGGGCCGCGGTTTCCGGTTTCGACGCGGTCGTGGGCGCGACTTGATACATGCCGCCCCCGAATGAAGCCGGGGCGTCGGCGGCAAGGTCCTGCCACCCGCGCGGGATCAGGTCGCGGCAGTCGTAAGCGACGACCGTTTGATCTTCGTCGATTTTTTCGCGCGTGCTGATCCACAGAGCGCCACGGCGGATCTCATATCCAATCGGGGCATGCATTTGGGAAAAGAGCCAATGGAACATCTCGCTCAGCGTGATTCCGGGAATCTTGAGCGCGACCTCGCTCGTGTCATTGATGTGCTCAGCTTCGAACGCTACCTGGTCGATCACGATTGAAATTTGGAAGTGGCGTGCGATCAAATCGATCGCGTCCATAAAGGGCCGCGGCGTGATCTCGAAGTCAACTTGAGTCTTCAGCGCCGCGGCGATTCGCGCCTCGTTTGTCGACCGGTTAACAACGTCCGAAGTGAGCGGGTGGTCGACCGGCTCCGGCTCGACGACGATCGGCCGCAGGGGCTCTGTTATGTGCTTGTCGGTCGCGCGAGGGGCACTGGTTGCCGTCCCTGGGCGCACACGCGTCGTTGTTGACTTTGCGTTTCCGGTCGGCGGCTTGTTCTCGGCAGCCGCCCGCTCTGGACTCCGAACGTTATCGGGCTCCACGGCAAACGCGATCAGCAGAAAAGCCGTCAGAGCACCAACCGAACCGAGCGACAGACGCACGCAGAGTCTCCTTCGCTTCGGAAGAGCGATCACCAAAGAAGCGCGCAGGTTAGAGCGCCGCGTTGCCGAATGCGCAATGGCCTAGATGATGGCATTCGCGCGCGGCGTCCCCGTCCCCCTCATGTACCTATACGCGATTTCAGGTGATCGCGCAACGCTTTGGCGAACTGCTCGGCTTTCCCCGCCTTGAGCCAGGGCCCCTCAAACGCCCTCTCCGGCTCGGCCGACGTACTGACGGGCACCGGCCTCGCCCAGTTTCAGCCACGAGACTCTCGCGCACTATTTCGCTCTCGTCGGGTCGCTCGGGGTCCAAGCCTTGATCGGAGTGCCGTGTTCGCCGCGGAGCAACTCCAGTTCATGCTCGATTCGCGACACGCGGACCGTCAGGGCGCCTTGTTCTGCCGCCCGTTTTTTTGCCATCACGTCGTACTGATCGTTCAGAGCAGAAAAGGCTCCTTCCTTCCTCATCAAACGAATTGAGGCTAACAGGTTCTTAATTCTTTCGTGAATGCGAGGGTTCTGTCGAACGATCAGCAAACCACCCAACTCGGAAATGGAGGTACCTTCTTCGTCCCAGAACTCGGTTCCGGTGGCGGAGATCACCATTTGGATGAACGGCAGTCTCTTCTTCGCACGATCACTCGACTTTTCGGGATGCCTGCTCTTGGCTGCAGGCTGCGCTTGCCCACCTCCTCCCCCAAACTGCCACATCGCCTGGCCCGCCACTCCGGCCGGTGCGTGCTCGGCCAGGGCCGGCGTCTCGAGCGCGGGCACGTTGACCAAGTCGCGGCAATCGTAGACGATCATCTCCAAGTGCTCATTGATCTTTTCGACCGTGCTGATCATGAGCACGCCGTGCTCAATGTCGAAGCCCAACGGCGCGGACAATTGAGCGAGCATGAGTGCCAGGGCGTCGCGTAACTCGATGCCCGGAGCATTCAGTTTGACCTCCGTCGTGACGTCCACGTTGGCGTCGTCGAGCGCTTTCTGATCGATCAGAACCGGCATCTGGTATCGAGCCGCAATGAAAGCGAGCGCGTCCTTGAGAGCTTGAGGCTCGATACTGAAGTCGACGGGTGAGTTCAAGGCCTCGGTAATCCGTGCCTCGGGTTTTGAGCGTCGCGCAAGGTCGGAACTCAAAGGGTGATCCACGGGATCGATTGCGACGGCGATCGGCGGCTGGTGCGGCTCGATGTGATTCTCGCCGTGCCGAACCGTGCTGCCGGTTGCTCCGGCAGGGCGGGCTGAGTCACCTTTTGGCCGCTCAACCTTTGGCTTTTCCTGGGCCACAATCTGCTGCGGCCCGCGCATGGCCCGGTTATCGGGCCAGAAGGCGAACGTGATCAATAGTCCTGCGGTCAACGCGCCAACCGAACCGAGCGACAGACGCATGAGGAATCTCCTTCGCTTCAGACGGGCAATGGTCGTGAAATGAGCGGCCAAAGCGGCCGCATCTCCGAATTCGTCGAGGGCTTGAACGATGGCTTTCTCGCGGGGCACGCCGGCCCGCGACAATTCTTCCAACCGCTCTTCCAGGTGATCGCGCAGCTCGTCGGCGATCTGCTCGCGCTGGCCGGACGTAAGACGCAGGCACTTCGCGAGAAGTTTCAAGTAAAGATCGAATTCCTGTTCGGACATCGCGGCTGGCTCCGCGGTTCAACGCGTCAAGCGGTTGCGGGGCGAACCCCCGGTGCCGCCTCGAGCAGGTCACGGATGCAATCGGCGTAAGCCCGCCATTGGACGGCCTGTCGCTCGAGCCGCGCGCTCCCCGGCTTGGTGATCTCGTACCACTTGCGGCGGCGGCCCGTTGAATCGTCCCAGCGGCTGAGGATGAATTTTTCGGCCTCGAGACGGTGCAAGAGCGGGTAGAGCGTCCCGGCCGGCAGCGGAACGCGTCCGCGCGTCGCCTCGCGCAATTGTTGCTGAATCGAGTACCCGTATTGCGGACCCTGCGTGAGCACGGAGAGCACCATCATGTCCAGGCTTCCGCGCATCAGTTCTGCGCTGAATCGATCCGTCACACGATGTTCCTCCTCGATCTCGCCGTCTTGGATCTCAGGCATCCCTTGGGCGACGTTCGTGACCAGCAGCCTCACTATGTATAGCCGTGCGATATGTTGATGGCAAGGCGAAATTCGGGCTCCCGAAGAGAGGTTTATAAACGTATCTTGTCAGATCAGTCTTGGAGCGTTAATATGAACGCATCATGAATGATCGGAAAAGAGGCTTTACGCCCCCTTGGCAGATCTCTCGGAACATGTTCCTCGCGGAACAGGAGGTCGCGCAGTTGTGCCGCTACCTGCGACCCGCGGCAGACAGCGGTGCCCCGCGCCAGGCGGCCCTTGCCGCGCGCGATCGCCTGTTGATTGAGGCGCTGCTGTTTTCGGGGCTGAGAAACAGCGAGCTGTGCGGGCTACGAATCGACGATGCGCTCGTCGGCACGATGGAAACAGTCTTTCTCGTCCGGGGAACGCCGCGGCAGGATCGGACGGTCTACATTCCCCGTTCGCTCGGCGTCCTCGTGGAGCAATTCGTTCGCGTCCATCGGCCGCAGCTCATCCGCGCGACAAGGGCGCGGACGGCTGCGTCCGAGGATCGGCTGCTGGTCAACGATCGCGGGAAGCCCTTTGATCGCACATCGCTCTATCGGCGCGTGGTTGCCACTCTCACGGCGGCAGGCTTGGGCGAGCGCGCCAGTGTTCAGCTCTTGCGTCACACCTACGGATATCTCGCGTACCAGCGCAGCGGCGGCAATCTGTTGTTCATTCAAAGACAGATGGGGCACGCCCACCCGATGGTCAGCAGCGTGTATGCCCAGTTTTGCGAAGAGGACTATTCGGAAATCGCCGATCGGGTCGCCGAGGCAACCGGCACTTCGTCGTCCGCAA
>Ga0210393_10001323_pt1 | contig 20851 bp, 21 predicted proteins | sample IncBWC27OmetaG_FD_160068 | JGI IMG/M metagenome (GOLD analysis project Ga0210393, IMG submission 160068) | Forest soil microbial communities from Barre Woods Harvard Forest LTER site, Petersham, Massachusetts, United States - Inc-BW-C-27-O ... | reverse complement strand
CATCCGCCTCCGGCACTCCCCCCCAACCGCCGCAACCGCTGAAGGTAACCATTGAGCAGGGCACGCCGATCTCAGTGCGCCTGATCGATAGCATCGACAGCGAAAAAAATCAGGCGGGGGATACGTTTCATGCGACGTTAAATACTCCGCTGTCGGCGGAAGGAGCGGAAGCGATTCCGGCGGGCACGGACATCTCGGGGCACCTTGTCGATGTGAAGAGCGCGGGCAAGTTCGCGGGACAATCTCTGGTTGTGCTCGAACTCGATAGCATTTCTGCGAACGGAAAAAGCTACAACCTTCAGACTGATCAGTTCAGGAAAGAAGGCAGTTCGCGCGGCAAGAATACGGCGGAAAAAGTCGGCGGCGGTGCAATCCTGGGAGGTATCATCGGCGCCATCGCGGGCGGCGGGAAGGGAGCTGCCGTCGGCACTGCGGCGGGCGCCGGAGTCGGTGCGGGCGCGCAGGCTGCGACCAAGGCCCACCAGATTAAGCTGCCATCGGAGACAGTGCTGAACTTCACCTTGCAAGCTCCCGTCACCGTCGTCAAGCCGCCGGTACCGAATGCCAGCCGCCCTAAGCTAGACGACGCGCACTAGAACGCGATCCTTCTTGCAGCCGGTTTCCGAGTGAATACTGTTCGTGCGGGCGAACCGTTCACTCAGCTCACCCCATGTACCAACTATTTCCTGTAATCCGAACGCCGCCACACATTTTTTCGTCTTCCGTGAAGCCCCAGCGCCATCCACGAAATCATGGACTATCTCATAGAAACATTTGATGATCGGAGCGGGAGCCCAGCTCAGCTTGTTCTGAATCCGTAACAGCCACCATTTTCTTGTTGGGCTGGAATGCTTCTGCGCTACAAAGCGCAGCACTGATTCCGGACACCCCTGCACCTTCACTGTCCGGATTCATTTGTGCAATCCCGAGTCATCCCTGTTGTTGGGCCTTGATGCCCAGTCCGAAAGGAGGAGCGATTCTCCCATCGACGAATTCTGCCACTTCGCCCGGGAAAGACCGGACCTCATTCCCTTACGCCCCGGGATAACTGTACCCGGACGTTTCAACCAAGATTCCAAATGGAATCAGGCTTGTCACACAAGAACACCTTATCAGGAGGAGTCGTGATGAAGACAGCTAGACTCGCGTCCAGTTTTACTTTGGCAGTGCTGCTCCTTTCCGGAGCGGCATTTGCTCAGACCGACCCCGGAGTTCAGAGTGGAAATCGCGGCACTGGCGCAGCGCTCCCTTCGGTGTTATCGAACAGCCCCAGCGGAATCCTGGCCTTTTTCACCGATGGTCAGGCTCGCTTTCAGGAAGTGGAGTCTGTCTCCGGCGGCACCAACAACGGTCTGGGACCCCGGTTTAACTCGAATAGCTGCAGCTCATGCCACGGGCAACCTGCGATCGGCGGGACAGGTGCTGCGGTCAATCCCCAATTCCAGTTCACCAGCGACGGGGTCGCACCCAGGGACACCACTCCGTCTTTCATTACGGCCAATGGCCCTACCCGTGAGGCGCGATTTCCGTTCTTCTTCAACAGCAACGGCTCCGTGAATACCAACGCACCCAATGGGGGAGTCGAAGACCTGTTCACGGTCACAGGACGCTCCGATGCTGGGAGCTGCAGTCTATCGCAGCCCAGTTTTGCTGCTGCACAGCAGGCGAATGACATTATCTTCCGTATTCCCACGCCGACCTTTGGCGCGGGCCTGATCGAGAACCTTGACGAGTCAACCCTGCTGAAGAATACGGCGGCCAATAACAACAACCGTCTTGGCATTTCCGGCACCTTGAACCACAACGGCAACGATGGCACCATTACTCGGTTCGGCTGGAAAGCGCAGAATAAATCGCTGCACATCTTTGCCGGTGAAGCCTACAACGTGGAGATGGGCATCTCCAACCTGCTGTTCCCGCAAGACCGTCCGCTGCCTGGGGAAGAAGGGGGCGGCGGCAGCGGTTTAACGGGATTTCCGGCGACCTGCCTGAACCTCAGCGGGGGCGGTTATCCCGAAGACGCGAACAATCCAGGATCGGCGGGGGCAGCGGTTCTTGACGACGTTTCGGCATTTGCCAACTTCATGCGCACCCTGGCCCCGCCGCCAACTGGTGGGGTTGTGTTGAATGGACAGCAGGTCCCCTCACAGACGATCGCCGCTGGCAGCTCCTTGTTTAGCGCTATCGGGTGCGCGACCTGCCACAATTCGACGGTTGGCTCGACACAAAAGTCGAATATCACTAGTTCTCTGAGCAACGCACCGGTGAATGCGTTCTCGGATCTTGAGATCCACCACATGGGCACCGGCCTGGCAGACAATGTCTCCCAGGGAGGCGCCGGAGGCGACCAATTCCGCACTGCTCCCCTGTGGGGCCTAGGACAGCGAATCTTTCTGCTGCACGATGGCCGCACCACGAACCTGAACGCGGCAATCGAAGCCCACCAGAGTAGTGGGAGCGAGGCCACGAACGTCGAGGAGAATTTCGATAACCTCAATACCACCCAGCAGCAGGAAATCCTGGACTTCCTGCGCTCGCTGTAATTATTTTGCGGCACTTCCTGGCGAGACAAAAAGGTGTCTCGCCAGCTCTAATCGCCGTCCGAGAGCGATGCGCTGCTCATCGCCGGGGGGGCGGCGGCGCGAAATTGTCTAGCTGCGAAGGAGAAATATGTCCTCTGGATCCTTGCGTTTGGTTATCGTTCTCGCCTTGCCAGCATCGTTGCTGGCTTGGGGTCAAAGCACCCCAAACAACGGTGGCGACTTCTCCAGCAACACCAAGCCCGAGACGAAGCTGCCGACGGGGGTCATTCTGGTAAAGGGTGCCTGGTCGAGTGCCAGTGATTCCGTGACTCCCGTGCCGGAAGGCGGGAACGTGACCGACAATGTCTTCCGCAACCAGTACTTTGGAATCACCTACCCTCTACCGGCGGATTGGACCGAGAAATATAAAGGGCCGCCTCCGTCAGATAGCGGTCGCTATGTGCTGGCGCAAATCAGGCCTGCGGATACGTTCAAAGGACCTGCTCGAGGCAGTATCTTAATCACTGCCGAGGACTTGTTCTTCACGACGCTGCCCGCGGCCAACGCGCTGGAGCTCACCAACTACGAGAAGAACAATCTACAGGCCGATTACAAATTGGAACTACCGCCTACGCAGACAAAGATCGCCGGACGCACTTTTACCTTCTATGCATATTGGTCTCCGGTGGCAGAGTTACATTGGTATGTTCTGGCTACCCAGATCCGCTGCCACGCTGTCGAGATGGTGCTAACCAGTCGTGACACGAAACTGTTGGAGAACTTGGTCCTAGATATGAATGGGATGAAGTTGCCTGAGGAGGCCAACCCCACAAACACGGGCGGGGGCGCTTTCCCGGTGTGCGTGAAAGATTACGCACGCGGCGAGAACCTGATTACGCGGGTTGAACCCGTCTTTAGCGGGCACAGGTTCAACCCTGTTCCAGTGCGAATCATCATCGATAAAGAAGGCAAGGTGAAACACATTCACTTTCTGAGTGCGTTTCCCGATCAGGCGAAAGCCATCACCGATGCGCTGAATCAGTGGAAGTTCAAACGATACCTGCGCGAGGGGCAACCTGCGGAGGTGGAAACCGGAATTATGTTTGGGCGGGCAGCGTATCCGACAGCACGCGCGTCAGGGCATGCGGCGACCGAATGATCTTTGAGGATTTCTGCACCCCGGGGACCCTCCTGCTTACATTCTTTCGTCCGTCGCACTGGAGGATGAATGGTCGCGCCTTGCCTAACCTTAACTGCATTGTCCGTTGGGACAGTGACTTCAGTACCTTAGTCCTCGCTGCCATCGCCACCTTATAATCCACTTAAGACTGAGGCTTATCTGCGTTCTAGGAAAGACTGGCGCGTCAAAGCGCTCGCCTTCCGAAGAACGCCGGAAAATCCGTGGATCCTCTATATGCATCGTCGATTTTCTTCCTGGGGCTGGCCTTTGGCAGCTTTCTGAACGTGTGTATCTATCGCTTACCCCTGGGTCTGTCGGTGGTCACGCCGCGTTCGGTCTGTCCCGGTTGTAGGCGACCTATCGCTTTTTATGATAATGTGCCGCTGCTCAGTTGGCTAGTATTGCGCGGCCGATGCCGTAACTGCAAAACCAAAATATCTGTCCGCTATCTCTTCATTGAGGCGCTTACCGGAGGCTTGTTCCTCGGTTGTTACGCCTACTCCGGGCTCTCGCTGCTCACACTGAAATACTGCGTCTTCGGATTTCTACTCCTCGGCCTCATCTTTACTGACGCCGAAACCAAACTTCTGCCCGATAAGCTAACGCTCCCGGGACTGGTGCTAGGTCTCATCTTCAGTTTGATTGTGCCGGTGAACGACTTCGCTTCACAGTTTCTGCCGGGGATGTTGAATCTGCCCTTCAGCGCAGATTTAGCCGGGCATTTGCTTTCCCTGCTTGATTCCTTGCTGGGCGCGGCTCTCGGTGCTTCCTTCATTTACGGTGCGGGCGCAATTTATCTGCGCTGGCGCGGGATGGAAGGGATGGGCTTTGGTGACGTAAAGCTGATGGCTATGGTAGGTGCGTTTCTCGGTATGAAACTCACTATGTTTACCATCTTTACCGCGTCGCTGGCAGGATCCGTATTCGGCCTGACCACGGTATGCCTGGTCTGGATCAAGCGCACTCACCGCTTCACGCGCCGACTGGCCAACGCGCAGGCCGCGCGCCGCCGGGGATGGCAATCTGCACAGATGGTTTACCGCCACTACCAGATGCCGTTCGGAGTTTTTCTAGGCAGCATGGCTCTGCTCGCGCTCTTCGTTGGCAATCAGTTCCTGCGCTGGTATGGGAGGTTTTGGTGGTAACGCTGTTTGCCAATCCGCTGGTGCTGCGAGCCTTGCTGCTGTTAGTCGCGGCCGGGTGTGCCTTTCTCTTTGCCATCTTCCTCATGCGCCGCTTGCGCCGCAAAATGGTTGCGGAGGCCGATCTAGGAGGTGCGACTCCCACTTTGGAAGCTCTTCCGGTCCACCTTTACAACACCGTCATTCAGCAGTTGAAGCAACAGAAGCACGAATTACAAGTACAAACTATCAGCGAACAACGCCGCGCCCGCACCACCGAAAACTTCAGCCAGACTGTGCTGTCTAATCTCGCTTCCGGAGTACTGGTGTTTGGACTCAATGGGCTGGTGAGGCAAGCCAATCCCGCGGCTAAGGAGATTCTGGGTTTCCGTTCTCTTTCGGGTATGAGTGCGGAGGACATTTTTCGCGACGCCGCGGGCTGCTCGCCGAACTCTTCCGCAGTCTATTCCGATGGCCCAATGAACCTGCAAGTACGGCTGGTCGAGGAACTTCATGCCGTGTTACACGAGGGCAGCAAGCGCCGCCGACTCGAGGCCGATTACACCACTCCTGGGGGAGAAAAACTTCACCTTGCGGTTACGGTTTCCGCTGTCCCCGCCGTCGATGGAAGTCTGCTCGGAGTGGCCTGTCTTATAGTCGACCGCAGTGAGTTTGAACAAATCCGCCGCCAACAACAGTTGCACGGTGAACTTTCCGCCGAGATGGCGCTAGAGCTGCGCACCTCGTTGACCACTATCGCCGGCTACGCCCAGCAGTTGGCGCGGAACCGTGATCCCGATCTAGCCTCGCAATTTGCTGCCGACATCGCCGGCGAAGCCGCTGGCCTCGATCGCCGTATTGGAGGATTTCTGGCGAAAAAACGCAACGCTGAGGATGCTGGCACTCGAGCCAACCCAGCGACACTATCAAAGAGTGAACGATGAATTCAGCTGCAATCGTACAAACTACGCTAACGAATACAGGTGGAGGATGGAAGCTATGAAGCGCATTACGCATATCGGATTCGTATTAGCACTGTTCACGATCCCCGCAGGCTCGCTGGCCGCAGCTCAGACCACAGCCCCGGTGGCCGACCAATCCTCACTGGGCGATTACGCTCGCAAGGTTCACAAAGATCCCAACGTCAAAGCCAAGCCCAAGGTCTTTGACAACGACAATCTTCCGAGAGAAGACAAGCTTTCCATCGTTGGCGAGGCCGCTCCCGTGACTGCCGAGGACGCCTCTGCGGATTCCGCCTCGAAAGCCGCTGCTTCATCTAGCGGCAAGGACGGCGCTGCCGCCAATCCCGCCGCTTCGACCAATGATGAACAAAGCAAGAAACTCGCGGAATGGAAAACCTGGCAAGACAAACTGACGGCTCAGAAGAATTCTATCGATCTGGCTTCGCGTGAACTCGATGTGCTGCAAAAGGAATACCAACTGCGCGCCGCCGCCATGTACGCCGACGTGGGCAACCGCCTGCGCAATTCCGCTCAGTGGGATAAAGAAGAAGGGGAGTTCAAACAGAAGATCGGCGACAAGCAGAAGGCGGTCGATGATGGTAAGCAGAAACTCGATGACATGCAGGAAGAAGCCCGAAGGGCCGGCGTTCCAGCCGCCATGCGCGAACCGTAAGCGCGTGCATGTCCAACCATCTTATGCATAATTTAACGCACCGTTGCAACCAGGAAAACGCCGGCCTCGGCCGGCGTTTTCAGTTGCCTGGTGTTGCCAGTTAGCACGATGTCGCTGCGGCCTTGGCGAGGTCGCGCAACCTTACAATCTGCTTGATATGATGACGGCCATGAATGTAATGAAATTTTCTCCACTGAGCCCCGGTCAAGGGACCGAGACCGGGATGGTCAAGCAATTGGCCGTGGCCTAAGCGATCCACCGCTCTCGCAATAATGTCGTCCATCTCTTTCAGCTTCAGCCCAACTTCCGATCTCACTTTCTCCACCGGCAAACCTCGCGGCACAGTCTGTTTCGGGGCCTTCCGTCCTTCTGGGAAGTAATCGAACCCCAGCACAAGCAGCGTCCGCCAGCGTTGCTTCAGGGAGGCGCGCCCGGCCAGCGGCTTGCCGCTATTCAGAACTCGGTCGAATCCCTTGACCGTCCCGGTGTAGGTTAGATACAGATGCTCCAACACCTCCGCCGCACACCATTTCTCGGCGGGATGCCAACTCATCTGCTCGGCGGAAAAACCTTCCACCGATGCCTCTAGAGCTTGCTTCAACTCCTCGAGCCGGGTATCCATGCAGCTATCTCTCGTTCCTCGTCCTTCAGGTAGAATGTTCCGCGGCAATTAAATCATTCCAGTTATAACAGGAAGGGCGCCATGATGATGCGGGACTTCGTCCAGCCAAAAAACGCTGGGTCTGGCAACACCGCTGTCCGAATGCAATTTTCCCGCACGACAGCGCGCCGGCTTTTGTTAGCCATCCCGCTGGCCATTCTCGCGCTGCTCATGGCCTGCAACTCTAACGCTCCAAAGACGCCTGAGGCCAAGCCCGAACCGAAAGGTCCCGACTTGCTGACCGCGCGGGCGGCCTTTCAGAAGCTTTTCATTGCTGCCCGTAACTATGCCGCCGACGTAAGGCCGTTCCGCATCGAGTCCACTCCGACCACCGACGGCGATGGGCATGACGGCAAATCCGCCATATGGCAAACCAGCTTCGCTTCTCCGACACACCACGGGGTAAAACCTTTCATTTGGTCGGGCAGCGCCGTGCCCGACGCACCTTCTCGCGGAGTTTCACCGGGCAACGAAGATGTCTACAATCCCGGTAATGCCTCCACGCAAGTTTTTGATGTGGCCTTCCTCAAGGTGGATTCCGACCAGGCATTTGCTGTCGCACAGAAACATGGGGGGGAAAAGATTCTGGAAAAGGATCCGGCTACCCCTGTGATCTACGTCTGCGACTGGAATCACAACACCAATGAACTGGTGTGGCACGTCATCTATGGATCTTCCCGCGATAACGCCAAATTGACAGTCGCCGTGAATGCCTCAACCGGGGAGTTTATCCGAGTCGAGAAATAGACTGGTCTACAAGAATTCGTCCGGGAAAGAAAATTAAGAATAATGTTGGATGTTCACTTTTGCTGCTCAGCCTGTTTTAGCTGGTCCTCAATGGAGGAAAAAAAACGGCACAGCGCGCCCGCGGAAGCAATCGCCCCCTTGAGCGCGTGGCGTTCCCCAAAGGAAACAATGTCGGCCACCGAATATTGTAGCCGGAGCCGGTCGGTGGCACACTGCGCGCTCAGCAGTTCTATTTTGGCGGTGCGAAGGTCAGACGCTAAGCGGGCAATCCCCGCCTGCTTTCTGGAATCATCGTTTGACATCTATACTCCTTGGGTTTTTTCGAAATCGTCGCGGCCAGGGCGTCCTGCCGGGTGCCACTCCGTCCTTGGGGGAAGGCTTTCACGAAGTCTGGTGGCACCGGCAAGACAGCTGGCGGAATCAACTCACCCGCCAGCATTATATATTGTACATTGTTAGTTGAACGCTGTTCAAGTTATTGGGCCCCTGTATGAATCCTTCACACTCTGGAGTTGACACGTGCCCAGACAACCAGATCCACAACTCGAGCAGCGCATCCTGGAAGCCGCCAGCCGACTGCGCGCCAGAGGCGGGGAAAAAGCGCTCACCATGCGGGCCGTGGCCAAGGCCGCTGGCACCACCACGCCTACGGTCTACGAACGTTATCGTGACCGGGAAGATATTCTCCGGGCGCTGCGTTTTCAGACTCGCATAGAGCTTTTCGCCACGCTCCGCCGGTCCCGCACCCTGGCGCAAGCCTGCCAGTCCTATCTCGAATTTGCCCTCGAGCATCGCCACGCCTATGAAGTGCTCCATGACAAGTTCGCCGAGGTCCCGTCCTTGCATGAACCGTGGCCATCGTTCAATTTGTTGCGTGAGCGTCTGACAAAGCGCCTGGGAGGCACGCCGCGCCAGCACACTCGGCTCATGCTTTCGCTCTGGTCGCTGATGCATGGCACAGCGATGCTTTTGATCCGCGGAGGGGCCGTAGAGCCGCTACGCACTCAAATGCTGCACGCCTGTCTTGACGCGGTCGAAGTCATCGTCGCGGAAAATGCTCGGTCCCGGGGCAGAATCCGCTCCGGGCCCAAGTGGCCCGCGAGCCTGATTCTAGGAGAGGAAGCCGAAAGCAAGGTGAGCCAAGGCGATGACAACGTCAACGCAAAATCTGCAAGTCGCTCGGCCCGCAAGAAGCCTAAGACAAACCGACCCGGCGCCTTCCGCACTGCTTCCTAACCAAGCAGGTCGCTACTGCGGCTTCGTCGCCGAGGCCTGCGCCTTTAGCCGGTCAATCGCTTTTTGCGCTTGTTCGGACTCTGGTCCGTACGGCAGGATCTTCAAATAGCTCTCATACTCCGCCCGTGCATCGTCCAGCACCCCTAACTTCTCGAGACATATTGCCAGCCGAATGGTTGCCACGGCGTCGTTGTCTTTATAGCGGAGCGCCTCCCGGTAGCGATCTTGCGCCGCTCTGTAATTCCTGCGCTTGAAATAGAAGTCACCGATTTCGATGCTTTTCGCGGCCTTGTGCGGATCCCAAGTGTGAAACTCGGTGATTCCGCTGGCGCCACCCAATCCGGCCGCGGCCTCAGCTACGGCAGCTGAGCTCTTCGGATGCGCTTTGTCATCATCCTCGGGGGGAGTTAAATCGGTCTGCGTATCTTTGCTGGAGCTTTCTCCCAATTCCGGCCCCAACTCGTCAGCCCGCACTCGATCTGACCGCGGGGGCATGACATTGGGCGTGGAAGAAGTTGACTCTGGTGACGCGGGATTTTTCGGCGTGTTCTTCTCGGAAGTACTCCCTTGCTGCGCCGACGCCGCGACTGTCAGCGCTAAAACCGCGAACCCGAACGACCGCAGAACCATATTCTGTATTTTAACCTGCGTGTCCCTGTGCGGGAGGCAAAAAAAGCAGGCTGCTCAGGGGGAGGATTGAGCAGCCTGGTTGGCAAAGTCCTCCGGGGAGGAGGAAAAATCATCTGGTTCGCTTTACATCGACGACGGGTTGTTCTGTCCCGTCGTGGGATTTGTCGTCGGCTGGTTTGTATCACCGACCGTATTGGTCATCAATCGGACGTCCACTCTGCGGTTGTCTGCGCGGCCTTGTTTCGTCTTGTTGGTTTCGACTGGCTTGTCCTTGCCCAGCCCGATCACATAAATCTTATGCGCCGGCACGTTGTACTTGGAAGCCAGATATTGGATCACCGAGTTCGCGCGCCGCTGACTCAAGTCATAATTGTATTCGGCCGATCCCACCGAATCCGTGCTGCCTTCCAGCGTAATAATGTAACCCTTGGTGGTCGAGATGCTTCCCGCCATCTGATCGAGGGCGTCTTTCGCCTGCTGCGTAAGATTGTCCCGGTTGAAACCAAACTTCACCGAGGTTTCGGCCACAGGACGATAGTTATCCAGGTTTGCTACGGTGTTGGTAAGGACTCCGACACGGCCATTCGCCGCGTCCGCCACCTGCTGTGCCTGGGCTGCATTCTGGCCAGCCGTCTGAGCTTTTTGTTCAACGTCCGCCGTCTTGGCGTTCACAGCCTGGATCCCAGCCTGGGCGCGGGCGTCCACGTCCTTGATATCTTTGCTATTTTTCGCCGTCATGTCGTCAAGTTCATTTGTCTTGTTGATCAGCGGCGTCGTCTGCTGCTTTACGTAATTCTTACTGGAACAGCCGATGGTCGCTGCCATGCTGGCCGCCAGTAAAATCGTCAACGAAGTGCGGTTCATATTGGAGAAGCTCCTTGATCAGTTGTCTCAGCGCGACCTGGTACTTACGCGCGTACCCTGTGATGCAGACCCCGGGACAGCCGTTGGTCCTTGCCGTTCCCACCCTTAGTTTTGCACGGGGAGTGCCAGTTTCCTCTATTGGCCCAACCCGCTATAAGTATAAACGTTTTCAACAGTTTGCGTGAATCATACGCCAAGCAGCTTGAAGTGCGCGATGCGCTGGCAACGCAAACCCCACATAGGATAGGGAAATTTTATACACTCTCTGATCGAGAAAACCCTTTGCCTGAGGAAAGGTCACGCCGTCCGCCGCGAATCGCCCCAGCCTGCCGCCGGAATGGCTGCTTCCCTCCGCCTGACCTGCGCTCTCCAGTTGATCGCCACCGAGACCTCCCATCGGCACACCCAATCCTTGCGATCTCGCCTTCAGCCATGACAAAAGATCATGCGAAGACGAATTGTTAAGGTGTGATTCATTAGGCTGCAGCGTAATCTGCCGGGGCTATTGCCTCTTCTTTACTGCTTTTTTACTGCTTTACTGCCTATTTCCAAATATCCTTAATTGGCGCGGCATCGCGATCTCCCTCGGCCAGTGGCTCCAGGCCAAAATTGTCTTCGATCGTGCGCAGCACACTGTAATGCGTGTAATGACGGTCCAAGACGTTGGCATCCTGCTGGCTTCCCTCCTTTACCATGTCCCCGAGAAACAGCGTGAATATCCGGTTGTCGGCATTGTGATCGGACTCATCAAAAGTTACTATCACCAGCGTGCCCTTACGCAGCTTCTCGGGGAACGTTTTATCGAGAAACTTGCTCACCCATGCGCCAGCTACTCCAAGGTTCGTGTTGTGGCCGTCGTTATTCATATTTGGTGAGTAGAACGAATAGGCCACCAGGCCCGCTTTCGCATCTCTGACGAAAAAATTATCCTCACCGAGCAGGCTGTTGCCCTTGCCGGAATCAACCCGCACGACCCGGTCGCACCATTTTTCCTGCACCTCCGTGAAGCTGAGAAAGGGCACATGGCGTCGCACATAATCGCCTTTATTGCTATGAGCCACATGCTGGCTGTCGATTCGATATGGGCAATTCCCTTCCGGCAATTCTTCGACATAGTTCTTGAAATCCAGACCGTTGTCGATCAGGCGATCGGCGATGGTTTTGTGAGAAGCATCGTTCGGGAAGTTAACCTGCCGGTCCGCAAGATAGCGTCCGCGTCGATGGACGCCGAAGTCCGTGCCCGCAATCATCGCCAGATAATTTGGATACGACGGATGGAACAACGCATGAAGGTTTGAAAAGCTAGCGCCATGGGTGGCGAGGTCTGCCAGATTCTTATCCTTTATGGCAGCTGCGTAGTCGCCATTCTCAAGCACGATAATCACGACGCGGTCAAAGTGACGGGCGCTCGATTTCGCAGCGGCTTGGGCAGCGTCTTCTTTTTTCTGCGCGGGCGGCTTCGCAGCCTCGGTTTTATTGTCCTGGGCTGGAGCGGTAGCCCGCCCGAGCCCCGTGCAGGTGGCTGCGTAAAACAGTGTGCCCATCGTCGCGCATGCGGCCAAAACTAATGTCCGGGATACTCCCGCCCGGCCGGCGAACATTGGGCTCATCTGAGATTCTTGTAACACTGTCGCATCTGCGCTCATCAAATAGAATACAAAGTTGCCCGATGGATCTGCTCCAGAAAATCCGCACCATTCCCACCGAGCCCGGCGTGTATCTCTACAAGAACGCCGAGGGTGAAGTCATTTACGTGGGCAAGGCCAAGAATCTGCGCAGCCGCGTGGCCAGCTACTTCCACGAAGGCCGCTGGGAAGATTCGAAGACCGGCACGCTGGTGCGTGAGGCCGTCGATGTCGATTATATCGTGGTCCGCAATAACAAAGAGGCGCTGGCGCTGGAAAACAATCTCATCAAGCAGCGCAAGCCGCGCTTCAACATCCTGCTGCGCGACGACAAAACTTACCCTTACGTGAAGCTCACTCTAAGCGAGCGCTGGCCGCGGGTGTACGTCACACGTCGCCTGCGCAAGGACGGCAGCGCCTACTATGGTCCGTACTTCCCGGCCAATCTCGCGTACCGCATCGTCGATCTGATTCACCGAAATTTCCTGATCCCATCATGCAAAGTCGACCTGACCCGCTTTCATCCGCGGCCTTGCCTTCAGTACTACATTAAACGTTGCCTGGGTCCGTGCGTGCAGGATCTGACCACGCCGGAAACCTATCAGGAAGCGGTTCGTGACGTGAAGCTGTTCCTGGAGGGGCGTCCTACGGATCTGGCGCGCTCGCTGCAGCAGCGCATGGAGCAGGCCGCCGTAGCGCAGGAGTATGAACGCGCCGCCCGCTATCGCGACTTGATTTCGACGGTCGAGCAATTGCAGGAGCGGCAGCGCATCGCCGCCGCCGAGGGCGATGATGCCGACGTCTTCGGCTATCACTATGAAAATGGCATGCTTGCCGTAAATCTATTTCACATGCGCGGCGGCCGGGTCGTGGATCGTCGCGAATTTTTCTGGGAAGATTTGCCGGAGATCAATGCGGAGCCAGTGGAGGCGGCTGATCTAGACAGCGATCATGTGCAGACAGCCGCCCCTTCGGCAACGTCAGAGCAGGCTCTCGGCTTTCCGGGCGAGCAAAGCTCGCTGGTGGCCGGCATCTCCGCGGAAACCGAGTTGGGCAGCCAAGCGGCGCTCGGCACCGACAGCCGGGAGCGGGTCTCTCCACATGATCTTTCCCCGGGAGAGTTCTTCTCAGCTCTGCTCAAGCAGCTCTATATCGGCCAGCCCTACGTGCCGCGGAATCTATACGTGCCCGTCGATTTCGAAGACCGATCAACCCTTGAAGACTTACTCTCAGAGCAGGTCGCGGGTTCGGATCCTCGCGCCGCACGAGTTCACATCCTGGTTCCGCAGCGTGGCGACAAGCGCGCCCTCATCGACTTAGCCGGCACCAACGCCAAACAATCCTACGATCAGCGCTTTCGCGTGCTCAAGCCCAATGCCAAGGCCATTCAAGAGGAATTGCAGGAAGTTCTCAGCCTGCCCGAATTACCCAAGCGCATCGAGTGCTTCGACATTTCTCACATCCAGGGCGCGGAGACCGTGGCCTCCATGGTGGTCTGGGAAGATGGCAGGATGAAGAAATCGGATTACCGCAAGTTCATCATCCGCTCGGTCCAGGGTGTCGACGATTTTGCTTCCATGCGCGAGGTAGTCACGCGCCGCTACAAACGCCTTCAGCAGGAAGAAAAGCCGATGCCCAGCCTGGTGCTCATCGATGGCGGCTTGGGGCAACTTCACGCGGCGGCCGAGGCCCTGGAAGCGCTTGAGATCATCAATCAGCCGCTCGCCGCCATTGCGAAACGCGAAGAAATTCTTTACGTCTATGGACAAGAAAAAGACCCGGTCGCGCTCGACCACCACTCCCCCGTACTGCATTTGATTCAACTCATTCGAGACGAAGCCCACCGCTTCGCCGTAACCTTCCATCGCAAGCGCCGCCAGATGCGCGATCGCTCCACCGAACTCCTGGAAATTCCCGGCGTGGGTGAGAGTACAACTCGACGCCTCCTTGAACACTTCGGCAGCCTGCAAGCCGTCCGGCAAGCGGACGCGTCGGCGCTGTCGGCAGTTGTGACCCGCGTACAGGCGGAAGCCATCAGCAATCACTTCCGGAAATAGTGGCATACTTCTTTCCGCCATTTGCTGGATTCACCTCGCGACCTGGCGGTGAAGAGCTTCCCCCTAGTGTGCCGTGTCCGGGCTCGCGTTGCCCATGTCGAGAACAACTTTCCAGCCTCCATCCTTTTGTTTCTTCCAAATGCTGGTGTACTTACCGTGTTCGACAACCGACTTCCCATCTTTCCCGATGGCACTGAACTCGTAAGTACCGTAGGTATAACCCAGATCGCCCGCTGATGAGATGTCGGCTCCCATTGGACTCCAGGTGAGGTGGTTGTTCTTGTCGTCGAGAAATCCCATCGTCTTTGCAATATTCACTTTTCCCGTGATGATCGGCTCTCCATTCGGAACTTCAACGGCATCCTCGGCGTAGTACGACATATATCCTGCCGAGCCATGGTCGGTCGCGGCCTTCATGAATTCGGTTTCCAACTGACGCAGCGTGTCCGCACTCGCTTTCCCCGACGCCGCTGCAGACGGCCGAGCGCCGGGCACCACGACGACACCAACTAACAATGTGGCAGTGAGAATCAGGAAACACCACTTCATATATCCTCCCGGAATCGCAGCACATTCTACACTGTGTTTTTCTCTACAGCCCCGCGTGCCCTGCCCTGTGGTTATGTTCTTACCTTTGCTAAACTAGCTCATCCCCGAATGATTCCTGACTGCGCGTTGCTGCCAACTTCCACTTTTCTGTCGCTATCACTATCGCTATGAAACTCCGCCATTGGATCACCGTAATCGTCCTGCTGCTGCTGGTAACTGCGGCCATTGCGGGCATGGTGTGGACCCGGCCACGAACCCAGCCGGTGGAAGCTGACGAAACGGGCAAAGCATCCTCCAAACCCTTTCTGGCAAGGAGTGCCCCGATTGCGCCGCGCGCGCTGGTCGATCAGCTCCCGCTGCAAACAGCCCGCCGGATGGCGAGTCTGGCTGCGACTCCGGAAGAGCAGCTCTTCGCCCATCAGGCCGAAAAGGTTGCCGACCGTGAAGTGGACCTGGCGTTCTTTGATGCTTTGCGCGCTACCGAGGAAAATCCACCCAAGCTCAGCCCTGAGGCTAAGGAGGTCGCGGACCGAAAAAACAAGGCCGAAGTGACCCTCAAGGAAGATCAGGAGAACATCGTCCTCTTGACGCGTAAACTTGCGGCCGCCCCTGACTCGCGAAAAGACAACCTGCAGGATCAAATCGAGGTCGCCAAAGCGCAAGCTGATCTTGACCAGGATGAGTTCGACGATGCCTCGGAAGATCTGGAGCAGGTGGGAGGAGACCCGCAATCGAGAATAAAGCGGCTGAAAGCGCAGCATGACGCCAGCGATCACAGCCCCACTGCGCCATCCGCAATAAACCCTTACGAACTCGACTACCAGGCGCACACCATGCTGACGGTTTTTCGAGCCTGGAAAGCGTTGCGGGAGAAAAAGACGCAACTGGAAGAAGCTCGTCAGCAGACGACAGCAAAAGCGGAACGCCTTAGTCAGCGGCATGACGCTCTGGCGGTGCAAGTCGAGAAAGAAAAATTAAATCGCGAAGGCGCCAAGCAGCAAGCCCGAGGCTTCGCTACTGGAGGTAAAGGTGCAAGCCGCGAAGAGTCCAAGGCAGGGGCACAAATAGCGCTCGACTCGCTGAAGCAATACAGCCGCGATCAGAAAAATCTCGCGGACCTGGGCAAGCGCGTTCAGGACGAAAAAGAACTGAGTGACGTTTACGCAAGCTGGATCTTACTGACCGATGCGCGCCGGCAGAGTGCGCTGCACAATCTGCTTGAATGCGTCCTTTGGATACTTCTGGTGATGTTTGCGGTGTACATGGTGGCTCGCCTGATTGACCGCCTCTTCACCAGCATGAAGGCGGAGAACAAACGCATCGACACGCTACGCGCCATGGCCAAGGTGGCGGCGGAGATCGTGGGCGTAATGGTAATTGCATTTATTGTTTTCGGCATGCCCAGCCAAACGACTGAAATCCTCGGCCTCGCGGGCGCGGGCCTCACCGTTGCCAGCAAAGATGTGATCATGGCGTTCTTCGGGTGGTTTCTGCTGATGGGGCGCAACGGCATTCGCGTGGGCGACTGGGTGGAGATTGAGGGCGTTGGCGGAGAGGTCATCGAGATTGGATTATTGAAAACGGTTTTACTCGAAACTGGAAACTGGACGGATGCCGGCCATCCCACGGGTCGGCAGGTTTCCTTCGTGAACAGCTTCGCCATCGAAGGTCATTATTTCAACTTCTCCACCTCAGGCCAGTGGATGTGGGACGAATTGCAGCTTACGATTTCGGCGGATCAGGATCCTTATACGGTGATCGACAAATTGCAGCAGCTCGTGGTCAATGATACAGAAGCCAATGCGGCTAAAGCCGAGCAAGAATGGCAGCAGACCACCACCCGCTACCACGTGCAGGGATTTTCAGCGGAGCCCGCCATCAGTGTGCGCCCGACTGGATCTGGAGTCGAGGTGCGTGTGCGTTACATCACGCGGGCTTACGAGCGTCACGAAACCCGCAAGCGGCTTTACGAAGCCGTGGTCGAGTTGATGCACGGGAAGCGCGAGCAGGTAAAGCCGTAGGACGCTTCCCGACTGCTTGGAGTGCGCAGACGATTCAATCCATGCTGAGCGCAGATAGTCCCGGCACGGTTATCGTAACCGGTGCGAGTCGCGGAATCGGCGCGGCGATCGCCAAACTGGCCGGTACGCGCGGATTTTCAGTAGCGGTTAATTTCGCTTCCGGTCAGGCTGAGGCCCACGCAATTGCAGAAAAGATTATTTCTGCCGGCGGGCGCGCCCGCGCGATTCATGCCGATGTTGCTTGTGAAGAAGATATCGTCCGCCTCTTCGAGACGGCCGAGAGCGAACTCGGGCCGATCAAAGCTTTGGTCAATAATGCCGCTATCACCGGCGGATTTTCGCGCGTGGAATCGGTGAGCGCGAGCACTCTTGCGCAAGTCATGGCCGTCAACGTTACAGGAGCGATTTTGTGCGCGCGCGAAGCCGTGCGTCGCATGTCAACTTTGCGCGGCGGGACTGGCGGCGCTATCGTAAATATTTCCTCCCGCGCGGCGCGCACTGGTTCCGCCGGCGAGTGGGTACACTACGCGGCATCCAAGGGCGCGATAGATAGCTTCACCATCGGACTGGCGCGCGAGGTAGCGACCGAAGGAATCCGTGTGAATGCAGTCGCTCCCGGCCTGATCGAAACCGGGCTGCACGCCGCCAACCGCGCACCCGATCGGCTCGACCGCCTGGCAGCAACCATTCCGATGCACAGGCCGGGCACGCCGCTCGAGGTGGCCGAAGGCGTACTGTGGCTGCTTTCGCCTGCCGCCTCCTACACCACTGGGGCCATCCTGGAGATCGGCGGCGGCCGGTAGTAGCCGTCATTCTTAACTTATTTAACTTCTTCCGCAGGCTGGACGTGCGCCTTGCGCGCCATCATCAGCGCACCGGCGACCGGCTCAACTACTTGCCGGTTAACCTCCAGGCGCGGATCGAGACTGGACATCGTATTGCGGAAAACTTCACGCACGATCAACGAATAACGAAAAACCCCGCCCACCATGGCCAGGGGAATAAGCGCGTCCTCTTCCACGAAAAGCCGCCTCACCACGATGCCGGCGAGCTGCGCGAGTTCCCTTCCCGCTTGCTGCAGAACTTGCCGCGCCAGTGCGTCCCCGGCGTCGGTAGCGGCCAGAACGCCAGGGAGGAGAGTCGCAAAATCCGGACTGGAGTTGGCAGTGCGCGCCAACTGCTCGAATGAGTCCACCGCCCAAATGGACTTCAACTCTCGGAAAAGCGGCGACACTTGCGGAAGGTTACGATCTTCCGCGGCGTCATCTGCCATGCGCAGTACTGCTGCGACCGCCGTACGGCCGATCCAGTGAGCCGACCCTTCATCGGAAACCGCGAACCCCCACCCCCCGGCACGGGCCGCTCTTCCCCTGGCATCGCGGCCGTAGGCGATCGAACCAGTGCCGGCAATGACGATCACGCCAGGTCCCGCGCCCAAAGCGGCTTGTAGCGCGATCTGCATATCACCCACCACTTCGATTTCCCCGACAATCACCTCTGCAATAATCTTATGTACGGCGCTGGCAATCTGTTCGTACCCCGCTCCTGCCACCCCGACGCAGGCGCGGTGCAGTTGCCGCGGATCGATTTTCGCGACGGCGCACGCCTGGCCGATAGCGTTGTGCAAAGACGCGCGCGCCCGCGTTTCTCCTACGCGAGTGATGTTGCTGGGGCCTGAAAGACCGGTTCCGAGTACCGATAACCCATCGCCCACCACGCACGTTGTCTTGCTTCCGCCGCCGTCAATGCCTAAGTAGTAAGCCACGGTTATTTCTACCACAGGCAAGTTTCGCTGGACGGGTCCTTGCGAGCAGCGCTGTCGTCCACGTCTATCAAGACGCACTCGCGCGCGCTGAAGATTGCCTCCATAATAATTAAGATCGCGCCCTGAATGAAGGTCGCGAAACTGTAGCGGCGCGAAGTTATGTAGCGGCAGAACGCATGGGTCTCGACAAACTCGATCTTGCGATTATCGCGTTCTACCTGGTCGGCATCACTCTGTTCGGACTGCGCTTCCGCAAGCGGCACCGCACTCTGCGCGATTATTTTCTCGCGGGACGCGATATTCCCTGGTGGGCCATCGCACTTTCCATCGTCGCCGCCGAAACCAGCACCCTCACCATCATCAGCATCCCGGGACTTGCTTATGACACCAACCTGACTTTCCTGCAGGTGGTGATGGGATATGTGATCGGACGCGTGGTGATCAGTTTCGTGCTGCTGCCGCATTATTTTCGCGGCGATCTCTACACCGCATATGAATTGATCGAACGCCGCTTCGGCCGCGAACTGCGCTCGCTCACCGCCGGTTTATTCCTCTTGACTCGGACCGCCGCCGAGGGAGTGCGCGTCTATGCCGTATCGATTGTGGTAGCTATCGCTCTGGGCACGGGAGAGGTATCGTCGGTTGCCATCATTACTGTACTGACGCTCATCTATACGTTCGAAGGCGGCCTCGCAGCTGTGATCTGGACCGACGTGGTGCAGACCGTGATCTATGTCTGCGGAACACTGGTCGGGTTGTGGACGATCCTGCATCTTGTGCCCGGAGGTTGGCCCGCCATTCATGCCGCTGCCGCGAGCGCGGGCAAACTGCGAGTCTTCGATTTCACCCCGAGCCTCTGGATCCCTTACACATTTTGGGCTGGAGTGATTGGCGGGACGGCATTTACTACCGCCAGCCACGGCACGGATCAGCTTTTTGTCCAGCGGCTGTTGGCGGCACGGGGGCAGAAACAGGCTGCGCTGGCGCTCATCTCGAGCGGCGGGGCCATTCTGTTTCAATTTGCCATGTTCCTCATGGTGGGAGTGATGCTCTGGGCCTACTATCGCGTGCCCTCGATAACCTTCGGAAAACCGGACCGGATCTACCCTACCTTCATCGTGAGACAAATGCCGCACGGTATCTCCGGCCTGTTGATTGCCGCGATTCTGGCGGCGGCCATGTCGAATCTGAGCGCCGCGCTGAACTCGCTGTCCTCCAGCGCAATCATGGATTTCTACGTGCGCCTTAGGCCGGTTGGGGACGAGCAAAAGCGGATGCGCTTATCGCGGCTGGCCACGTTCTTTTTTGCCATTGTTCTATTTGCCCTGGCCGTTTTTTCCCTTCACAAAGCGGGGCGCGTAGTCGAAGTCGGACTGCAGATCGCATCCGTGGCCTACGGCGCGCTGCTCGGAGTCTTCCTGCTCGGTGTGTTGACGCGAAAGGCCAACCAGCGTGGCGCAATGGTGGGCATGCTTTTCGGGTTCAGCGCGGATTTATACCTGTGGCGTTGGACTCACGTTCCCTGGACATGGTGGGTGATGATTGGAGCGGCTGTGACCTTTGGGGTGGGATACGTCACCAGCATGGGTTTGCGCGAACCGATGAGAGAAGACAAGTCGCCCCGCTGACGTATACTTGCACACTTCCACAATGCCGGAGCTGACACAACAAGCTGCGACTCGTCCCGAACTTGCCCGCGACCTGGGCGTCAGCCACGCCTCGGCGGTAGTGGTGGGAACCATCATCGGTAGCGGAATCTTTCTGGTTCCCGCAGAAATGATGCAGGCCGTGGGCTCAGCCAAGCTGGTCTATTTGGCTTGGCTGGTCGGAGGCATGCTTTCTTTTTTTGGGGCGCTCACTTACGCGGAACTCGGCGCCATGAAACCGCAAGCCGGCGGCGAATATGTCTATGTTCGCGACGCCTATGGTCCGCTGGGCGGATTTCTCTATGGCTGGACGTGGTTCGTAATCGCGAAGCCCGCGTCAGTGGCAACCATTGCAACCGGGCTGGTGCGCGTCCTGGGCACGTTCTCGGTCTTTTCATTTTTTTCTGACAATGTTTTTCTAGCGCATATTTTCTCTCACCCCTTCGCCGTCACCTGGGGACAGCTCATCGCCATCGCCGCAGCCGTTCTTATCTCCGTCCTAAATTACCTGGGGGTAAAAAAGGCTGGGGAATTTCAGTTGATCTTCACCGTGCTGAAGGTCGCAATCATTCTCGGCATCGTGCTCGTATGC
>Ga0210393_10001322_pt1 | contig 20856 bp, 20 predicted proteins | sample IncBWC27OmetaG_FD_160068 | JGI IMG/M metagenome (GOLD analysis project Ga0210393, IMG submission 160068) | Forest soil microbial communities from Barre Woods Harvard Forest LTER site, Petersham, Massachusetts, United States - Inc-BW-C-27-O ... | reverse complement strand
TCGAGTACATTCCCGGTCGGACGGGTGCGTCGCGCGTGGTCGGCAACCGCAGCTGGGTGGCCCTTGGGTTCTTCGCGCTGACATCGCTGGGGCTGCTGGGTGGGCTCGCTTGGTTGTATCGCGACGCCCGGCGGGCCTTCGAGCCGTATCACCCGCATCACCACGGTCATGATTCGCACGATCCGCATCGACACGCGTACGACCTTGCCGGCTACAGTTCGCAGGGGCACGATTCGCGCGAGCGGAGCGAGCGCGATCCGCTTCATCGCGCAGTGCTCCGTCGAGTGACCGGCCGAACCGAGCGTCCGCAGCCTCGGGGGCACTGGTTTCCCAATTCGTAATGCGCGGCGACCGGTATGAAGCGCGCCGGGCGCCACGCTCGCAGCCCTGAGCCACCCGGACACGCTGGGAAAACCGCGAGCCTCGTCGCGCGACCCGCGCCGATTCTACTTCCCAAACGCAATGCGTCGGTGCGGATAGTCGAAGATGATCGTCATGTTCTTTAGGATGCCCGACCCGAACGTCCCGTCGAGATAGGCCTCGTTGAGCGCGCCTTCGTGCGGTTCCAGAAAGAGGGCCATCGGCTTTTCCAGCCGGCGTCCGCCAACTTCGAACCATTCGAGGCTGCCGATCCGCGCGTCGAGTGCTCCCCCCACGCCGCCCACCTTCATCGGCCGCGTCTGGCGCTGGTCGAGTAGCTTCAGTCGTTTCACTGCCGGGGCATGAAACAAGACCGTGTTCCCCGCGCCGGTGTCGAATTGAAAGAGTCCCTCGCGACCGCCTTCGTATCGGGCTCGCACGCAGGGGATCTTGTGGTTGAATGAAAGCGGCTCCCATGCGCCCTGCTTGAGCCGGTAACCGTTCGACTCCTGACAGCTGGCCGTCCCGTGCTTGAGGTCGAGCTCCACGACCGCGCGGCTGAACAGGTCGTAGCCGCACGTGCCGACGACGTCCAAGCCGAAAGCGCGTTTCATGGCATCGCAGAACGGCTGCGGCAGTTCCACGAAAATAGTCTTGTCGATCGTGATCGAGCCGAGCTCGAACGTCGTTCCCTCGCGCAGCTGGCCCATGTTGAGTTTTGCGGCGCCTCCCTGCACGATCTTGCCGAAAGCAGGCAGCTTGAGCCGATCGGCGACGGCGGGCGAGATCGTCGTCCCCGCTCCGGTTCCCGTGTCGAGGAAAAACCAGCCGACCTCCGCGCCGCTGATCTTGGGTCTTACGAACAGATGGCCGCTGGCGACCCGCTTGACCTCGAAGTGGGCGGGGACGGAATCGTGAAACTGGAAGTCATGCGGTGGGTCCAACCGGGGCAGAAAGGGATTCTCCGTCGCCGCTCGTGCCGGTGCCGGTTTCACAGACTGGATCTCGAACGTAGCCGAGCCGTTGCCGAACTTGTGAACCGTGCGGTAAGCGAGTTTCGGGGCCGCTGAGGCGGAGTTCGCAGAAGGGGCCGGGCCGCGGCCTGGCACCGGGCGATAATCATGAAATTCCCAGACGTCATCGGCACCCACTTGACGACCGACCAACCGAACTGGCAACCAAGTCGACCGATCGACGTCGAGTTCCCACGATTCAAGTCCCTGTTTCAATCGCAAACGCAGTCGAAGCGTCGTCCCGTCAGTAGACTGCGCGGGCAATTCGATGCGGAAGGGTCCCCCCTCCGCCAGCCAACGGCCAGTCCGCACAAAGAATATCGTCTGCTCGGATTCCAGCTCACCGAATTCGAGCAAGTGTGGCGTCCCCGACCAATCGACGGCCCAGGCTGTCGTGCCGTCGAAGCCGACGTTTTGATCCCGGCGCAAATGAATCGTCTGCAAGAATTGGCCCTGCGGCGTAAAGAGCAGAGTGTAGGGTCCGCTCTGGCCTTGGTATTCGGCCATTCCCTCGACGAGCAGTCCACCTGAGTGCTCAGACAGCGCGCGGTAGCCGGCTGCCTCTCGGATTTTGGCGAGGACGACGTCGAGATCACTCGCTGGTGAATCAGTCGGTGCGGCGGCGGCTGAAGCGCACGGCACGAGGAGACAGCCGGCCAGCACGATCACCAGCGAGAACGGGACCAGCCCAGGGGACGAAATCATTGCGCTAAGTAGATTCATGTTGGAATGTCCTTCTTTTGACACACGGAGCCAGCACGACCGTGAGCGAATGGAGCCGCCCCTGTTTCTGGGCGTTCTCTTTCAGCAGCAGGCGCTCAATTTGTCCGAGCAGGCCATAGAGGCGGGTCAGTCCGCGGCCCGTTAACCAGGTCCTCTGGCGCGAGACTCGAGTGTTCGCCAGGCCGTCTGTGACGCTGACTGCGTCTGATTCGATGGCCGCTCGGAACTCGCGCGCCGCCAACCGCAAGGCGGCCACTCCGGCGCGGATGACGGGCCCTTTTCCTTCGGATGACGACGGATCGAGTTTCCCGGCCACGCGACGCGCTGTGAGCGCGTAAACGGCTTCCACCCGCCTGCCCGATTTGCGGTGCGACTGTTCGACGACCATGCCCGCCTTCATCAGGGTCCGCACATGGTGATAAAGCCCGTCGGCCGCCCGATCCAAGTGCAGGGCCAATTCACGGATCGAAGACGGCCCGTGCGTTTGCAGAGCGCCGACCAGCTCGATCCGAAGCGGCGATGCCAGCGCCGCCAGGCGCCGTGGCTCCTTAACGCACGTCACCTTTGGCAGCTTTCGCTTCATTCTCCGATCGTATTCAGTACTGTTGAAAAAAGCAAAGTAATTTCAACAGTAGACTGGGACGCAGGTGGAGCGGAAAGGCGAAATAGCGCTGGGAAAGCCCGCTGAGGTGGGTCCGCAAGTCGTCGCAGCCGTCTACGACTCCATCGTCTGCGCATCGGGCGGGAAAAGGAGCGGCACGGTCTAGGCGTCCGCGCTCGCGTGAACACGGCTAAACGGAGATTTGGCTCTAAACGGAGACTGGCACGACGCCAGCAGTCGGATGGGCTTCATCCGCCATCGGTCGCGGTTCAAAGCGGGCCTTGAGGGCCAGGAAGTGCTTTTCGTAAAGGTTCCAGCTGACGATGGCCGCGCCTGTGGTAATCGTCATCATGACGGCGATGTACGTCACGCGACCCGCGAAGACCGACCCCAGTCGATAACAGAGTCCTTCAGGCGTGACAATCGGCGCGAGCAATCGGATCAGCGGAAGTTGAAAGACGTACATCGCGTAGCTGTACTTGCCGAAGAACGCGAGCACGGGCGAGCGCCAGATGGCGCCCCACCAAGTCGATGGCCGTGCGGCGACCGCCAGCATCAAGAGTGCCCCGAAGAATCCTGCGATCATCGCAGTGCTCAAACCGAACAACCGTTCGTGGTGCAGGCAAGCGGCGACCAGGATTGTTGCGATGCAGATTCCTCCCGCGAGCGCGGCCCAGCGAACCAGCGGGCGAATTCCATTTGGCTGACGTGCGGCCAGTGCTAGCAGACTTCCTAGTGCCAGCGCATCCAGTCGCAAGAAAGTCAGGACGTCGATGGCAACTTCTGGACCGCCCGCGGCGATCCAAGCGACTCGTCCGAGCATCGAGACGACAATCGCGATCAGACTCACTCGCAGGGCCTGACGCCGCGAGCAGAAGAAAATCACGAGCGGCCAAAACAAGTAGAACTGCTCTTCGATGGAGAGCGACCAGAAGTGCGTAAACGAGCCGAGGCACCAGTCATTGCGGAACGCCATCAGGAAGTTTGCGCCGTAGAGCCACAACCAGACCTGGTTTGCCCTGGCTTCAGGAAACAAATCACCGCGTGGGCCAAAGAGGAACGGCAACGCGACGAGCGCGACGAACAAACAGCCGTAATAGAGCGGAAAAATCCGCAGAGCGCGGCGAACGTAGAAATTCCGAAAATAATGGCCTTCACCCTTGGCGTCGAACAGGATGCCCGTGATCAGAAATCCCGAGAGCACAAAGAACAGGGTGACTCCCAAGTCTCCATGTTTGAGCGCCGCGAAGAGCCAGCGGCCCGGTAACCAGTCGCAGGCCGGCCCGATGTTAAAGCGGAAGGCCGTCACCATCAAAATCGCCAGCCCGCGAATCCCATCCAGCGCAGGGATGTGGCCCGTGAGCCCGGATGATGCCGCGCGCAGCGGGGGCACTTTCAAAGGAGATGCCGTGAAAGGGAACCGAGCCGCCATACGATTTCCGAACGCAACTGGGGCGCAGGGCGTCATTTCGGCGACCCCCGATCCACTTCTGCTCGGTGAGTCTAGCTTACGATTTCTTTATCTTTAATTAAGACTCGCCCCCAGCCGGTGCCAAAAACCTGCCTTTCTAAACTGCGCACCTGCGGCGCGGACGAAGTAGAAGGAAAGCGCATTTGCTGCCGCGAATTTGCCGGCCTGACAACTGGCAATGCGCGACTTTTGCACGTAATCGGCAGCAAGCCGACTTTGAGGATGGCGTCGGTTCTGACGCTCAAAACGAATCGGCGGGCTCAGCGAGATGCGAGCGGGCTCAGCTGGACGTCGGCGGCTGCCAAAGCTCGAACCGGTTGCCTTCCGGATCGGTGGCCCACCCAAAGCGGCCGTATTCGTGCTCTTCGACGCGATCGTCGACTGACACACCCGCCGCGCGCAGCTGGCTCAGCATCGCGTCGAGGTCGCGCACGCGGTAGTTGAACATGCAGGGCGACGGCCCGCTGCCGAAGTACTTCGTGTCCATCGGGAACGTCGACCAAACCGTCGCTTCCCCGGCACCGGCAGACTCGAACGACGCATAGGTCTGCCCCGCCTCAATCGGCACGCCCAGGTGCTGCTGATACCACGCCGCCAGTGCCTTGGGATCCTTCGCCTTAAAGAAGACCCCACCCACGCCGAGTACGCGCTCCATGTCGACCCCCTGTTGGAAGGGGAATCATAACGCGCTTCGATCGCAGGATCATCGCGTCGCAATGCGTCCGCGCAGGAGCCCGGTCAGCGGCCCCGATCCTACCGACGGTCGAGGTGGGCGAGTCTCGGCGGCTGTGTCCCGGAGTCGAAGTCCGGTCTCATCTGCGGACTCCTTCGGCGAAAGTGTCCGGACCTGACGCTCGCCCGTCGTAAGTTGATAGCCTTCAATGACTTCGGCCGGACTCGTGGGCAATTGTTAAGAGGGACCGGACCTGGACCTGACCAGCACGACTGGTGTCCGGACCTTCGAGTCCCGTCCCACGACTCTTCGCACTCGAGTTCTCCCGACCTTGGACTCTAGACCTTGGACTTTGGACTGATTCCGGGGACCGGGTCAGATACTTCTGCGGGTCCGCTCCCTATTGAAAATAAGGGTACTGACCCGGTGATTTGGCGCCCTAACGCCGACGCCACCAATGCCTTAGACCGGGTCAACTTCTTCCGCTCGAAAAAGAGTAGTTGACCCGGTGCCGGAGCCCACCCGAGGCTCGAGCGATCGGTGCGCACGCTCCTCTTTGCAGCGATAGCCATCAGACCGGCGACCTGAGCTGATGCTTCGCCCGGCGCGAGGGACCTTATCGTTCAGCGTAACACGCCGCGCGCCGATCTCAGACCCCGAGTTTCTACGCGCGTAGAAACGACTGTAGGACCTGGCGCGACGAGGAGGTCTTCCCCAGCCACTCGTCCGCCGATTTTGTGACCTAAGCTGGCTGTAAGTCTGCGCGCCGCGATCACCGGGAGTCACGACTCATGAAATTCACGTTCGAAGTGGGCCAGCAGGAAAAGCACAGCGTCGACTTCAGTTGGGAGAAGATGCTCGGCGTCGCGAAGATCTGGGTCGATGGAGAATTGATCCTCAAGAGCCGGCCACTCGCGTTTCGCGAATTGGCTCAGCTGGCCCAATTGCGGAAGGTCAGCGGAACCGCCAGATATCTCTCCGAGATGGCCAGCGGCACCGGGCGGCCCGAACTCACGACCGGCTGGACGTTCGAGGTCGGGCAAATCGAAAAGCACGACGTGCGCGTCGAAAAAGAGCGGCCCCAGTTGCTCGCCGCCGTCCGACCGCACCGCTATCGCATCTTCATCGATGACGAACTTACCTACGAGCACGTCGGCTAAAGCAGACGGCCGCACGCACCGCGCACTACCGAACGGAGACGGTGGATGGCGGCGGGTCCCATGCCCACGGCTTTGAGTGGGCATGCGCGTTAACGGTGAGTAAGAGCCTGCCGCTTACTGCGTGCGTGGCACTTTGACTCCAAGGGCTCGATGGACCCTCAGTTCTTCTGCGCGATCTGGATCAAATTGCCGCAGGTGTCGTCAAGCACCGCCGTGGTGACCGGGCCCATTGCGACCGGGGGTTGTGTGAAGTGGACGCCGGCCTGGCGCAGGCGGTTATATTCGGCTTGGACGTTGGTCACCCCGAATGAGGCGAAGGGGATGCCGTCTTCGACGAGGGCCCGCTTGAAAGGCTCGACGGCCGGATGTTGACCCGGCTCGAGCAGCAGTTCGACATCGCCCGCGTCGTCGGGCGAGACGACAGTGAGCCAGCGGGCGTGGCCCATCGGGACGTCATGCTTCTTTTTGAAGCCGAGGACGCCGGTGTAAAAGTTGAGGGCCTTTTCTTGGTCGTCGACGAAGACGCTGGTGATCACGATTTTCATTTCTCGCCTGCCTTTCGCTTGGGTTTGAGCCAACGAATCACAATCTCGTTGAGTGGTCGCGTGTCGAGGAAGTGGTACTTGTACCGGCCTTCGCGTTTGGTGGTGAGCAGGCCGGCCGCCTCCAGCACGTCGAGGTGCTGGGAGACCGCCTGACGCGTCAGCGGAAAGTCGTGCTTCATCGTCAAGCGGCCACAAATCTCGAAAAGCGTCTGGCCGTCCCGTTCGCTGAGCACATCGAGAATGGCTCGCCGCGCCGGTGCGGCGAGTGCCTCAAACAGGTCGGCCATGACCCACAATAGGCAAGCGGATACTTGCCTGTCAAGAGGCGAGATTGCGGGCGTGCGTTCTTGCTCCGCGCTGCCGCGACTACTACCTTGCAGGCAACACCTTGCCCCCGAGGAGGCACTTCAACGATGGTGGCTAGCGCCGACAAAAACGCTGACAATAAAAATAACGCTGACAACAAAAATCGAGTCGCGATCGTGACCGGCAGCACTCAGGGCTTGGGCGAGGCCATCGCTCGGCGGCTGGTGGACGAGGGATTGATCGGCGGGCTCGTGATCTGCGGTCGAAATGCCGCAAACGGCGAAAAGCTCGCTCGCGAGTTCAGCGCGAATGGGTGCCGCACGGAGTTCGTGCGGGCCGATCTGGCCGTCGTCGAAGATTGCCGCCGAGTGACCGAAACGGCCCGGCGTTCGTTTGGCCGCATCGATTTTCTGGTCAACAGCGCCGCCACCTCCGAGCGGGGCACAATCCTCGACACGACGCCCGAGCTGTTCGACCGCATCATGGCCCTCAACGTGCGGGCTCCGTTCTTTCTGATGCAGGACGCGATCCAGACGATGCTCGACCGCGGCATCGCCGGGGCGATCGTGAACATCCTCAGCATGTCGAGCCACGGCGGCCAGCCGTTTCTGTCCGCCTATTCCACCTCCAAAGGCGCGCTGGCGACCCTGACCCGCAACGTCGCGTGCTCGGTGCTGAAGCAACGCATCCGCGTCAACGGCCTCAACATCGGCTGGATGGACAGCCCCGGCGAGCACGCGGTCCAGAAGAACTTCCACGCGGCCGCCGACGATTGGCTGCAGCGAGCGGAGCAGCAGCAACCGTTCGGCCGACTCGTGAAGCCGACCGAAGTCGCGGAAGTCGCCGCGTTCCTGCTCTCAGAAAGATCCGGCTTGATGACCGGCTCGATCATCGACTTCGACCAGAGCGTGCTCGGCACACACGAGTAAGCGCGCCGGTTTGCTCGGAAAGAACTGGTCCTCAGAAGCCCCGCGAGGGGCGAAACTCCTTTAGCCACGTGGCGTAAGCCCGTGGATATCGACTCCCGTGCGGGTGATAAAAGCCCCTGAAACGGGGCGACACTCCGTTGATCCAAGAAGTGCCGCCCCCATTCGGGGGCTAAGGCGCGACGAAGGTTGTCGTGTTCCACCCGCTCGCGCGGGTGGCAAGCAGAGTGCCACCCCTCCGGGGTTAACGCCCGAGCCGTGGGCATGCCACTCGGCCGAAGCCTACTTCTCCACCCGCACATGAAACCCAGCAGCGTTCAGCGCCTTGACGAGCTCGGCCCCGTCGAAGTTGCCCGTCACCGTAATCGATTTCGCGTTGGGTTTCGCAGTATCGCCCGTGACGCCGCTGACCTTCTGGATCGCCTCCTCGATGGCGTCGTTGCAAGAGCCGCAGCAGTCGTGCACGCCGGTGAGCGTCAAGCTGGTCACTTTGCCGGCGGCGACTCCACTGTCGTCCTTGAACTTCAGCGTGCTCTTACCCGTGTCGCCATGAAACCCCTTCGCGGCCAGCGCATCGATCGCCTTCTGAGCAGCGGCGTCGTCCGGAGCCTCGAGGCTCACGGTGCTCTTCTTCTGATCGCACGTAACTTTGACGCCGTCGATCTTACGCACTGCCGACTTCACCGCCGAGGTGCACTTGAGACAGCACAGGTGAACCCCTTTCAACTCAATTTTCGTCTCGGCTCGAACGCTCAGAACCGGCACAAGCAGAACGCTCAGACTGGCAAACAACAGGGCTCGTAAGCCTCGCATGGTGATTCTCCGTGTTGCAATCAATGGTTGTTAACGAGGGTCGATGCGCGAGTCTTCGAGCATTGTCTCTGGTGAGAAGCAAAAACGCCAGGAGCGCTCACCGCCGTCACGCAATCAAACAGAGGGACGCCACGCCTACGGCTCTTTGACTGAGACCGACGGGAAATTCGATGCAACCGAAGGAGCCCTCGCTCACGCTTCGGGTCAGTAAGAGGCATGCACCAACCCAAAGCGTAAGCGAGGGCACTATAGAAAAACGTCCGGAAATCTAGGTGCTTCAGACCTCTTTCAAGGCACGAGCGAACTGAGCCGCTTCGCCAATTCAGTCTTAAGTTCGGCGAGACCTTCTGAATTGGGTAGATAGACGCACGCCCGATGGTGCCGCAGATCGGATGGGACGTCCTCGATATCTCGCGTGATCGGGACGACCGTCCTCCCCAGACAATGAGCGATGCCGGTTTCATACAACACGTTCGGATTACGCTGCGAGAAATCCGCTACTACAATATGCGAGCGGAAAATCAGCGTAAAGATGTCCTGCACGAATGTGGAATCTTCCCAGATATCGTCCGCTCGTAGACAGTTAAAACCTGCTTGTTCGCAAGCATCTTTAATCGCTGCATAGACCCGGTCGTATCCAACGAACGGCATCATTACGGCGACGAGATCGCTCTGCCGGTCACCCTCCGGAACCTTGAACACATTGGGCGCGAAAAGAATCTTGCGTTCCGACGGCATCGACGAAACGTATTCTCCGTCGTCTTGAAACTTTTTCTCGACGTACGAGGCGATCCGATTCAGGTTTTGGGGATCAGCTTCAAGCATCGCCCTTAATACTGCGATGACGTGGGCTTCGTAGTCGTCGTCGCCGAAACGCAGGCTGCGCAGCAATCGGTGGTGCTTGTTGACCACGTCTTCGCAATTCGTGAGCAACCCCAAGTGCTGCCAGTGCGACTCATTAAAGTGTGTGACGATTTTTTCCTTCAGAGCGAGCAGGAACTGGTTGATTTCGGGCTTCCCGGGCACGACTATCTTCCCGACGGGCTTAGGATCGCGAGCATAGGAATCGCCGCTCGGCCCGCGCAGCAGCGATCCACCGAACAAGCCCATATCAACCGTTCAGTGACCAGAACTCTACCAAGCCCCAGCTCGTTCGTGAGGCTGAACCATGAAAAGCCGGCCCATTCGCTGCCTCAATAGCAACGACCGCCAGAAGCATGGAGGGTGCAGACCTTCTGAATTATCAACCTAGCGAAGTCCTCGCCGGATGCGAGGTTCTCGATCTCGTTCCGAGTGACAACGACCATCTTAATGCCGAAGATGGCCATCTCGACGCCCACCAGGAAGTTGGCTCGAGACAAATGCTCGGGCTCGCCAGTGATTCCATTCGCCGCGATCAAGATCCCGAAACGCATTCCTCGATGCCGGATTTTGGTGAGAAACCAGGAGACTTGCTCACTGTTAACTGGGTCTTTCCACCCTTTGCACTCCACGAGGAAAAAGTCCGTGAGGGCTCCCAGTCCTGCCGGATTGTTTTCGTTTTGGCATGCTACATCGATTTCTTCTGTCGCGAACGTGTTCACCAAGTTCCGAACCGTGATTTTGATGCCGGGAATGCCATCCAAGAGATAACAGGCCAAATCTTCAAACGCCTTGCCCTTCGCCGCATTGGTCGGCGGGTTATCGACGACAGCGAGATAGCTTTGGATGACCGCCGGGTTATATGCGGGCATCGTCTAGAATCCGTGAACGGCGGCGTTCCTGAGTTTCAGGACGTACTCAGCGAGGCCGCTATCGCGTAAGCCTTTGAGGAACTCCTCCGCCGATATGAAGAAGATGGGGAGGGATCTGGGGACTGCGCGCCGCACCTCTGCCTCCTTGAACAAAACGAGCCCGCAGCCATCGTGAATCGACTCCAAGGCACTGAACATCCGCCCGATCGATTCGTTGACGTCGGACTGGTTGCGGAGAATGGATTTACACTCTATGAGCAGCGGGTTAGCGATCGCAGGGTCGAAATCGCTCGACCAGACGGCGAAGTCGACGCCGTTGTCCTTGCCCTCGCTGCCGCGACCGATTGCAGCTGCGCCGCTCGCCTTAAGGACGTCATAAATCAATTCTTCGAAATCTCGTGCGCTCACTTGGGGCAGCTTGGCGAGAAACTGATCGGCGATCTGGCCAATCGGCCGGGTCCCCAGATGTTCCTCAGGCTTAACGATTCGGTTAGGAGGAGAAAGTGACAAAACCTGTCGTAAGGCGAACAGCACAGACTCCTTGTTGCGGAGGTCCACGCGTAGGTACAGGAAGCCCGAGTGCGGCAGGAGATCCATCGGGTAGTCGGGTGCGGTGAAGAGGAGAGTTGGCTTATTAAGTGCGCTGGCGACGCCGAGTTCAAAGAAGACATTCGCGTTTTTCCGCCGGTCGTCCATCACTCCGAGCACCACGTCCGCATCATTTACACACCGGTGTACGTTCTCTACCCAGGTTGTGCCCGGTGCGACGGCTTGGTCCAGCGTGATTGCTTCGAGATCGAGCTGCTTCATTGCCTTCTGAACCTCCGCAATGTCAGTCTGCGAAGAGGCGATGAAGACGCGTTTTTTTCGCGACTTATCGGCGTCACTCATTTTCTTGCCATTCCTCTGAAGGTGCCGACCACCATTCTAAGAGATTTAAAGAAGAGTGTCCCTGGACATTACGGGGGCCAAACCCAACGTGTCAGTGGATACGCCTGAATACACCGCTTGGCTGCCAGAAATAATACTCTGTTCGCGACCCGCGCGGGGCCTTTAGCTTCTCCCTCGCTTACGCTTCGGGTTGGTGAATGCATCCCATTAACCCGAAGCGTGAGCGAGGGCTCCTGGCAATCGCCAAGAATCTTGACCGACTGGCGAATTTCTTGAAGCCAGACCCTGTTAAATTGGTCATTTTCGAGATCCGGTCGCGGCCGAAATCCGTTGTGGTTCGAGCAATCCGGTCAAAAAGGCCGTTGGTCGCAACCCTAAGGGCCGTCAGCGCAAGGTCCAGGGTCGCCAATCACAGGTCGTTCATCCGTAAGGGAAACCATGACTTACCGTCTGAGCCTGATGAGCCGTGCCAGGGTGTGGAAGTTGATCCCGGTCGTGTCTCTGTCGCTTGCTTGTGCCGCCTGGGCCTGCCCCGTGCGGGCCGAGGACAAGAAAAAAGAGGACAAGCTCGACCCGAAAGCCGTCGAGATTTGCAAGAAGGCCGGCGACCTTTACAAGCACGCCAAAACCTTTCACGCCGACGGGGCGCTCGACGCCAAGATCGATGCCGGCGGGCAACAGATCGATATCAACGCCACGCTGGTGTTTGACTTCGAGCGGTCGAACCAGGTCGCCATCAAGGTGCGCGTGAAAAGCGACGCGGAGGAAGGGCTGGACCTCATCAGCGACGGGAAGAAGCTGACGACCTATCGCCGGAAGATCCATCAGTACGTTCAAGACGACGCGCCGAAAGAGGTGGGTGGCCTCGGTCTGGCGGTGCTGAAACTCGGCGTGCGCTCGCCCGGAATTCTCTTGCCCAACGTGCTCCATGCCGACCCGGGGGCGTCTCTCCTCGACGGAGTCAACTCGTGCTCGTACGTCGGGATCGACAAGGTCGACGGGACGCCGGCTCACCACCTGAAATTCAGCCAGGAACAGTTCGACTGGGAAATGTGGGTGGCGGCCGACGGGAAACCGTTGATTCTGCAAATGACGCGCAGCGCCGACGTCCCAGGTGGCAAGCTGAACACCCGCGAAACTTACAAGAATTGGACGATCGACGCCCCGGCCGCCAAGGACGCGTTTGTGTTCTCGCCGCCGAAGGGCACTACGAAGATGGACGATTTCACGGACGCGAACTGAGCGACAGATCGGGGCGGAAGAGCCGAAGCACTGCGTGCGACGGGTGGCACTGGCGGCTTGTCCGCCAGTGTTCTCTTCGCTGCGTGCCGAAACACGGGCGGACAAGCCGCCCGTTCCACCCATGCCAGAGAATTGAAGCACCCCCAGCTTACGCTGTCGGCTCGCCTAACTCTCTGTCTCGCTCACTTCTTCGCTGCCGCCTTTCGTGCGTGCGGAGCCAGGTCGAACCGATCCAGGTTCATCACCTTGTTCCACACCGCGACGAAGTCACGCACGAAGGCTGGCTCCGAGTCGCTGCAGCCGTAGAATTCTGAGATGGCTCGCAGGTGAGAGTTGGAGCCGAAGACGAGGTCGGTGGCGGTGGCCGTCCATTTGGGTTGGCCCGTGCCGACTTGCAGTCCTTCGTAGACGTCGCCCGACTTGGCCGACTTCTTCCACTCCGTGTCCATGTCGAGCAGGTTCACGAAGAAGTCGTTCGTCAGCGACTCGGGTTTCTTGGTGAAGACGCCGAGTTGCGAGTGGCCGTAGTTGACGCCGAGCATTCGCAGGCCGCCATACAGCACCGTCATCTCGGGGGCGGTGAGCTTCAGCGAGTGGGCTCGCTCGAGCAACAGTTCGTTGACCGGTCGATTCTCGCCCTTTTGCAGGTAGTTGCGGAATCCGTCGGCCGTCGGTTCGAGCACCTCGAACGATTCGACGTCGGTCATTTCCTGCGTCGCGTCGGTGCGGCCCGGCGCGAACGGAACCTTCACATCCTGGCCGGCCTTCTTCGCAGCGGCCTCGACGGCCGCACAGCCACCAAGCACGATCACGTCGGCGAGCGACACCTTCTTGCCGCCAGTCTGAGCGCTGTTGAAGTCTTTTTGGACTTTCTCGAGCGTGGTCAGCACCTTCGCGAGTTCGGCCGGTTGGTTGACTTCCCAATCCTTCTGCGGAGCCAAGCGAATCCGCGCGCCGTTGGCGCCGCCGCGCTTGTCGGTGCCGCGGAAGGTTGAGGCCGAGGCCCACGCCGTCGTCGCCAGCTGCGAAATCGACAGGCCCGATGCGAGCAGCTTGGCCTTGAGCGCGGCGACGTCCTGCTCGTTGATCAGGGGATGATCGACCTCGGGAACCGGGTCTTGCCACAACTGCGGCGGCGGCACCAACGGGCCGAGCAGCCGTGAGACGGGTCCCATGTCGCGATGCGTCAGCTTGTACCACGCTTTCGCAAAGGCGTCGGCAAACGCGGCCGGGTCTTTGTGGAAGCGCTGGGAGATCGGCGCGTAGATAGGATCCATTCGCAGTGCGAGGTCCGTCGTGAACATCATCGGCGCGTGCTTCTTCGACTTGTCGTGGGCGTCGGGCACGGTGTCTTTGCCCTTGCCGTCTTTGGGCCGCCATTGGTTCGCACCGCCCGGGCCTTTGTGCAGCTCCCAGTCGTAACCGAACAGATTGTCGAAGAAGCCGTTGTCCCACTTCACCGGGTTGCTGGTCCACGCACCTTCGAGACCGCTGGTGATCGCGTCGGCCCCTTTGCCGGTGCCGAATTTATTTTTCCAGCCGAAGCCCAGTTCCTCGATGCTGGCCCCTTCGGGCTCGCGACCGACGTACTGATCGGCACTGGCAGCCCCGTGGGCTTTGCCGAAGGTGTGACCGCCGGCGATCAGCGCGACGGTTTCTTCGTCGTTCATGGCCATGCGGGCGAACGTTTCGCGGATGTCCTTGGCGGCCGCCAGCGGATCGGGCTTCGCGTTCGGGCCTTCGGGATTCACATAGATCAGACCCATCTGCACGGCGCCGAACGGTCGGGCCAGTTCGCGGTTGCCGGTGTAACGCTCGTCGCCGAGCCACGTGCTCTCATGTCCCCAGTTGATGTCGGAATCCGATTCCCAGACGTCCTCGCGCCCGCCGGCGAATCCGAACGTCTTCAGGCCCATCGACTCGAGGGCACAGTTGCCCGCGAGGATCATCAAGTCGGCCCACGAGATTTTTTTGCCGTACTTCTGCTTGATCGGCCATAGCAACCGCCGCGACTTGTCGAGGCTGGCGTTGTCGGGCCAGCTGTTCAGAGGAGCGAAGCGCAGCGTGCCCGAGGCGGCGCCGCCGCGGCCATCGGCGGTGCGGTAGGTGCCCGCGCTGTGCCAGGCCATGCGGATGAAGAGCGGCCCGTAATGGCCGTAATCGGCCGGCCACCAGGCCTGCGACTTCGTCATCACCGCGAAGACGTCCTTCTTCACGGCGTCGAGATCGAGCTTCTGGAACTCCGCGCCGTAGTTGAATTCCTTGCCCGTCGGGTTCGACAGCGGCGAGTGTTGATGCAGGATTTGCAGGTTCAACTGATCGGGCCACCAGTCGCGGTTCGACCGGGCCATGCGTCGCTGAGCCGCGCTCGGGGATTGAATATCGGTCGCCATATTGCCTCCAATCGGGGTTTGCATTTTTCTGTCGTGCTAAGCCGACCGGCGATGACGTCGCCCAGGTCCAAGGCTTACGCCCGTAAATTTGCGATGTTCTTCCAATCCATAAGTTGCACGCTCGCAGCGCAAAAGTCGAGCGACGCGGCCGGCCAAGGACCGCCCCAAAAACGCTACTTGATGCGCTGGAGTTCGACGGGCGCAAAGCGGTCGCGCGGTTAAAAGGTTAGCGGCCACGAGCCGATCTTCCAATGCTCGGAATGCAGCGCCTCGGATGCCAAGTGTCTTGTGCTGCAGGTCGGAGGCCATCCACCCGCCGGCCGCAACCGCCGCAAAACGGCTGTCTGATTCGCCAGGCGACCCTACAATTGATCCCCAGCCGGGTGCCAGCCGTTTGGGAGGGTAGGCGGGAACTGATTCCGTGGCATTGCCAGTCCCGGAGAACTCCCGGAGTTGAGAGGATCCATGAGCACAATTCCATCGGCCTCACGGCTGCAAATCCTGATGGGTGCTCTGGCCCTGGTTTCGGCCGCAGCGATTGCCGCGGTCTGGTTGCTTTTGATTCAGTCGCCGACGGCTTCCGACAGTCCACCGGCCCCGTCGCCCCCAGCCTTGTCCCCCTCCGACCTGCAAGTCGCCGCGCCTACGATCTCTCGAGAAGAGTTCTATCGGCAGGAACTGGCGCCGCTGCTCGACAAAGCGCGCATGGAAAATCGGGCCAGTGCCGACAAGGCGATCGACCGGATGCATCTCGAATTTGATCGATTCCGCACCGGCATCCCGGGATTTGTCGCTGATCTTGCCTCCTGGCGCACGCGCTTCGGCATCATGCGCCGGCTGTCGCGGGACAAGTGGGAGAATCTTTGGAGAGCCACGGAAGACCCCGCGTCGGAAGAACTCAAAAGCTACATGCTGCAGAAGTTCGAGCACCACATTTTGGCACAGGACGAACTGCAAAACGCCGTCGGATCGAGCCTCAACGAATTTAAGGACGACGTAACCGCGAACCGCAATCGCCTGCTGGCCGAGATCAAAGTCGCCCTCCGCACGTCGGACATGAATCTCGATTTCGCGAAGCCCGACTTTGCCTCGTTCCAGCGGGAATTCGATCAATTTATTGCCAGGCGCGTCGAGACCAATGCGACCGATTCGTTGGTGAATGCCACCGTCAATTTGCTCGCCAACGGCGTTGCCGGTTTCGCGGCGGAGCAGTTGGTCGCCCAGCTCATCGTTCGTTTCGTGGCGGCTCAAGCAGTTTCGGCGGGCGTGGAAGCAGCGGCGGCCGGGGGTTCCACGACGGCGGGGGGCGCCAGCTGGTTGGGGGGTCCGCTCGGGGCCGTGGTCGGAGTTGGTGCGGGCTTGGCAGTGGGCGCGGTCGTCGATTGGTGGGTCACGGACAAATTCAAGGCGAAGCTGACGGACGAGTTGACGACGTACTTGGACAACCTCGAACGAGATATGATCCGCGGCGTGCGCGCGACGGCCGAGCGACCCGCGCGGATTGGGTTGCATGACGCGCTGCACAACGCAGCCGACAAGTTCTACGACATACAAAGTCAAGCGGCGCTGCATGCGCTCTAGTGACATTTCAAAACCCTCTCCCATTCCGATGGGTGAGGGAAGGGTGAGGGTTCTGCTTTTTCAGGTCAAACAATGAAATCATTTCATAGTTGGATTGTGTTGCTGAGCGCGGCGTTAGTTGTTGCCGCCCCAGCCACTGCGATTCGCGCGCAAGAAGGCACGCTCGTCCGTGCCGCGGCCAAGGAAGCCGTTGAGTTCTTCGCGGGCCAAGCCGAGCGGCAAGGCGCGAAGGCGGTGGCGACCGAACTCACGGAGTTTGGGGGAGAGACTGCCGTCCGAGAGGTCTTCGAGCAAGTCGCCAAAGAGACCGGCGAAGAAGGCGTCAAAAGACTGGTGCAACTCAGCAAATCGTACGGTCTCGACGCCGTTCGAGCGGCCAAAGTCGCTCCCCGACTGACGCCGTTGGCCGAAGGCGTGGCACCCGAACTGGCCCCGAGCGCCTTGCGCGCCCTCTTGCGTCCGGAGGAACGGGCCCTCTTGGAGCCGCTCAGCAACGAACTCGCCACCGGCGCGCTCGAGGCGGCCGCCCGACATCCGGGGGTCGGTGCGCAGGTCGTCGGGGAGCTGGGTCCGGCCGGACTCAAGGCCAGCCAGCAGTACGGAACCGACGCGATCATCCAACTCGTGAAATCGCCCGAAGCGAAAAGCATCGCCGCCCTGCCCGCGAGTCAGAAAACCAGCCTCCTCAAGCGAATGGCCCAGTTCATTGAGCAGCACCCGAAGACCGTGCTCGGAGCGGCTGGTGTGGGCCTCTTCGTCCGCTACAAAGATGAACTCTTGGGCGACAAAGGCGAAATCGTCGTCGGCCCCGACGGCACGCCGATCTACGTTCCCAAGACCGGCCTCATCGAACGCTCGTCCAACCAAATCCTCGCGTGGCTTCTGCCAGTCGTCGCGGGCGTAGTCGGCCTCTGGGGCGCGAACCGCCTCTTCTGGGCATGGAGATGGTCGAAGGTTTCGTACGCGGCCAAGGCGGCTGGGTTACCGTCACGCGACAGCACTTGAATTGGGTTGATCCTCGTCGGCGCGAACCATCAAAGTTGTGAGGCCGTCATTTCGTTACGGGGGATAAAGCGACTCGCCCCGAGCTAGTCGCCCAAGTTTCCTCGAGCGCGCGGCTGGCAACTTCCTTTGGTGGGGCCAATGCAATATGCAGGAAGCGCGCCCGGAGACAGACTCATGAACGAAGAAACATCAAGCATCGAACTCTATTGTAAGTCACAGGAGTTCGAGGAATTCTTGCACGAACAACTCGAAATCATCGACCCGATGCTGTGTCGGTCCGAGGAACCTATCCACGGGCGGCCCATGACCGCAGCGATGTTTTTCGTGGAAAATTGCTTCGTTTCAAGTGATGGGAGCCCTCTACCGGAGTATCTTGAAGAGGAATGGTTCGGTCACATTTTGCTTATTACGACCCGCTGGTATCGCGCGCGTTTTGGTGACGAACTGCTAGCGTTTCCACCGAAATCGACGTTGGCGTTGATTCTGCTTTCTGGCACCGCCCTCCAGGTGAGGATCCCGTCGGTGCCCAAGAAACCTGGGAAGAAGAGTGGAATTCTGCAGCTATTCTTCGCACGCGATGTTCTCGACCACGAGAATCCACTTGATTGGGTGATCCCGTGCCCAGATTTAGAGGGGATGCGACTGGAGGTCGCTAACGAATTCCGCGCTCACCTGCAGAAAATCTGTTCCCTCACGAGGAGGATCGACTGGGGCTTAACGTGGGCTGGTTTCAAAACAGACGAGCACTCGCAGCTGTGCCGAAGTGTCCAGGGTCATCTTGAGAAGGCAATAACCGATATTTGCGCGGGCCGCCGCGGCACTGGCATCTGGGAGATCCACTTAGCGATCGAAAAGGCGCTGAAGGTTTATCTTCTGCAACGCACGATGTCGGACGCTCCGCACACACATGACATCATCCAGCTCCTTGAACTCGCACAAGCGAGTGGCCTAGGCGAGGTTGACCCAAACGCACTGTCACAGTTGCCCTGTGCGGATGATGCGATTAAGCATCGCTATTCCGAAGTCCGGGAGCCATCGCTTCACAGAATGGTTGAGATCTATGAATCAGCGATTGGAGTGGTCGCCACTGTCGCCGATTGCCTTGAGCATCACCCTTTTGTACTGAAGCACGAAAGTCTCTATATCCGGGCGCTCCCTTGGCACCCGAGCAGAAAAAACCCGATAAACCAGACGTGACCGCGCCTAGAGAACGCGACCGGCTGGCAATCAATCCCTCGATCGCGCGAACACCGCGTTCCCACGTACCGCGATCTGGAACGTCCGCACGGGCTCGGTTGCGGGCATGCAGAGAGGTTTGCCCGAGCGGATGTCGAATTTCGCTCCGTGACGGGGGCAGGTGATTTCGCAGCCTTGCAGTGGGCCGTCAGTGAGAGGTTGGCCGTCGTGGGTGCAGACGTCTTCGATCGCGTAGAAGTCGTCGCCGACGCGCAATAAGAGCGCGGGCGTTTCGTCGATGATGACCGACTTCCGGCCCCCCGGCGGGATTTCATCGACGCGGGCCACTTCCTCGAAGTCGGACATCTTAAGTCACCGCCCGTGGTTGTGAGTCGCGCGCGGCCAGATTTGTAGGGTGGGACAAGGCCCGCTTCGGGCCGATGGCCCACCATTTCGGCTGCTACTGGGCGAGCTGGTGGGCCTGCGCCCTCCTTCGGAGGACTTGTCCCACCCTACGGCTGCCACAGCCTTCCGCAAGACCATTAGCGACCAATTCCCAGTTTGCGTTCGACCGTCTTGCTTAAGGTTTCGCGGACGGCCTCGACCGGGATGCGGTCGTAGACCGAGTGGAAGAAACCTTCGACGATCAGGTGCATGGCTTCGAACCGGGACAGGCCGCGGCACATGCAGTAGAAGATTTGCTCCTCGTCGACACGGCCGGCCGTGGCACCGTGTGTGCAGCGGACGTCGTCGGCTTCGATCTCGAGGCCGGGGATCGAGTCGCAACGGGCGGTCGAGCTGAGCAACAGCGCGTCGCTGCGCTGGTAGCCGTCGGTTTTTTGGGCGGCCTTCTCGACCTTGATCATGCCCCGCCAGGTGACGCGCGCCTTGTCGCGCAGCACTTCTTTATAAAGCAGGTCGCTCGTTGTGCTCGGCGCCCGATGCGTTTGCTGCGTGTAGTAGGAGATGTGCTGGCGATCGGTGGCGAAGGTCACGCCGTTGACTTGGGCTTCGGCCCCCGCCCCGTCGAGCGAGACGTGCTGATGGATGTGGGCCAGTCGTGATCCGAGACCTCCGACCGTCCACTGCAGCCGCGCGCTGCGGTCGACGTGCCCCGCCTGGTGAGCGAAGTGATACGTGCGCGGACTCCAGTTTTGCAGCTGAACATAACGCAGCTGGGAGTGGGGGCCGAGCAGCAGTTCGACGGCCCCGACGTGCAGGCCGGTCAGGTCGGCCCGCGCGGAGGCCGTCTCTTCCAGAAGCGTGGCCGAGGCTTCTTCTTCCAAGATGACCAGCGTGTGGCTGAAGTCGGCCGCGTTGGGCTCTGAAAGGCCGATCAAGCTATGGAGCGGTTCTTCGATGTTCACCCGACGCGGGACGTAGAGCACCGTGCCGCCGGTCCAGAAGGCGGCATGCCAGGCTGAGAAGCGATCCGTTTCCGGCCGCACCGCGAGGGTCATCAGGCGGGGCTCGAAGATCTCTCGGTGATCGCGGGCCAGCGCCGCCAGGTCGCCGAACAAGACGCCCTGCTTCGTGAGGCCTTCGTTGAGCGTCACCCGCGACGTGCGGCCATTAACATGGGTCACTTCGCCGACGAATCGAGCGCGGTCGGCGAGCAGCGTGGCAAATTCAGCCGGCGCGGCTGCGTTCGCCGGAGCCAGCAGCCGATAGTCGTCGGCCCGAAAGGCCCGCAGGTCGATCCGCTTGAATTCTTCCGGATCGAGAGGCGACGTAGCCTTCTGCGAGTAGACGTCGAAAGCCTTCCGGCGCAGGTCGGTGATCCAGCCCGGCTCGTTGCGGGTTGTCAAAAACGCCTCGAAGGCATCCCGGTTGAACGCGGTCGGATGGCGCTCGGCGGATGCTGCTGGGGCCGAGGTAGTTGGAGGAGAAGGCATGGCCATGGAAGAGAAAAAAGCCTTTGAAGCAAGGGAAGGTGATCCGACGTCAGCGGACCGCCGAGCCAGTGTCTCGTTGCTGAAAGAAAAGTGGCTCAGCCAAAGCTTCGCCCTCCCCTTTCGTTAGCCGACGGAGCCTTCCATCTGCAGCTCGATCAGCCGGTTCATCTCGACCGCGTATTCCATCGGCAGCTCTTTGACGAGCGGCTCGATGAATCCGGTGACGATCATTGCGGAGGCTTCGGTCTCCGACAGGCCGCGGCTCATCAGGTAGAAGAGCTGTTCCTCGGCGATCTTCGAGACGCTGGCTTCGTGCTCGATCGAGACCTGGTCCTCCTCGACTTCGATG
>Ga0210393_10001320_pt1 | contig 20860 bp, 17 predicted proteins | sample IncBWC27OmetaG_FD_160068 | JGI IMG/M metagenome (GOLD analysis project Ga0210393, IMG submission 160068) | Forest soil microbial communities from Barre Woods Harvard Forest LTER site, Petersham, Massachusetts, United States - Inc-BW-C-27-O ... | reverse complement strand
CGGTGGGGGCGGCGACGCTGGCGCTGGGCGGAAAGATACTGGGCGCGAACGACCGAGTGCGTGTGGCGATTTGCGGAGTACGCGGGCGGGGGAACGATCATATCCACGGATATTCGCGCGTCGCAAACGCGGAGATTGCCGCGCTGTGCGATATCGATGAGAGCGTGCTGAACGGGCGGCTCGGCGAGGTGGAGAAGCTGACGGGGAAAAAGCCAAAGGGCTACGGGGATATTCGCAAGCTGCTGGAGGACAAAGAGATCGATGCGATCTCCATCGCGACGCCGAATCATTGGCACTCGCTGATGGCGATCTGGGCCTGCCAGGCGGGGAAAGATGTGTACGTGGAGAAACCATGCTCGCATAACACGTTTGAAGGACGGCAACTGGTGAAGGCGGTGAAGAAGTACAACCGGATTTGCCAGCACGGGAGCCAGTCGCGGTCGAACCCCGGGATGATCGAAGCGATTCATCACTTGAGTGATGGGACGATCGGAGACGTCTATAATGCGCGGGCGATTTGCTACAAGTGGCGGCCATCGATTGGGCACGCGACGGAGGAACCCGTTCCGGCGGGGGTGAACTACGATTTGTGGACGGGGCCGGCGCCGATGAAGCCGTTTACGAAAAACCGGTTTCACTACAACTGGCATTGGATCTGGGACACGGGGAACGGTGAAATTGGGAACCAGGCGATTCACGAGATCGACATTGCGCGATGGGGATTGGGAGTGGGATTTCCGGTGATGGTGTCGGCGATGGGCGGGCACTTTATGTTTAAGGACGATCAGGAGACGCCGAATACGCTGAGCGCGACGTGTTATTTTGATGCGGCGGACGGCGCGCGGAAGATGATGGAGGTGGAAGTCCGGCATTGGATTACGAATCACGAAGCAGAGATTGGGACGGGCGCGTATGGGACGAGCGCCGTGCCTCCGGCCGGACTGAAGGGAGAGGCGAAGAAAAAGCCGGCAGATACACAACAGAGTTTGGGACCGAAAGATGCGAAGACGAACACCGTTGGGAACATTTTCTATGGGTCGAACGGGTATCTGGCGATCGATGGATACGACGCGTATAAGACTTGGGTGACGGATGAAGTTGTGCCGGGGCCATCGGGCAAAGCTGGCGCGGATCATTACCAGAATTTCATTGATTGCGTGAAGAGCCGGAGGGCGGAGGATATTCACTCGCCGATCGAGGAAGCGCATAAATCGACGACGCTGGTGCATTTGGCGAATGCGTCGTACCGGCTGGGGCGGACGTTGAAATTTGATCCGGCGACGGAGTCGGTGATTGGGGATGATGAGGCGAATCGGATGTTGCGGGGGAGTTATCGGGGGCCTTACGTGGTGAAGGACGAGATTTAGTAGAGAAGAGAATTCAAGGTTGAAGAGTTGAAGAAAAGGCCGGATTAGAATCCGGCCTTTTTATTTTGGGCGGAGCTAAATGTTGGCAGTCGCGAATTTGGATTTCCGAGGGATTTCAACACAGAGGTCACAGAGTTCACGGAGTGCGCGGAGAAGAGGCAGCGAGTTGCCGGAGTTTGAGGAGAAAAGGAGATCGGGGAGAGCAGAAGGAGAAGAAAAGGAAGACGGCGATGCAAGCCCCGCCGTTACGCGGATGAAAAGAAGAATCGAGGATGAAGAGAAGAATTTGGTTAGAAGAGGAAGTAGCGCTGGGCGAGGGGGAGGATGGTGGCGGGTTCGCAGGTGATGGGGGCGCCGTCGACGCGGACTTCGTAGGTTTCGGGGTCGACTTCGATGTTGGGCGTGGCGCTATTGTGGAGCAGGTCCTTTTTGCCGATTTGGCGGCAGTCGCGGACGGGCTTGGTGATTTTTTTGAGGCCGAGTTTTTGCGCGAGGCCGGAGGAAACGGCGGCCTGCGAGAGAAAGGTGATGGCGGTGGGTGCGGTGGCGGCGCCGAAGCTGCCAAACATGGGGCGATAGAGGACGGGCTGGGGAGTGGGGATGGAGGCGTTGGGATCGCCCATGGCGCTCCAAGCGATGAAGCCGCCTTTTACGATCATTTCAGGTTTTGCCGCAAAGAACGCGGGCTTCCACAAAACTAAGTCGGCAAGTTTTCCCGGCTCGATCGAGCCAATTTCAGCAGACATGCCGTGAGTGATGGCGGGGTTGATGGTGTATTTGGCGACGTAGCGCTTGGCGCGCGCGTTGTCGTTACGCGCGGAATCTTCCGCCAGAGGGCCGCGCTGCGTTTTCATTTTGTGGGCGGTTTGCCAGGTGCGAATGACGACTTCGCCGACGCGGCCCATGGCTTGCGAGTCGCTGGAAATCATGCTGAGGACGCCGAGGTCGTGAAGAATATCTTCGGCGGCGATGGTTTCGGGACGGATGCGGCTTTCGGCGAAGGCGACGTCTTCGGGAACTTGCGGACTGAGATGATGGCAGACCATGAGCATGTCGAGATGCTCGGCGATGGTGTTGACGGTGTACGGGCGCGTGGGATTGGTGGAGGAAGGAAGAATGTTGGGGAAGCTAGCGATGCGAATGATATCGGGTGCGTGGCCACCGCCGGCGCCTTCGGTGTGATAAGTGTGAATGGCGCGGCCGGCAATGGCGGCGATGGTGGCTTCGAGGAAGCCGGCTTCGTTGATGGTGTCGGTGTGGATGGCGACCTGGACGTCGTAGCGGTCGGCGGCATTGAGGCAGGCGTCGATGGCGGCGGGAGTGGTGCCCCAATCTTCGTGGAGCTTTAGGCCGCAGGCACCGGCTTCGATTTGTTCGGCGAGCGGAGGCTCGGTGGCGGCGTTGCCCTTGCCGAGAAAACCGAAATTCATGGGCCAAGCTTCGGCGGCTTGCAGCATGCGCGCGAGATTCCACGCGCCGGGCGTGCAAGTCGTTGCGGCAGTGCCGGTGGCGGGACCAGTGCCGCCGCCGATCATGGTGGTGATGCCATTCGAAATGGCGGCGTAGATTTGCTGCGGCGAAATGAAATGGATGTGGGAATCGATGCCGCCGGGAGTGACGATGAGATTTTCGCCGGCGATGACTTCAGTGGAAGCGCCGACGACGAGTTCGGGATCGACGCCTTCCATGGTTTCGGGATTTCCGGCTTTGCCGACTTTGACGATGCGGCCGTCTTTTATGCCGATATCGCCCTTGACGATGCCCCAGTGATCGAGAATGACGGCGTTGGTGATGACGAGATCGAGTGCGCCGTGCGGCTCTTCGCGGAGCGAGGTGCTGCTCTGGCCCATGCCGTCGCGGATGACTTTTCCGCCGCCGAAGGTGATTTCGTCGCCGTAGTGGGTGAAGTCTTTTTCGATTTCGATGAGGAGTTCGGTGTCGGCGAGGCGGATGCGGTCGCCCTTGGTGGGGCCGTAGAGATCGGCGTAGGTGCGGCGCGGGATGGAGAGAGTCATTGGGGGTCTCCTTTTGTGGAGAAGGCGAAGCCGGATTTTTTTGCGCGTTCGATGGATGCGGCGCGCGAGCGTGGGTCGTCGAGGACGCCTTCGACCAAAGCGTTGAAGCCGTGAACGATGCGGCGGCCGGCGAGATCGGTGAGTTCGATTTCTTTTTCTTCGCCGGGTTCGAAGCGGACGGCGGTGCCAGAGGGGATGTTGAGACGCATGCCGAAGGCGGAGGAGCGGTCGAAGTAGAGGGAAGCGTTGGTTTCGAAGAAGTGGTAGTGGCTGCCGACCTGGATGGGACGGTCGCCGGTGTTTTTGATGAGGAGGCGAATGGTTTTGCGGCCAGCGTTGGCTTCGATGGGGCCGGCGTTGGTATCGAGCAGATATTCTCCGGGTTTCATGGGTTCACCTCGTGGTGCGCGTGATTTTGCACTGGGAATCTTTTCATTGGGCCTGCTATTTGATCGGATCGTGAATGGTGACGAGCTTGGTGCCATCCGGAAAAGTGGCTTCGACCTGGACTTCGTGGATCATTTCGGGGACGCCGTCCATGAGTTGATCGCGTGAGAGGATTTTGGCGCCGGAGCTCATGATTTCGGCCACCGTTTTGCCGTCGCGGGCGGATTCCATAATTTCAGCGGTGAGAATGGCGACGGCTTCGACATAGTTGAGTTTTAGGCCGCGAGACTGACGGCGGCGCGCAAGATCGGCGGCAACGACGATCAGCAACTTTTCTTGTTCTCCAGGAGTCAGATGCACGAGAAACCTCCAAATATTTTCGGCGCAGCGGACGCGGCGAGCCGCTCAGTTTACCTTACGGGGCGGATTTGCTTCGCGACCGTAGAGATGGAGTTTGGCTCGGCACCAAATGGCTTGCAGGCCGGGCAAGACTTCGCGGCCGTTGCGCGCGAGGCAACGAACGATCAAGCCGTGGGCGAGAAGCGTGCTGATGCTCCAAAGGAGTTCGCCGGGGCGGGTGAGGCTGCTGGTCAATTCGCGAAGATGAACTTCAGCGGCGCGCCAAGCGTTCGAATCGAGGCCGACTTGGCAAATGTAGAAAGATGCGGAGTAGCGATAACGGCCGAGACGCGCAGGGGAAGAGAGATTTTGGGTTGCGGGGCGGAGTGAAATATTTTCGGCGGCGATTCGGCGGCCACGGGCGGAGATGGTGGTTTTCATTTCGAATTGATCGTAGTGAAAGAGTTCGCCGCTGGCTTCGCGCCCGGGCGCGAGAATTTCCCACCAGAAGAGGCCTGCGCCTTCGGCGAGGCGGATGGAAGTTTGCTGGAGAAAACGAGAGCCGGCGAAAGGAATGATGGCGTCGGGAAGATATTCGAGGAGGGCGCTTTCGCCGATAGTGATTTCGTTTTGCTGGATGGTGGCGGGAAATTCTGGGCGGTGGCGATAGATGCGGGTGGCGCTGGTGGTGGTGAGCTGAACTTTTGTTTGGGCGGCGAGACTTACGCGGAGGCGGAGATGGTCGCCGCCGAGGAGGCCGCCGGAGACATTGTGAAGATGGACGAGAGCGGCGCCGTCGTCTTGAGTGAAGGCACGGACGACTTTGAGTGGCGGCTCTTGCAAGCTCTCGGCGAGGTGTGTGTTTCCCGTTGTGGCGTCGCGAGCGAAATCGAGATGGAGGGAAGAGTGGACGCGGCTTCGCGGGGGAAATTGCGTTGCGAGTTCGGCGGGGTTCGGGATGGTGGTGGCGGTCATGGTTGGCAAGCCAACATTTTCAGCTGATGAACAAGCGTGTTTGCAAAGCGGGATGTTCCATGGCGCCCCAGTCGAGCAACGGCGTGAAAGAGGATGCGCCGGATAAAGTGCAATTTGCGCTGCGGTTCGAAACTTCGGCGATTACGGGCTTTACGTTCCAGAGAATGCGGCCCGCGCCGGTTTGCCCTAGAGGCAGGAGGCGCTGGCAACAGGAGACGAGATTGGCGGCGAGTTGATGAAGGAAGGCCAGAGTGGATTGATGTTCGTCGAAGTGCAAGGCGGCGCTGGCGAGGCCGAATGCAGCGCTGTGATGGACAAGTGTGCCGGAGGAGCGCGCGGATTCGAGAGCTTCGCGCAGCGTGGGATTTTCGTCGAGTGCCAGGACGGTTTTGAGAAAGTTGCGTCCGAGGGCGGCGCTCCCCTCGCGGGATTCGCGGGCGGGTTTTAAAGCGCTCAGATGATCGTTGAGTTCCAGCCAAGAAGCGGCGGGGAAATTTTCGTTGTTCGAACACACCAAGCGGAAAGCGGTGCGACAGGCGACGGCTTCGAGCATGCCGGCTTCATGGAGAAAGCCTTCGAGAAAGTTGGCGAGATCGGCTACAGTCAAAATTTCGTTGGAGGAGAGAGTTTCCAAACCGAAGGAGTGCGAGAGGGCGCCGATGGGAAGAGCAGTGTCAGCGAGATGAAGAAGACGGAGTTGTGCGAGTTCGTTGGCGGAGGGCGAAGAGTTTTGGGCGTGGTCTGACGGCATATACGTTGACCTTTTCTAGTGGCGATTCTAGTTGTGATGACCGCGATCGTGCGGGTGCTCATGCGAATGGCTCTCGGAATGTTCGTGCGTGTGGGAATGATCGTGGGCGTGGGAATGCGGATGGCCGACGTAGGGAGCGTGGGCGTCGATAAGATTGCGGCGGGAAGCGGCGGGCTGGTGCAGGCGTTCTTCGAGCCAATGGATGATGGAATCGAGGCCGACGTCTTCGCGGAGATTGGTGAAGATGAAGGGGCGGTCGCCGCGCATTTTTCGCGAATCGCGATTCATGACTTCGAGCGAGGCGCCGACATATGGAGCGAGATCGATCTTGTTAATGACGAGAAGGTCCGAGCGCATGATGCCGGGACCGCCTTTGCGGGGGATTTTGTCGCCTTCGGCTACGTCGATCACGTAGAACCAGACGTCGACGAGTTCGGGACTGAAGGCGGCGGAAAGATTGTCGCCGCCGCTTTCGACGAAAATCAATTCCAGTCCGGGGAGACTGTCTTCGAATTCGGCGATGGCTTGGAGATTCATGGAAGCGTCTTCGCGGATGGCGGCGTGAGGGCACGCGCCGGTTTCGACGCCTTTCACGCGCTCGAGAGGAAGAGTGCCCTGGCGAAGGAGAAATTCGGCGTCTTCCTTGGTGTAGATGTCGTTGGTGACGACGGCGAGATTGTATTTGGGGAACAGACGTTTGCTGAGGCGGTCGACGAGGGCAGTTTTTCCGGAGCCGACGGGGCCGGCGATGCCAACGCGAAATGCCCTGGTTTGAAGGTGCTCGCTCATGCGGATCGCTCCTAGTCGTTCGTCCATGCGCGTTCGCAAACTCTCGTGGCGGAGGAGAATCGGACTCCGCCCGACACGCAAGGTGTCCCCAAGTATCTGCGGGAATGGCGGGGCGTCAAGTAAATTTGAATGAAAAAATCAGGTACGCAGGATTGAAGAAACGAAAGTAATGCCGGGGCGGTTTGTCGCGTTCAGTCGGCAACTGAAGATTGCTCTCTTGAGATGCGCATGAGTGTGGGAAGCACATCGCCGAAAAGTTTGCCGGCGCCTTTTTGGCCGAACTCGAAATAGAGAGAACGGTAGATTTTGTAAAGAGAGTCGTAAGTGCGCTGGGCATCTGGATGGGGAGCGAAGACCACATGGGACGGGCAGATTTTGTCTTGCGCGGCCTCGATGGTGGGAAAAGATTTTGCGGCGAGGAAAGCGAAGATGGCCGAGCCGAGGCTGGTGATTTTCTGGCTGGGAACGAGAACGGGACGGCCGAGAACGTTGGCGTAAACCTGATTGAGGACGGGATTGCTGGTGGAGATGCCGCCGGCGTTGATGATGCGCTCCATGGCGGCACCGTGCTCGGCCATGCGGTCGAGGATGATGCGCGTATGAAACGCCGTGCCTTCGATGGCAGCGAAGAGTTCGTCCTGCGCGGTGTGCTGAAGACTCCAGCCGAGAGTGATGCCGCCGAGATTTGGATTAACGAGGACGGTGCGGTCGCCGTTGTCCCAAGTGAGGCGGAGCAAACCAGTTTGGCCAGGGCGATATTTTTCAAGGCCCTGGCTGAGTTCGGTGACGGAAGTGTTTGCGCGGCGGGCGATGGCGGCGAAGATGTCGCCGGTGGCGGAGAGGCCGGCTTCGATGCCCGTGTAAGAAGGATGGACGCTGCCTTTGACGACGCCGCAAACGCCGGGGACCAGTTTCGTCTGGCGGGAGATGCCAATGATGCAGGTGGAAGTGCCGATGACGTTGACCACGTCTTTTTCGCGGGCGCCGGCGCCAATGGCGTCCCAGTGCGCGTCGAAAGCTCCGACGGGGATGGGAATTCCTTCGCGGAGCCCAAGCTTTTCCGCCCATTCCGCGGAGAGGGCGCCGGCAATTTGGTCCGAGGTTTCGTACTGGCCGTCGAGTTTTGCGCGCACGCCGGCGAAAAGTGGATCGACTTTGGTCAAGAATTCTTCGGAGGGAAGACCTCCGAGGTCGGCGTGCCAGAGCCACTTGTGTCCCATGGCGCAGACGCTGCGTTTTGCTTTTGAGGGATCGGTGACGCCGCAGAGAGTGGCGGCGACCATGTCGCAGTGTTCGAACGCGCTCGCAAACTGGGCTCGCTTGGCGGGATTGTGACGCAGCCAGTGGAGAAGTTTTGCGAACCCCCACTCGGAGGAGTAGACACCGCCGCACCAGTCGATGGCTTGGAGACCTTCGCGATGGGCGGCTTCAGTGATTTCGGCGGCTTCGTTTTTTGCGCGATGATCGCACCAGAGATAGTAGTCGTCGAGCGGAACCATATGCGCATCCACTGGAACGACAGAAGAGCCGGTCGTGTCTAACGCAATGGCTTCGACGGCTTCACCCGAAACGCCGGCCTGTTTCAGAGCTTCTCGAGTGGCAGCCGCAAGGGCGCGCATGTGGTCTTCGTGCGATTGCGTGGCAAAATCGGGATCTTCGCGTTTGCGATGCAGCGGGTATTCGGCGATCGCGGAGCCGAGCGTTTTGCGCTCGGAATCCACGAGCGTCACGCGGACGCTCAACGTGCCGAAATCCACTCCTGCGACAATGGCCATCGACCGATCTGCCTCCGCGAGCTAGTTTTCGTGGTGATACATCTCCCAGCCGAAATAACGGGTAGTGGCTTCCTGGATCATCGACGCCACAGTGGAGAAATTGGCGGCGACGTGATGTTCGAAGCCGTTTTCGCAGATGTAGCGGAGCAGTTTTTGCATCTGCGGGATTTCCACGACGCCGGCGCCGCCGAAAGTCTCCAGCGGATCATCGGTGAATTTTCCGCTGCCCACATACCCGCGAATTCTGCCGCCGACATCGTCGGTGGAGAAGCGCGCGTAGCTCATGGGGCCACTTTTTACTTTTCCGACGCAGGTGCCGAAGGTATTTTCCTTGCCGACGGTTCCGGCAATGATGGCCTGGAAATCCATCTGGACCTCATTGAAAAAGTGTTTTGGCAAATTGCTGCAGTGGAAGCAAACGGCTTTATTCGGATCGCTGCCGTAATTGTTATTCCAATCGAGAAGCGCGCTGGGCGTTTCCGATGCAAGCTGAAGCGCGTGCATGCTCAAGGTGCCGCATACATCGACCTCACAAGCGCTGGAGATAAGCGACTCGCTCATCATGCTCATCACGGTGCATGGCACGACGCCGAGATTTTCTTCCAGTGAGGTCCAGCACTGCACCGCGCTGATTTGCACGTCGGCCGCTTTCATCCAATCAGCGACCACGGCGCCGAGCTTGGCCATTTTCACGAGCGCGGCCTCGGGCACGGTGTTCGTAGAAACGTATTTCTTGATGGAATTGAGTTTTGCGACGGCGGCTTCATCGGTGTCTTTCATGCGCCCGATGCGGCCCAACACTTCGGAAAGGTCGAGTGTTTCCACAGAAATTCCGCTGGCTTCCAGAATCTTTTCGCTGTAGCGAACGGTGTTGAAGGCCGCGGGGCGCGCGCCGATAGCGCCGATGCGCAGATTTCGAATGCCGTTGGTGACCCGGCAGACGCCGGCGAACCATTCGAGATCTTTTTGAAAGGCGCCGGAATCAGGACTTACCGTGTGCAGAGCGGTGAGCGAATAAGGGATTCCATATTGCTTAAGATTATTGCAGGCGGACATTTTCCCGCAAAAACTGTCGCGCCGATGCGCGATGGTCATTTTCGATTGCGTGTCGGGAGTAGCCTGAACGAGCACGGGAACGTTGAGACGGGCGAGCCGGAGGGTGTCGGCAATCGCGCGTTCATCGCCAAAGTTTGGCAGCGTGACGATTACTCCGTCGATTTTATCTTCGTTCGCGCGAAACAAGGCGGCACACCGCTTGGCCTCTTCATGTGTTTCCACGGCTCCGTGCTTACTCTGCTCCGGACCAAGAACAATGGCGTCGATCCCAGCCTTGGCGAGCGCTTGGATGATCTCTTCCCGCCCGCTCTTCGCGAGTTGATCGGGAAAAAATCCGCGATTCCCTACAATTACACCCATCGTCATCTTTTTCTTGGTTTGTGCCATGATCCCTTCATCCTACGGACGGGCGTTCTATTTCTCTTGGAACGGAGTCCTGGTGATCTTCCAACTCGAACTCTCCGCAACCCAACCCGACGGAAACTTCCTCCGCCAGATTCTGCTGATCAGGTTTTCTTCTCCTGTCCGTAATAGCGGGTTGCGCCATGCTTGCGCAAAAAGTGTTTGTTGTGGAGAGAAGAGTGGATGGGTCCGGCTTGGGGAGTCAGCATCATCGTGTAGTACGCCATGCGGGCAATGGATTCCAAAATGACGGAGTTGTGGGCTGCGGCGGATGGATCGACTCCCCAAGTAAAGGAAGCGTGATGGCGAACAAGAACCCCGGGAATGGCCATAGGGTCGAGCTGTTTGAAAGCACGCACGATCGCGTGGCCGGTGTTGGTTTCGTAGCCAGAACTGATCTCATCTGGAGAAAGCGTTTCCGTCACCGGAACAGAGCCGTGAAAATAATCCGCATGTGTTGTGCCCAGGCATGGGATCGCTCTGCCCGCTTGAGCCCAGGAAGCCGCGAATTCCGAGTGCGTGTGAGCGATGCCACCGATATTCTCGAAAGCCTTATACAAAACTAGGTGTGTGGGCAAATCGGATGAGGCCCGAAGACTACCTTCGACCACCGAGCCGTCCAGCTTAGTGACGACCATCGTCTCCGGCCGTAGATCCTCGTAAGGAACTCCGCTGGGCTTGATCACGATGAGGCCGTCTTCCCGAGAAATGCCGCTGGTGTTGCCAAAGGTAAAAAGGACCAGCCCGCGGCGGACAAGCTCGAGGTTGGCGTGCCAGACCTGTTCCCGTAAGTGCTTGAGTAGCATATCGATGCCGTGAGACCTAAAGAAAAGGAGCCAAGTAAACGATTACTTTATCACGCAACGTATTCCAGTCCCAGTCCCCTTTTCAACTCCAAATACTGGCTCAAATACGCTCCCGGAGCAAACCCTAAATCTTTTACATTGTTGTACTTTCGGTTCATCTCCGGTGTTTCCGGATACGGCCGGAAGCGGGGCTCGGCTTGGGGGCTCCCAAGGCCGCGCCTGGTGCGAGCGCCGTGGAATCCCGCAGCAGGAGGTTCGTGCGAAGGAGATATTCGCTCCCGTTGGGCGAAGGGTTTTTCCGCTGAGTTTCGGCATAAAGCGCTTGGAAGGCCTGGCGGGCAAGTTCTGATTGCGACATCTGCACGGTGGTCAATGCCGGAATAACGAATTGCGATAACCGAACGTCGTCGAAACCAACGACGGAAACATCTTGCGGAACGCGCACGCCTCTTTCGTGGCTCTTGCGCATCACGCCGATGGCCGTCATGTCGTTGGAGCAAACGACGGCGGTCGGACGCTTTGGCAAATGCAGGAGTTGCTCCATGGCGGCCACGCCCCCTTCCATCGTGTGATTGCCTTCGACGAGGAACTCCTTCCGCACCGGGAGGCCGACCTCCGCCATGGATTGCAGAAAAGCGTTTTGGCGCACGGCCGCGGTTTTTAGAACCAGGGGCCCGGAAACAAAGGCGATGAGTTCGTGTCGCAGCGCGGCGAGATGCTGGACTGCCTGGCGCAAACCATGCAAATAGTCGACGCGAATGTTGCTCACGGTGGGGAGCGGAGGCCCGACATCAACAAAGACCAGCGGAATTTTCCGAAATTTCAAATCGTTGAGCAGCACCTCTTCCATGCCGAAGGTCATCACCGCGACGCCTTCGACCCGGCGTTCAATCATGCGCCGCACCGAGAGCTTCATGCGTTCGGGATCGTAAACGGTGGAAGAGAGAAGGATTTCGTAGTCGTGCTGGACCGCGATGTTTTCGAATTCCTGCACAATTTCCGGAAAAAACGGATTGGTGATTTCGGAGACGATCAGACCGAAGATCCGGCTGCGTCCGGAGACCAGCCCGCGGGCCTGCGTATCCGGGTAATAGCCAACCTCCTCGATCACTTTCCAGATGCGTTTAGCCAGGTGAGGAGCGACCGTGGGGACATGGTTAATCGTCCGCGAAACGGTGGCGGTGGAAACCTTGGCACGCAGGGCGATTTCACGAATATCCAAGCAAGTCTCCGGGGACGCCAAGGAATTCGGTGCTGCCGATAGACATCAGGAACAGATGCTCATGGGAGATAGTCGTTACTCACCAGAGGATATAACTTGTTAGGGGCCTTTTCCAATGACCGAACTGGAAGGGTCGGACGGGAAAAAGTGCCTGTCGCAGAGCTAGGAAGCGCGGGCAAGCCGGTTACCCAGCGGGCTGCGATTTTCTTAAAAGGAGGAGAGAACCCCGCGAAAACTGGCGAAGCTGGACTTCGAGGACGCAACGAAAGTGACTTAGCAAGGATGAAGGCCATTCGGCCACGGAGTTTGACAATATTTGATTGATTTCGGGGAAAGCGAATGGGGCGAGCAGATCGTTTTGGCCGCGACAAGATCAATCCGTTCCTCGTTCGCGTTCATGTTTAGGCGGTATTGCTTGGGATGGCCTCCCGAACACAAGCGGTAATCAGGGACCAGGCGATTCGCTGCCCGGGCCCACTGTAGCGATCAGAAATTCTGATTCAAGCATTCGTGTCGCCGTGCACCGAAGCGTGGGGACTCATCTTTCTTTCCCGGCAACCGCTTCGTGTTCCTTCCCCGAATGTGGTATCGATACGAGCGAGTAGAGGAAAAAAAGAACCCCAACGGAAATCAGCAGACCTCCGAACGCAACCAAGACAACAAATGCAAGGGGGCGGGACCACAACAGACAGACAGCTTCGGCGAGCAGCCCCACGATCACCAAAACGCCGGAAATCTGAAGCCGCCGATGGATGGAACCCAATTGGGCCATTAATTTCCCTCGTTCCAGAATTTCATTTTGCCGAGAGTGCCCACGTTATGGACCACGTCGTGGCAACCGCTCGAAATGCAAGATAACGTGTTGGCTTTGATGGCCGGAAGCGTGGCCGGATCGGCGTTGTGGACCGCGCCCTGCTCGAAGGAGCGTGCCCCGAGATGGCAATGAAGGCACTCGCGGTTGTTGAATGGCTCGTGCAGCTTTATGTCTTCCGGCCGCGGGTCCGTCCGGAGATAGTGAACGTAAAGATGCCGCAGGCCGCCAAACTTGGCCTTGAACGTTCCAAACATGGCGTAGTTCGTGTGGCAGGTGTAGCAGGCTTCGTCCGCGGGCACGCGATGATTTTGAAAATGGGCGCCCGCAAGGTAAGCGGGATCGTCGACGTGAAGACTTTTGCCGTACGGTTCCATGACATGACAGGAGAGACAAAAAGCGGTGCTCTTCGAACGCTCCATCTCACTGTCCATGCCGGCCATGAGGCAAAAGAGTGGAAGAAAGAAGAGCACCCCGAAAGCGAGAATCTTCCCGCTGGGATGTACTGTTATTCCGGGGCGAACCACCAGAACGGCAGCGAGCACTGCGCTGACGAGGATCAGAGCCAGTATGGCAGGTGTGGGCATATTTTTTGGCTGATGCCAGCGCCGCCTTTATTTCTTGAACGTGCGAATGTAGGCGACCAAATCCTTGATTTGGTCGGGTTTCAAACTCTTTCCATAGGCAGGCATTTTGCTTTTACCCGCGGAAATGGTCCCGGCTAGCTCGTCATCACTCTTCTTCTGTGCATCCTCAGATGCCAGGTCGCCCGCTTTGTTTTTACTGCCATCGGGGCCGTGACACGCCGCGCATTTCGTTTTATAGAGCGCCGCTCCAGTTTGCGATTGCGCCGGGAGCGCGAAGAGACTCAAGGCGGCAAAACCCAGGAACGCCGACGCCGATATTCTGTTCCATTTCAGTTTTGAATCCATTGTTTCCTCCGGTCGAGATTCTGTCTGCTTGCTAAAAAGCGTATCGCAGCGAAAGCGTGACCAGATTGGCGCGGAAGTTCCGCGGCGCAAAGACATCCTGGACAACATTGCTTTGGTCTTCGTGGTAACTGTAATAGCCCCAGTAGGCTTTCCCCGTCCAATGATTGGCGAACCGATAGTCAAATCCGCCGAATGGCTGAAGGTATTTGGAGTCCAGCGGACCCGATGGAGCGTTCGGCGAAATGATGAGAACGCTGCCCGACGTTCCCGTGAGATTTGCACCCAGGCGCGCGGTCAGCCGGGGCATGGGCGTCCAGGAAGCGTCGAAATAGCCGAAGTTCGATTTGTTGGTGTACGTCGAGACCGCCTGTACGAGTCCGGCGACTCCCGTGCAACTGACCGAGTTGGGGCCCGTAACTACCGCGCTACTCGTAAAGCAGATAAGGATTTGCGAAAAGACATCGTTGTAGTCGTACCCGAGTTCCAGCCCAATTTTTTCATTTGGCTGGAACATCGTCGAAAAAGCATAAACGCGATTGTGCTGCAGATTGTTCACTTCTGCCACGTTGTTTCGCCCTTCCCAAATGGTGATGGACCCGTTTAAGTTCATCCACTCTGTCAGCTTGTACTTGGTGCGCAACCGGTACTCCTGCGTCTGCCGCGGGCTGATACGCGTATAGGAGTTGTCTGCGCTCATTAACTCGGTGTCAAAACTGATTTTCCAGTTGGCCACCGGTCTTGCCCAGACGCCAAACACGCCTGAGTATTCGTTGATGAGCGTCTCACTGGGACTGAACGTTGGATTGGGGGTCGTGAAAGTGAAAGAACCATCCCCGTTGGGGGTGCATCCCGCGGGAAGCGCTCCGCCCGCGATTGCGCAGTCCCCGCGATTCGCGTTGTTTGGAAAAAATATCTCGGTGATCGCTTCAAAGTCGTTGTCATCGATCGCGCGGTGGCGATAGCGAAAACCGGCGCGCGCGCCCAGCTTCGATGAAAACTGGTATTCCAGTTCGGCGAGATTCGTCTTCTCGTCTTGCTTCAGAAAGCGACTCGAGGTGGCAAAGGAAATATCCGCCGCGGAAGAACTCGTGTGCGCTGGCGTTCCCATCACGCCGTTTGCCGGCGCCGTGCAGGGAATAGATAGGGGCAGCCCAGCCCCGGGAGTAAAGAAATTCGGGGCAGTAAGAAGATTGGGCGAAAAATAGGAACAGCTGGAATCATCGAACTCCGCGGGGTTGTGCCAGTTCGAGAAGTGGAAAGAATCGATGAAACTCAGTTTGTCCGTGATGCGCCAGGTCGCTCCAAAGTCCGCATTGGCCGACACATGGCGTCCAAAAACGGGACCGGTGTTCGTCTGGTTAGACAAATTCGTCCGCGCCTCTCTCCCGCTGAGCGACTCGATCCAGTCGAAGACATGCATGTCGCCGCCGGTATAGCTGACCTTTGCCGAGAGATCCCAATTGTGAAAATAATCGGATTGCATGCTTAGCTGCTCGGTGGGCGAATTCGTTCGAATGCGTCCATGCCGCAGATAATTGGTGTACGCGCTGCAGGTGGGGTTCACAAATCCACCTGCCACAAATGTATTTGCGCAGGGCTGGCTGGCCCCCGCATTGAACGAAACGCCCAAGTCCACGGGAGTGCCGTTTGAAAGTGAGTAGAGCTGGTTGTTGTCTGTGAGCCCAGTGTCGCCTTTGTAGTAGCTGAAAATCTGGTCGTAACTGATGTTTGTGCGTGGCAGAATTCTGAAATCGACGCCCACTCTGTACGCGTTCACCGTGTCTCTTTCGTCTTGCAACAACAACTGCTCGGTGCCTTGGTGAATGGTGCTAAACGACGGTCCTCGACTGATATTGCGGGAATACCCCAACCGCAAGCGCACTCTCGATTCCGGCAGCAGTAGCAGACTGTAGTCTCCCAGGCGGCGCGTAGTATCGAACAAGTGTGGCGAAAACGTAATGACCGGGTTGAAGCCCGCTGGCGCGTTCGCAAACCCCGGCGTCGTCGGATTCAGCGGGTTCGCCAATAATGAATAATTCGAGTAATTCTCGTCGCGCCGGAAAAGCGCGTCGAAGTTGTACCACTTATTCTTGCTGATCCTCAGCCGCGAAACGTCGTTCGGGTCCCCGCCATATCCAAAATTACTGAAATAGAGCCTGTCGAAAAACGTTCCGTGGTGGTCCAGCGACTGCATCTCCGTGGTGAATCCCAACAACCGGGCCCCTTGCTGCAGATTTACAAACGTGTCGTAAGTCTGCGTGTCCCCGCCAATGCTTGTTATCCGTCCGCCGAACTCGATCGACTGTTTGATATTGTAGTTGCCCTGTTCGATTCCCTTCTGCGGTTCATCTTGCGCGCTGGCCGGGAGCACGCGGAACAAAATTCCCGCGAAGCAGCACAGCCACATCATCCACTGGAGGGGAAGCGTGATTCGCACATTCTTGGATCTTCGCATCAGTGCCCTCCTATTTGAAGAAAAAGGCGTTCGCGTCCGAACCGTGAATCGCCGTGTGGCACAGCGTGCATGACTGGTATTTCTGCGCCTGGTTGTGGAACGTGGGAGTGGACGGCGCACCGGCGTCGACGTTGAAGGAGTGGCACTCCAAGCACATCAAGTTCACCTGGCTGCGTTTCAGGAGCCGTGGGTTTGATGATCCGTGGGGCGTATGGCAAGCCGCGCATCCTTCGGTCTTCACCACCGGATGCTCGTACACAAACGGCCCGGCCTTATCGGCGTGGCACTTGAAACACACCCCGTCCTGCGAAGAAGTGGCGCGCAACTGCCGTGACAGGAAACCACCATGCGGATTGTGGCAGTCGCTGCACTGCACCAGCCCTTCGTTTACGCGGTGATGAAACGTACGGTTGAATTGCTGCTTGGTCTCCAGATGGCAGGTGTAGCAAAGCTGCGGCTGCTTCTCCTTCATCAGAAACTGGCTTTCCTTCGCGTGGTGCGGGTCGTGGCAATCCGTGCACCCTACATTGTTCTGAAGATGCGCGGATCGTCCAAAATTGCTATGTTCCTGCCCGTATTGGTGGCAGGCGAGGCACCGCGCGCTGATTTCCTTGGCCGAGGCATTTTTGAACGTGAAAATCTTTGTCTTGTCGCCTCCGCCATCCGCGTGTTCCTTGCCGGGACCGTGACATGCTTCGCAGCCGTGCCACTCTGGTCCCTTCTTCGTGTCCATCGTGATTACAAAATGCGGCGATGATTCATAGTCCTTCACAAAATCCTTGGTCGGCATGTCCGCGTGGCAGGTCTTGCAGGTTTCTTCCCCCACATAAAGTGCGGGATCGGTGGACTGTGAATAGGAATTCTGAGAAGCCTTAGCCGCAGTGGGTTGCGAAGCCGTTTGCCCACCGAAAGAACGCACCGCGGCGAAGCAGAACAGGATCAAGCCGGCCAGCAGTACAAGGCTGACTTTTGCTTGTGCGAACTTCCACATTGCTGCCTCCGTTCGGAAAAAGCGGAGCCGACACAACCCTTATTTCTGCAAACTCAGTGCAGGTGCCTTGCCAAATCTGTCACGCCCATCACCATGACTTGCGCGCGACTTTTCAAAATTGTGCTGGTTCAGCGCGTGATCGGGTCCCTTTTTTGCATCTGGCCTCTTGGAAAAGACCAAAACGGAACCGCGGGGGTCCACACGCTCTTTCGGATGCAGCCTTCTGGCTTCCGCGCTTCGGAACATTCTCCAGCCGGCAGTTGCGGTTATCCTCTCTGTTTCTGGTTGTCGAGTTTAAAATCATAGAGACGTGTCAAATTGCCTGCTGTTCACTATTGCACAGTCTCCCAAAGACCTTCTCGATCGCTAAAAAAGGCCGCGCAAGGCTCCACAACCCTCTTTGACCACGCATGTTCTGGGAATCAGCACCCTATTTCTGCGCGCTGCATCACAAGTACATGTATCGCTTGTCATGTCTTTGCGGCGAACTCTCGCGCAAATTTACACATTTCAATCCAGACCGGGTCCGTCCCGAGCAGGAGCAATTCCGCAAATAGCTCACGATCGGTTCTTTTGGACTATCGATGGGAAGGGTTTGCCGCCCAGCAGACCACCCCTAATGATGCTGGGTTCACAATCGGCGCATACCATCGCTTGAGAATGTACAACGGGGTCGGGGCGGCAGCTGGAGCAAGCCCTTGAAAAAAGATCGAAGAACCGCACCGCAGAATCAAAGACCTCCAGCGCCCTGAATCACTAATCGAAGGAGAAACCACCATGCCTTCCACGTCCGCCACCGGCTCCGCTCAGGCCGCAGCGTCCAAACATCCTCTCTCTCCCGAGGAATTGCAGAAAGTTCACGCGTACTGGCGCACCGCCAACTACATCTCCGTAGGCCAAATCTATCTCTACGCCAATCCCCTGCTTCGCGAGCCATTGCAACTCAAGCACATCAAGCCCCGCCTCTTGGGACACTGGGGCACCACTCCCGGCTTGAATTTCATTTATGTGCACTTCAACCGCCTGATCAAAAAGCATGACCTCAACATGATCTATGTAGCCGGTCCGGGCCACGGCGGCCCGGGCCTCGTTGCCAACACCTATTTGGAAGGCACCTACAGCGAAGTCTATCCGCACATCCCGCAAAGCGAGGCAGGCTTGCAGAAACTCTTCAAGCAATTTTCTTTTCCCGGCGGAATCCCCAGCCACGTCGCGCCGGAAACTCCCGGCTCCATTCACGAAGGCGGCGAACTCGGCTACTCCGTCGCCCACGCCTACGGCGCCGCGTTCGACAATCCCGATCTTCTCGTCTGCTGCGTCGTCGGAGACGGCGAAGCAGAAACCGGGCCGCTGGCAACCAGTTGGCATTCCAACAAATTTCTCAATCCCGCCCGCGATGGCGCCGTCCTTCCGATTCTCCATTTGAACGGCTACAAAATCGCCAATCCAACCTTGCTCGCCCGCTTGAGCGACGCCACGCTCACCCAACTCTTCTCCGGCTACGGCTACAAACCCCATTTTGTGGAAGGCCACGAACCCGAAGCCATGCACCAGCTCATGGCCCACACTCTCGACACCGTCCTCGAAGAAGTCCGCGCCATTCAACACTCCGCTCGAAGCGGAAACTCCACCGAGCTCCCGGCCTGGCCCATGATCGTCATGCGCACACCCAAAGGCTGGACCGGCCCGAAAATTGTCGACGGCAAACCCGTCGAAGATACCTGGAGGGCACATCAAGTTCCGGTCACGGATTTCGCCAAGCACCCCGAACACATCGCCATCCTCGAAAATTGGATGAAGAGCTACAAGCCCGAAGAACTCTTCGACGAAACCGGCAAGTTCCTCCCCGAACTTGCAGCTCTCGCTCCCTCAGGCGCCCGCCGCATGGGCGCCAATCCCCACGCCAACGGCGGCCTGCTCCAGCGCGATCTCGCCATGCCGGACTTCCGCGACTACGCCGCGAGCGTGAGCAAGCCGGGAACCGAGACCGCCGAGTCCACCCGCATCCTCGGCCAATTCCTGCGCGACATCATGCGCCTGAACGCCGATACGAAAAATTTTCGCGTCTTCGGTCCCGACGAAACGGCCTCGAATCGTCTCGACGCTCTCTACGAGACAACCGGCAAAGTTTTTATGGAGCCGACGCTCGCTACCGACGAGCACCTCTCGCAAACCGGCCGCGTCATGGAAGTTCTCAGCGAGCACATGTGCCAGGGCTGGCTCGAAGGCTATCTCCTCACCGGCCGCCACGGTTTTTTCTCCTGCTATGAAGCCTTCATCCACATCGTCGATTCCATGTTCAATCAGCACGCCAAATGGCTAAAGGTCACGCGCGACATTCCCTGGCGCCGCCCCATCGCCTCGCTCAACTATCTCCTCACCTCCCACGTCTGGCGCCAGGATCACAACGGCTTCACTCACCAGGACCCCGGCTTCATGGACCACGTCGTCAACAAAAAAGCCGACGTCGTCCGCGTCTATTTGCCGCCCGACGCCAACACGCTTCTCTCCGTCGCCAATCACTGCCTACGCAGCCGCAACTACGTGAACGTGATCGTCGCCGGTAAGCAGCCGGAATTGCAGTGGCTCGATATGCCATCCGCCATCGAGCACTGCACCGCGGGCCTCGGCATCTGGGAGTGGGCCTCCACCGACAAAAATGTCGAACCCGATGTCGTCATGGCTTGCGCCGGAGACATTCCCACTCTCGAAACCCTCGCCGCCGTCGCCCTCCTCCGCCAGCACTTCCCCGACATCAAAATCCGAGTCGTCAACGTCATCGACCTCATGACCCTGCAAACTTCCTCGGAGCACCCCCACGGACTTCCCGACCGCGAATTCGATTCCATCTTCACCACCAACAAGCCCGTGATCTTCGCCTTTCACGGTTATCCAACGCTCGTTCACCGCCTCACGTACAAACGCGCGAACCACGCCAACTTCCACGTACACGGTTACCGCGAGGAAGGAACCACCACCACGCCCTTCGACATGACCGTTCTCAACGAACTCGATCGCTATCATTTGGCGGGAGACGTCGTCGATCGCGTCGCGCGCCTCCAGCCAATCAACGCCCACTTCAAACAGTTGCTCCGCAACAAACTCGTCGAGCACAAACAATATATCTGCCAACAAGGCGAAGACCTTCCCGCAATCCGCGATTGGAAGTGGCCCTACTAAATGAAAATTCTCGTCCTCAATTCCGGCTCCAGCAGCCAGAAGGCGTGTCTCTATGAACTGAACGCCGCGCCGCCGGACTCTCCTCCCAAACCTCTGTGGAAAGGCAACCTGGAGTGGCGTGAAGATCGCGGCACGCTCGACGTGCAGACATCTTCGGGCTTATCCACTAAGCAGGACTTGCAGCGCGGGGAACGCTCCGCTGCAACCGAACAGTTACTCCAGGCTTTGGTCTCTGGGAAAACCGGCGTTCTCAAATCGCTCTCGGAAATCGACGTCGCCGGGCATCGCATCGTCAACGGGGGCCGCGCCTACAGCCATCCCACCTTGATCACGCCGGAAGTCAAAACAGCCATCGAAAAAATGGCCGTCTTCGCGCCTTTGCACAATCGCGTCGAACTCGCAGGCATCGCCTTGGTCGAAAAACTCTGCGGCTCCGTCCCGCAAGTCGCCGTCTTCGATACCGGCTTCCACAGCGAATTACCCGAGGAAGCCTCCGTTTACCCCGGTCCTTATGAATGGGCCGAGCGCGGCATCCGCAAGTTCGGCTTCCACGGCATCAACCATCAATACTGCGCTGGTCGCGCCGCTCATCTGCTCGGCAAGGATT
>Ga0210393_10001319_pt1 | contig 20873 bp, 17 predicted proteins | sample IncBWC27OmetaG_FD_160068 | JGI IMG/M metagenome (GOLD analysis project Ga0210393, IMG submission 160068) | Forest soil microbial communities from Barre Woods Harvard Forest LTER site, Petersham, Massachusetts, United States - Inc-BW-C-27-O ... | reverse complement strand
AGGCAAAGCGTGTCGCTCGGGGCGCGCAACAACTCCAAATCGGTGGCGGCGAGCGGCCCCAGCGGACTGTAAAACAAGATGCCCTCGCTCCGCCCTTGCGCCACGATCAGCCGACGATCGGCAGAGAGCTGCGAGCGAGTCGCGTGGTCGGCGACCTTGATCTGGGTATTGAGGGCATCGTAGTGCCGGAGCGAACGCAACGACTCCGCGTCCCGGCCGGCGCCGGGCAGCCACCGTTCGCGGAACTTCAAGTTTGCCTCGGCGACGATCGGTTGGGCGAGAAACTGCCCCTTCTCAATTGCGAATTGGGCCGTCCCGGAAACCTTCACGTGAACGTCGACGCTCTCGATCCGCGAATCGGCAGGCGGCTCCTTCAGCGTGAACGGGCCCTGGTCCGACGCCGGCGCAGAGTTGCCGGCCGCCGATAACCAAAGGACAACCACCGCGAGTTTTGGGAGCGAGTGCCGCATCATAAGAGACTCTGTAGGGGACGGGTGTGCGCGGGATTGTGTCGATTCGGCCAATCGGCGGCAAGCGGTCTTTGGCGGTCGGCGGTAAGCCAGAGAGTCGCGAGGATTTGCCCCGCTAAGGCAAGAAGGCACGAAGCGCAATGTCAGCTCGGCGCTTAGACCAACTAAGTTCTCAAACTTAGTCGTTGACGACCGTCGCGCCGTCGGCCAAAGCCCGGGCGGCGGCGACCAGGCCGCGGACGTCGAGATTGAGGTCCGCCAGCAGGTCGTCCCGTTCGCCGTGCTCGATGAAGTGGTCAGGAATACCCAGGCATCGAACGTTGCTACCGTCGACCCCTGCGGCACTCACCGCCTCCAGCACGGCCGAACCGAACCCTCCACACAGGGCGCTCTCTTCGACGGTCAGCACGAAGCCTGTTTGCTCGACGGCCCGCACGATGGTTTCCGCATCGAGAGGCTTCGCAAACCGGGCGTTGATCACGCCGACGTCGAGTCCTTCTTCTCTCAATTGCCGGGCCGCCTCGACGCAGCGCCCCAACAGGGCTCCGAAGGCCACAAACATTCCGTCGGTGCCCCACTCAATGATTTCCGATCGGCCCAGCTCGATCGGAGCGACGGCCCGTTTGACCGTTTCGACGTTGCACTTGGGATAGCGGATCGAGGCGGGAGCATCGAGGCCGACCGCGAAGTCGAGCATCAGGCCCAGTTCCTGCCCGTCGCCCGGAGCCATCATCACGATGTTGGGAAAGGCCCGCATATAGGTGTTGTCGAACACGCCGTGATGCGTCGGCCCGTCGGGACCGCAGAGCCCGGCGCGATCGAGACAGAACGTCACGGGCAGGTTCTGCAGGGCGACTTCCTGGAAAATCTGGTCGTAGCCGCGCTGCAAGAACGTGCTGTAGATATCGACGATCGGCCGCAAACCCGTCTTGGCCATTCCCGCGGCAAACGCGACGGCATGTCCCTCGCAAATTCCCGTATCGAAGAAACGATCGGGAAACTCGTCGCGGATTTTTTGAAGTTTGTTCCCTTCGCACATGGCGGCCGTCAACACGGTCACGCGCGTATCGCGGCGCATGGCTTCGAGGATCGCGTCGCTCGCCAGGTCAGTGTAGGCGGGCGAACTGCTCTTCTTGACCGAAAGGATCTTGCCGTTTCCGTCGCGCTGAAAGACGGGAGGTGTGTGGAACCGCACCGGATCTTCGCAGGCCGGCTCGAACCCGTGGCCTTTTTCGGTGAAGACGTGCAACAGCACGGGGCCCTTGAGGTTCTTGACGAGTTCCAGATAGCTCCGCAGGCTTGCCAGGTCGTGACCATCGACGGGGCCGATGTAACGGAAGCCCATTTCCTCGAACAGCGTGCCGCCGTGCAGGAAGGTTTTGACCGCGTCCTTGAAATTCCCCAGCATCGACTCGGCCGTTTCGCCGACGACCGGGAGCTTGTTCAAGAGCCAGGAGATGTCGCGTTTGAGCCCGTCGTAAAACGGAGCGACCCGCGCTTTGTCGAGATACTGAGCCAACCCGCCGACGCGGGGGCAAATGCCCATCTTGTTGTCGTTGAGAATGACGACCATGTCTTTTTTCAGACCGGCCGCATTGTTCATCGCTTCGAACACGATTCCCGAGGGGAGCGCTCCGTCACCCAGCACGGCGACGGCCCGGCGGTCTTCGCCCAAGAGATCGTCACCCGCTTTCAGGCCGAGCACGGTCGAAACGCTGCAGCCGGCGTGGCCGGTCATGAACAGGTCGTAGGCGCTTTCCTCGGGATTGGGATACCCCATCAATCCGCCCTTCTGGCGGATCGTTTCGAAATCGCGGAAGCGGCCGGTGAGCAGTTTGTGCGGATAGATCTGGTGACCCGTGTCCCAGATCAGGCGGTCTTTCGAGAAATCGAAGACCAGATGCAGGGCGACGGCCAGTTCAACAACCCCTAGGTTGCTGGCAAAGTGGGCCGACCGAGTCGACACCACATTGCACAAGGCCTCGCGAATTTCGGCGGTCAGTCGAACAAGCTGTTCGTCGTTCAGGGAGCGTAGATTCTTTGGGGAATCAATTCCGGGCAGAATCTCAAAATTCATCAATGGTCTCTCTCCAAAACGAAGTGTGCCAGCGCCTCCAAGCGCTGACTCGCCTCGCCAAATCCGGACAACGCACAACACGCTTCCGCGATTAGTGAGCGGGCCCTCTTGCGGCTCTCTTGGATCCCCAACAGGAAGGGATAAGTTAACTTACCGAGCTTGGCGTCTTTCCGCACGCCTTTTCCCATCTTCTCTTGTTCGCCAACAATGTCCAAGAGATCGTCGGTAATTTGGAACGCCAATCCAATGTTTTCGCCGTATTGGGAAAGACTGGCAAGAGCTTCCGGCGAGGCTCCGGCGATTCTGCCCCCCATTGTGAGGGCCGAACGTAACAGGCGTCCAGTTTTTCGCAGGTGGATGGCCTGCAATTGCTCGATTCCGGCGACGCCGGTCCCTTCGGCCTCAAAGTCAGCCGTCTGACCGGCCACCATGCCGGCCGCCCCGGCGGCGGAAGCCAAATCGGCACAGCACGCGGCGGCGGCGGAAGCGGGCCGAACGTCGCGAGCCAGCACCTCGAACGCCAGCGTCAGCAGTGCGTCACCAGCCAAGATGGCGTGGGCTTCGCCAAACTGAATGTGGCAGGTCGGACGGCCGCGACGTAGCGAGTCGTCGTCCATGGCGGGGAGATCGTCATGGATCAACGAATAGGTGTGGATCATCTCGACCGCACAAGCTGCGGGGAGTGCCGCGCCGGGGTCTCCCCCGGCAGCCTCGCAGGCCAGCAAGGTCAAAAGAGGCCTGAGACGTTTGCCGCCGCCCAGCAGGCTATAGCCCATCGCCTCGCGCAAGCGGGGGGGACAATCGGGGCCGAGCTGGTCGATGTAGTCCGACAGCTGCTGATTCACCAGAAGCCGTTGACCCGAGAGAGAGTCTTCAAGAAGTGCTGCTTGTGCCATGCCAAATCGCTCGAGGTCCGAGTGAAAAAAGTAAGTGCTTAAAAAATAGCAGAGCGCGCAACACTTTCCAAACGTAAACCGAGCGGCTGATTCTATTTTGTCCGCGTGCGTTCGAGAATAGCAGCCGCCAAAAACGCGGGTCAGACGGCGGCGGTCGCGAGCGCCAGCGCGATGCGACAAGCATCGAGGTATGTGGGGACGTGCAGGCTCTCCGAAACCGTGTGTACATCGCGTTGACCGCAACCGAGCGTCACGGTGGGAAGGCCACGCGCGGTCAGCCAATTTGCATCGAGGCCGCCGTTGGTGGTGTGGATCGATGGAGTCAAACCGACCAATTCGATGGCGCGCAGGGCCGTCTGCACGACGGGCGAATCGTCGGCGATGCGGAACGATTCATATTTCTCGAAGACGCTGAATTCGATCCGGCCGGTTGCCCCTTCGTCGTTCTTGAGCGTTTGAGCCGCCTTCTCGAAGGCCATTTTGTAGGCGGCGATGATTTGCTTGCGGAATTGCGGGTCATGGCTGCGCACTTCGGCCTTGATCGTGAGTTCCGGCGCGACGACGTTCGTCGCGTCGCCCCCCGTCACGATGCCGATGTTGCTCGTCCCCGTTCGGTCTCCCTTAACGACTAAACCGTGCCAGCCCCCAGCGACGAGATCAGCAATCGCCATCCCCGCGACGCCGATCGCGCTGATTCCGTGCTCCGGCCGCGCTCCCGCGTGGCTGGCGAGGCCCGCGATCCGAATATTCACTTCGACGCCGCCCGTCGCGCCGACGGTGGCGACGTTGGAAGCGCCGCCGTCCCAATTGAAGCACAGCTGCGGGCCGCCGAGCTTTTTCAGATCCATGTACCGGGCGCCGAGCAGACCAATTTCCTCCTGTACGGGCCAGACGAACGTGAGTGGCGGGTGAGGCAGCTTCCGTTTGCGGATTTCGGTGAGCGCGGTCAGCAGGACGCTCACGCCCGCGCGGTCGTCGGCGCCGAGGGCCGTCTTGGGATCCTTCGAGACGATTTGATCGCCGCGCCGAATGGGCCGAGAACCAATGCAGATCGGCACAGTGTCGAGGTGAGCCATCAAGAGCCGTCGCGGTCCGCGGATCGTCCCGGGCAATTTGACGATCAGGTTGCCGCACTCGCCGCCGATGGGGCTTTGTTTCTGCGCCTTATCTTCGATGATCGCCGACGACGAGACGCCCAGGCTTTTCAAACGCGCGCGGACGGCCGCGTGCATCTGGCGCTCTTGCCCGCTACGGCCGGGCACGGCCATCATCTCGGTGACCAAGCGGAGGGCTGCCGCGGCATTGATCGTGGGCAATGCGGCTGCAGGGTCGTCGATTTTGGACTTCATGGGCTCAACTTTGCAGAAAAGGTCCGGCTCGAACTCTGAGTAACTCCGGCAGAGACCGAGATACGAATGGCGAATACGAATACTGCGTCCTGGGTGGGCGGCTTGTAAGACGTCGGATTATTATCAAACGCGCGGTCCCCTGCCAACATCGCGAGATGCCATGACTGATGAACTCGATCTCCACGTCGCCAGCGCCGACGAGCGGACGCAAGCCTTTCGCAACGTCCACGATGTGTGGAGCGGCGGATTGGAATTGGAAGAACACGTACGGCGGCGCTCGGCCAATCCCAAATTCGACAATGCAACGTGGTATGTCGGCACTCTCGCAGGCCGCGTCGTGGCCGCATGCGGGTGCTTTCACGTCTCGGTCTGCATCGACGGCACGGTCGAGCGGGCGTGTGCCGTGGGGTCCGTGCATACGCTAGCCGAGTTTCGCGGGCGCGGGTTCGCTCCGCGTGTGCTGGCGTTTGCCGAGACTCAGGAACGATTGGTCGGCAAGACGTTCAGCTTGCTCTACTCGGATATTTCACCCGGGTATTACGCGCGGCTCGGCTATCGGCTTTGCCCCGCGGCGAGCGGGTGGATCCACCCGATGCAGTCGCAGTCGACGCCCTCGGCAGGTTGCGACCTGGTGCGCTTCCAGCCCGCGGAGGAATTGACCGCGTTACTCGAACTCTACAACGGCGGCCACGTTCGCTATTCGCTGTCGATCGCCCGATCGATGGAGTACTGGCAATACCTCGTCGTTCAGAACCCACAGGATGAGTTCTATTTCGCCGAAGTCGCAGGCCGCCGCTTGGGCTATGTGCGTTTAGGAATGAGGCCGCCGGCGATCGTTATTCGTGATCTTTCTTTGGTGCAGGACGATGACGAAGCCGAACGAGCTTTCTATTCGGCGGTGATTGCCCTGGCACAGGCGCGGGGTGCGGAGCGGGTCGGTGGCTGGATGCCGGCTGACACAGTCTGCCGCAAGCTGTTTCAAGTCGCCGATCGTGCCCAAGAACTGACAATGATCAAGCCGCTCGTCGAACGGGTCAAAATCGATGAGCGCCATTGTGAGGCGGCACGGCACTTCCACGAGATCGATCACGTCTAACGTGGGTTCGTTTGGTAGCGTCGGTAACTGGGTCTTGCGCTCGGCAGGCACGGCCTGCCCTACAGAAATCGCGGCAGTTGTGGCCGTTTTAAGCCGTCTTGCTTGGCTTTCGCAGGCTCTCTACAATCCCCGACCCTTTGGAGCGGCCACGGATGGTCCGTTCACGTCTCGCATTCTGCAAACACTTCGTCTTGGCAATCGGCTCCCTCGGACTCTGCGTTTGCGGCACCGAATTCGGGCTGCATGTGTACGAGTCGTGGGCGGAGTGCGCCGTTTGTCGGGCGGATAAGAGTGCCTGCGCGCCTTCGTGGACCGTGCATCACAACTTAAAGCCCGATGTGCGCGTGACGGTCACCGACCCGGATCAGGGAACCGAAGTTCGCTGGCGCACCAATAGCCTCGGCCTTCGCGGGCCCGAGGTCGACGTCCCGAAGCCGCCCGGCACCTATCGCATCTTGTGCCTGGGTGATGAATCGACGCTGGCGCCCGAGACGAATCAACCCGAGACGTTCTGCGCGCGGCTCAAGGAACTCTTGCCGACTTCGAGTTCGACCAACCTCGAGGTGATCAACGCGGGCTGTCCGCAAACTGGGCCGCTGCTGTCTTACTTGTCGCTCCGACACCGACTGCTGTCGTTGGCTCCGGACCTCGTGGTGTTCAACTTCGACATGTCCGACGTGTCCGACGATCATCGGTGCCGTCGCCACGTGCGGATGAGCGGCACACAACCACTCTATTGTCCGCATCCGGAACTCGAGCGACAGCGGACCACCTCCGAAGTGTTTTGGGTTGAGCGGCTTTTGCTGTGGCAACACGGCAAGCGGGGCTTGGGCCATCTGTTGGGAGCAGAGGACCAGGCCGAAGACATTCGCGACATTGACGCCTCGACCGGCGCCTACGCCTGGGTCCGCGACGACGCCCCTGACTGGTCGGTCTACATCGACCAAACGCTCGAAATGATTGGCCAGATGGCGGCAGCCTGCCATCGGGCGAATTCGGAGTTTGTGTTGGCAGTCGTTCCCAACCCTGGGCAGGTCTCCGCTGAGGCCAGCAATGGGCCGAACGTGCGAGAGCGAACCGGCATGCAGGCACACGTACTCTATAAGAGCCGGTTGCCGTTCGACGCCCTCTCGGGCTACGCGGAGAAGGAAAATGTCCTTTACTGCGACCCGTCGCCGACGTTCATTCGCACGGAGCACGCGGAACGCCTGTTTCAGAATAACGCCGCTCGCTTTTCAGCCACGGGACATGAATTGTATGCTCGCGTCCTGGAACGGTTCTTGGTGGCGAATGTTGTCGGGCCTTGGCGGACGTCGGGGTCAACCCACCCCGATCGCCGGATGTCGTCCCGCGATGCCTTTCAGCCGGAACGGTCCGAAGTGCGACGCGCGGAGATACAGGGCGACCGAGAGCCGGTGGCCCCGGCCCAATTCAATCCGTAGCCCGTTCAAACTCGATTCAATCCACAACCCAGTTTTGTGCGTAGAATGAAAGGATGACGTCCGGTACGTTCACCCTCGGCCCCGCATTGGTGGGCCGCGACATTTTGTTAGCGTTTGTTCGCTCGCGCCGAGAGCTCTCACTCCAACTCGCGCTTTCCTAGAATCCGGCAACCAGCGAGAGTCATCAGTCGGTTCGCCAGGCCGGAGGGAGCTTCGATGAGCCAGTACGAGACGACCGTTCGGTATTTTGATCACGCCGCCAACTTGATGGGCCTGTCGAAGAACATGCAGGCCCTGCTGTTGATCCCGGAGCGCGAACTCACGGTCCAAGTGACCCTGGAGCGCGACAACGGCGAGATCGCGACCTATATCGGCTACCGCATTCAGCACAACAGTGCCCGCGGCCCCAAGAAGGGCGGCCTGCGCTACCACCACGAGGTCGATGCCGAAGAAGTCCGCGCGCTCGCCACGTTGATGACTTGGAAGACGGCCGTCGTGAATATCCCCTACGGCGGGGCCAAAGGCGGCATCGCCATCAATCCCCAAGAGCTGAGCCAGGGCGAGCTCGAGCGGGTGACGCGGAAGTTCGTCGACGCGATCCACGACATCGTCGGCCCCGACAGTGACATCCCCGCGCCCGACATGGGAACCAACGCCCAGGTGATGGCTTGGTTCATGAGCCAATACCAAAAGTACAAAGGCTTCAATCCGGCCTGCGTGACCGGCAAGCCGTTGGAGCTGCACGGCTCGGAAGGGCGCGAAGAAGCGACTGGTCGTGGTGTCGCAACCTTGACCGGCGCTTTGCTGGAGCGCGTCAAACAACCAATCGCGGGGGCAACCGTCGCCATTCAAGGCTTCGGCAACGTCGGTTCTTACGCCGCCCAATTTCTCCACGCGAAAGGGATGAAGGTCGTCGCCATTAGCGACAAGGACGGCGGCATTCACAACCCGCAGGGCCTCGACATTCCGGCCCTGCTGCAGTTCACGCGCGATCATGCGAGCGTCCGCGAATTTCCAGGTGGCGATGCGATCAGCAACGACAAGCTGCTGACGTCGCCTGTCGACGTTCTGATCCCCGCCGCTCTGGGCGGAGTGCTCACCAAGGACAATGCGAAGGACATTCGAGCCCGGTACATCGTCGAAGCAGCAAACAATCCGACCGTCATTGATGCCGACGCGATTTTCGAGCAACGGAAGTTGCTCGTTTTACCCGACATCCTGGCCAATTCCGGCGGCGTGACGGCCAGCTATTTCGAGTGGGTACAAAATCGGCAACATTTCCGCTGGGATTTGACTCGTGTGCGAAACGAGCTCGACCGCATCCTGCTTGAAAGCTTCGAGAAAGTTTGGAAGATCGCCGAAGACAAGCACGTTTCTCTGCGCACGGCAGCGTACTTGCTAGGGATTGGCCGCGTGGGCCGGGCGACGGTCCTGGCCGGAATCTCATGATCAACTCTCGATGCGTTTATTCGTCGAAGCAGTCACTGTGGCAAGCCTTCGAGGCTCTTGAGGCCTAAGACGGGCTGTGGTCCTGCTCGATGTTGCTCCAAATAAGGGCCGTCCATGTCGAACGCTAGTTCCGTTGTCTCACCAATCTTCGAGGGCTTTACGGCCGAGGAATACCAAGGCACGTTGGCCCTCTTGGAACAGCGGTCTTATGCCAAGGGCGATGTGATCCTGACCGAGGGGAAATCCGAGCAGGCGCTCTGGATTCTCGTCAAAGGGACATGTGAGGTCGTTAAGCGGAACAAGACTGAACACACCTTGGCCACCTTGGAGGCTGGGTCCGCGTTCGGCGAAATATCGTTTTTCCAGAAAGCCCCACACTCGGCGACGGTCCGCGCTGCCGCGGCCGTCAAGGTGTTGCGGATGACGCGGGAGAGTTACGAACAATTGCACACCCGCAACCCGACTGCCGCTTACAAGATCACCCAGATCGTCGTCTCGCTGATGTCCCAGAAGCTACGTCGCATGGATGAATGGATTTGCGACCTCGTCGAACGCCCCGACGGCGCCGATCACCGCGAAGAGTGGCACGACTTCCGTGCGAAGCTCTATTCGGGTTGGCCGTTCTAAGTCGAGACCCAATCAAAAGCCTCTATGGTCGGCGCCTAAACCCGCGTTGACTCAGATTTTGCGTTGACCGATACTGCTAGATATGAACGTCGGTCTCGAAGTTTCGGCTCCCACCGATTTGGCGGCGTATGCGCGGCAGGTCGCCTTGCGCGCTCGCCAGGCGGCCCGCCGATTGGCCGTCGCCACCGGGGCCCAAAAGAACGAGTGGCTGACGCGCGCGGCTGCCCTGATCCGGGAGCGGACCGCCGTTTTGCTTGAGGCCAATGGGCGCGACTGCACGGCGGCCCAACAGGCCGGGCTGAGCGCCGCGTTGATCGATCGCCTGCGGCTGAACGAGTCGCGACTCGAAGGAATTGCCCACGGGCTGGACCAAGTCGCCGAGCTGCCCGAACCGGTGGGCGAAATTTTCGAGAGCAATGTGCGGCCCAACGGCCTGCTCGTGACTCGCGTCCGTGTGCCGCTGGGAGTCGTGTTCTTCATCTACGAATCGCGGCCGAACGTGACCGTCGACGCGGCCTCGTTGTGCGTGAAAAGCGGTAACGCGGTCATCCTCCGTGGCGGTAAGGAAGCGCGAGCCAGCAATCGCGCTTTGTCGGATCTAATGATCGAAGCGCTCGAGACGGCCGGCTTGCCCCGCGATGCCGTGCAACTCGTCGAGACGACGGATCGAGAGGCCATCGGTCACTTTCTCAAGTTGCACGATCAGATCGACGTGGCCATACCTCGCGGCGGACGTTCGCTGATTGAGCGGGTCACTGCCGAAGCGACCATGCCCGTGCTCAAGCATTTCGACGGCGTGTGTCACGTCTACGTCGATGCCGCGGCCGATTTGAACATGGCCGAAGAAATTCTCATCAACAGCAAGTGTCAGCGGCCGGGCGTGTGCAACGCGGCCGAGTCGCTCTTAGTCCATCGCGACGTGGCGGCCCGGTTCTTGCCGCAGGTCGCCAAGAATTTGCGAACGAAAAGTGTCGAGCTGCGCGGTTGCGACCGCACCCGGGCCTTGGTTCCTGATTCCCGACCGGCGACAGAAGACGATTATCGCACCGAGTACCTCGACCTGATTCTTTCCGTGAAGGTCGTGGATTCCCTTGCGGATGCGATCGAGCATATTGAAACGTTTGGCTCGCACCATACCGACACAATCGTTACGAACGACCTCTCCGCCGCCCGCGAATTCACGGCCCGAGTCGACTCGGCCGCAGTGCTCGTTAACGCCAGCACGCGGTTTAATGACGGTGGAGAGTTGGGCCTGGGCGCGGAAATCGGCATCAGCACCGATCGCTTTCACGCCCGTGGACCGTGCGGCCTGAAAGAATTGACGAGTTACAAATACGTGGTCCACGGAAGCGGACAAATCAGAGGCTGAGAGACAAGGGGAGGGCGAAGCTCCTGCTGAGCCGGTTTTGATTTCGGTTCGAGGACAGCTCGGCAGGAGCCTCGCTCTCCCAAATTCAGCAAAAGAGTCGGGCAGGCTGAGCCTGCCGGTCGGCGAGGCAGGAGGCCAGGCATGGCGGACATTCTCAGCCAGTCAGAAGTCGAATCGCTCTTGGCTGCGCTCGATACCGGTCCCCAAAAGGCCGACCCGACGCAAAGCGCGTCCTCAGGCCGTTCGGACGGGTACGGCGCGCAGGTCAGCGTTTACGACTTCAAGCGGCCCGAGCGCGTCAGCAAAGAGCAGATGCGCGCCTTCCAGGCCATGCACGACGGCTTCAGCCGCGAGTTCGGAGCGGTGCTCAGCGGAATGCTCCGCACGATCGTCGAAGTGAAGCTCAGCAGCGTCGATCAACTCACTTACGGCGAGTTTGTCTTCAGCCTCGAGAACATGACCTGCTTCAATGTGATGCGGGCCGAGGGGCTCGAAGGCCACATGATTCTCGACCTCACGCCGTCGATCATCTTTCCCATCGTCGACCGACTGCTCGGAGGTGGAAAGTCGGCGAAGTACTCGATCCCGAGTCGTCCGCTGACCGAAATCGAGCTGCGGCTGATCGATCGAATCATCGTCCGGGCCATCGAGGGACTCGAAAAAACCTGGGCGAGCGTCTGCGAATTGAAGCTTCGCGTGACGCAGGTCGAATCCAATCCGCAGCTCGTGCAGATCGTGCCGCCGAACGAAGTGATCGTGCTGATCAGTTTCGAGATTACGATGGGCGAGATTCGCGGGATCATGAATCTGTGCATTCCGTTTAATACGATCGAACCTTTGATGGGCAACCTGTCGTCGGATACCTGGTCTGCTTACACCAAGCGGACAGTCGATCCGCGGCAAAAACTCAACCTGCAGACGGGCGTCGGCAAGGGGAAGGTCAAGATGGTAGTGGGCCTGGCCGACACGCGTCTCACGGCCCAGGAAATCATGGGTCTCTCCGTCGGCGACGTGATCATGACCGAGCGGGGGCGCGAGCAGCCTTTGGAGGTTTATATAGAAGGCCGTCCGTTATTTCGTGGTTCCGCCGGCCTGATGAAGGGACATAAGGCGGTGCAGATCGCGACCTCCATCGCGCGCCCCGAAGACTTGATCGATGCTCAACTGAAGGCGGCGCAAGCGCCCGCTGCTGCTACTCCAGCGCCCGCCGCCGCGGCGCAGAAACCGGCTGCCAAGCCGCCGGCCCCCAATGCGGCCGCAGCGGGACGGGGCCGCTCCTGAGCGGGGATCGAAGCGGCGGGTGGCTCGTGCTGGTGTCGTCGGCGTTGTGTCGGCACCGATTGCAAACTTTGCACCCGCCAGTGTCTGCGCTCGCTTTAGCCACGCGCCGATCGACAAGCAAGGGTAGGACCGTCGTCGCGAGTAAGCGCGAGGTTCTTGACTGTGGCGGAAGGGGGCGGTAGAAGGGGATTTACGTCAAATTTCCGAACGCGGTGGGCCGCCGCGCGATTGGATGTGACCGCTGGCCTGCGGTTTGCATCTCGCGCGTCACAGACCCGCCGCGGTCATTTTCCAGGTCACTGAGAGGACTGTAACGATCGAAAACTCGCATCGCGTCAACGAACAGATTCGCATTTCTCCTGTTCGCGTCGTCGGCGCTAACGGCGAAGTGCTGGGCATCTTGGCCACGGCCGAGGCCCAAAAAATGGCCGTCGAAGTGGGATTGGATTTGGTGGAGGTCGCTCCCAATGTCCGTCCCCCCGTCTGCAAGATCATGGACTTTGGCAAGTTCAAGTACGAACAAAAGCGCAAGCAGACGAAGAGTGCCAAGCAACATCAGCAGCAATTGAAGGAAATCCGGCTGCGCCCCAAGACGGGCGAGCACGACATCGGCTTCAAAGTGAAGCAGGCCCGCACCTTCCTGGAAGGTGGCGACAAGGTGAAGGTGAACGTGCTGTTCCGCGGCCGCGAGAATGCCCACCACGAAAAGGGCCGCGAGATCCTGACACAGGTCATCTCCGCCCTTGAAGACATCTCGAAGGTCGAGGCCATGCCACGCATGGATTCCGGCCGATCGATGTCCTGCGTGTTGACGCCCAAATAGGCCGTTTTCACGTCTGAAGAACCGGCCGGCTGACACCGGCCGCTCGCCTGGAAGCGTATCTGCACTGGCCCAGGGATTTTTCGGCAGGATCGGTGGTAAGGCTCGGGGGGCGATCGCTATAATCCCCGATTCCCGCCGTGGGGCGGAGGTTTCCCGAGGCCCGTCCAATGAGGGCTTCGCGGGCGTCGGAGGCCCGTCTCCCCCGGCTCGAGGTGATCGGATCAGCGGCCATGCCAAAGCAAAAAACGCACAAGGGAATTCGTAAGCGCTTCAAGCTCACTGCTTCGGGCAAGGTGAAGCATAAAAAGGCCTATCGCGGCCACAAGCTGGCCCATAAGGGTGGCAAGCGGAACCGTCAGGCCCGAGCCGACCGGGTGGTGGAAGGCTTGCAGGTGGCGATGATCCGCCATGCTTTGCTCCCGTCCGTATAAGCAGACAGCCATCCGGCGTGACCAAGGGCGTCATTCGAAACTCGCTTTCCCGCATTGATGATTGAAGTAAGGCCATGAGAGTACGAGCAGGAAAAGCACGGCACCGCTCCAAGAAGCGGTTGTTTAAAGAGGCTCGCGGCAATTTTCTCGGGCGGCGGAAGCTTCTTCGTAGCATGAAGGAGACGGTACTTCGCGCCCGCGCTTTCGCGTGGATACACCGCCGGCTCAAGAAGCGTGAGTATCGCGCCCTGTGGATCACCCGTTTGTCGGCCGCCTGTGGCCCGCGTGGTTTGAATTACTCGACGTTTATCCGAGGGCTGACCTTGGCCGGCGTCGAGCTGAATCGTAAAACTCTCAGCGAGCTGGCCATTCACGAGCCCGAGATCTTTGACGAGATCGTCGAGATCGCGAAGAAGGCCGTCGCGAAGGCCTCGGCCGCCTGACCGGCTCGAGTGTCGATTGGCTCGAATTTCTGAGTGGGACGTCGATCCATGGATCCGATCGGCGAAATTGTCGCCTATGAACAGGCGGCACTCGCGGCCATCTCAAACGTTACCGACGCGCCCGCGCTCGAGGCCGTGCGAGTCGAATTCGCTGGTCGAAAACACGGCCGGATGCGCGATGTGCAGGCGCTGCTCGGGAAAGCTGACCCGGCCGAGCGTCCCCTTCTGGGCAAGCGGTTCAACGAGGCCAAGACGAGCGTCGAGACGGCGCTTGAAGCGCGTCAGAAGGAACTGGCGCGACCGAAGTCGATCGCCGGCGGGCTCGATCTGACGCTGCCAGGCACGCCGCTGCGACTCGGGAAGAAGCATCCCCTGGTGCAGACGATCGACGAACTCAAGGACATCATGGGGCGGTTCGGCTTCTCGGTCGCCGAGGGGCCGGAAATCGAGGACGAGTGGCACAACTTCGAGGCGCTCAATATCCCCGAGGAGCACCCGGCCCGCGATCCGCTCGACAATTTCTATCTGGCAGCAGCGTCGGTTGCGGCCGCGAATGCCGGGGTGCCGGCGTCGGCTTCCAGCGGCCCCGTGCTGCTGCGGACCCAGACCTCGACTGTGCAGATTCGCGTGATGGAACAGCAGCAGCCTCCGATACGCGTGGTGAGTCTGGGCCGCGTCTACCGTCCCGATACGATGGACGCCTCGCACTCCTGCATGTTCCATCAGATGGAAGGCCTGATGGTCGATCGTAGCGTGACGATGGCCCAGCTCAAGACCGTCATTCGGATGCTCTTCTCGAGCTACTTGGAGCATGACGTCTCGATTCGGTTCCGTCCGTCGTTTTTCCCGTTCACCGAGCCTTCGGTTGAAGTCGACATCCCGTGGGGCGACGACTGGATGGAGATCGGCGGAGCGGGGATGGTCGATCCGCACGTCCTCGCGGCCGTCGGCTACAATCCCGACGAGTTCACCGGATTTGCCTTCGGACTCGGCATCGAGCGCCTTTGCATGAAGCGGCACGCGATCACCGACATTCGTCGCTTTTACGAAAACGACGTCCGCTTTCTGCGGCAGTTCTAAGCGCGCTCGCCAAGGCAGTTCGACAGGAGCCTCGCCCTCCCGAAGGCCGACGCCGCCGAGAATCAGTTGCAAGCGCTCAGTAACAGCGACGCGTTATTGCCGCCGAAGGCGAACGAATTCGACATCGCATAGCGGATGCGATGCGGGCGGCCTTCGTTGGAGACGTAGTCGAGGCCGACAGACGGATCGGGATCGTCGCAGTTCATCGTGGGCGGCACGAATTGCTCGCGCAGGGTCTGGATGCAGATCGCGAATTCCATCGCTCCGCTAGCGCCAAGTGCGTGCCCGAGCGTCGATTTGGTCGAACTGGCCGGCATCTTCGAGCCCCGTGGTCCAAAGACTCCCGACACCGCGCGACCTTCGGTTTCGTCGTTCGCGCGGGTGGCCGTGCCGTGCATGTTGAGGTAGTCGACGCAGTCCGGTGACAGGTCAGCGTCACGCAAACAGGATTCAATGGCTCGCTTCTGCCCGTCGACTGTCGGCGTGGTCAGGTGACGTGCGTCGCTTGCGGTGCCGTAGCCGGCCAAAAAGGCGAGAGGCTCGACTCCGCGGCGTTCGGCATTCTCGCGCGATTCGATGACTGTCATCGCGGCCCCTTCACCCAAGACCATTCCATTGCGGAGACGGTCGAACGGGCGCGAGGCCCGTGTGGGGTCTTCGTGCTCGGCAAGAACCCGCAGCTTGGTCCAACCCGAGAACAGCGGCGTCGTCAGCGGGGCATCGGCGCCGCCGCAAAGGACAATGTCCGCGTATCCATGACGCACCATCATCAGCGCCAGGCCGATGGCCGTTGTGGCCGACGAGCAGGCCGAGGCGATGACGTGGTTGGCGCCGGTCAAACCGAAATGAATCGAGACATTACTCGAGAGCGAGTTAAACATGCATTTGGGAAGCGTCGTCGGCCGAATCGCGGCCGGCCCTCGCAGAAAGTAGGCCTCGTAGCCCGCTTCGGTTTCGTGGCACGGCCCGTGTCCACTGCCGATGATGACCGAAACCCGCGAGTCCGACTCGAAAACGTGCTCATTCTCATCGAGCAGGCGAGCTTGCTTTAGAGCCTCTTTTGCGGCAACAAGCCCCATTTTTGCCGTTTTGCCCAAATGGCCAGGGCAATGATTCTTCAGGTGATTGGCGGCCGTGAACCCTTTGACCTCGGCGGCGTAACGCACGGGATAAAAATCGGGATCGAGTTCACCCAGGCAATCGATCCAGTCGACGGCACTTTTCCCGCGGCGCACATTTTCCCACAGGGCCAAAACCCCAGGGCCAAAAGGCGAAACGGCGCCCAACCCACTAACGACAACGTCCCGACAATCCGTTTTCATCGATGACCCAGCTCCCAGCACTCAATCTCGGTTGCATTCGGACCGCGCCGTCACAAGGCAGGTTCCGCACAGAAAGATTGGACAATGTAGTGGTGCGGGCACTGATTGGGTAGTTTGTGAAAGCGCCTGGGCAGGGCCGCCCAGAAACAAACCCGAGTCCCATCGGGTCGAACAGGAACCACGTTGACGGAATCGCCTCAGGCCGGTAGAAGCAGCACACTTCTGCGACCCAAGCCGCGAATCACTTCCGGCAGCCTTCCGTGGTCGCCTTTCCCCCAGCCAAATCGAAGCTTTGTGGCGAGCGCACCAGTGCGAAAGCACTTGTGGCTATCGCTTTCGCGCCTAGTTGTGGCAACTTCAATGCAAATGCCGTTCCTGCATCGATCCAGCGTCCTAGTACTCGTCACCCTGACGGGTTGCGCCACCCTTTCGACGCAGATCATTCCTTGTCCGCTCACTTATTCCGAGCAGACCAAGGAAGTGCTCAACTTGGTCCCGAAAGGAACCCGTCGAGAGGATGCCCTTCAGAAGCTTGCGGCCGCTGGCGTCGAAGGAAGCTTCGGGATCAGCCGACGGGTCTACTATTGCGAACTTTGGAACAGACCCGACGGAAAGCGTTGGCAGATGAACGTCGCATTACTCTTCGACGAAACTGGGAAACTGTATAAGACCCAGACCGCCGATTGCGATGTCACGACCTCGCCGGACAAAAGCTTAGCGACGCCGGGGAATCAAAGCAACGAGCCGGGACCATTCACTGGCCCGCCCAAAGCGTCCGCAGCGGCGACTCGCTGACCGGACGTTCGCTGACTCGCACCGCTTTTGGGAGTGGGCGTGCCTCAGGCCGAGGGATCCACGAAGTGAATCTTGCCGCCGCAGCGCTTACACGCGACTTTCATCCCTAAGTATTTGGGGTCGGCGCGCAACTCTTCTTTGCAGTGCGGGCACTCCGCGAAGAAGGCCGCCATCTTGAGCTTGGGGTTCGAGAAGTCCATCGTGAACTGCGAGTCGCAGAACTTGCACTGCACGTTCTCGTCGACGTACTTGCTACCGACACGAAGTTCGCGTTTGCAATGCGGGCATCCGACGTAGTAGCCGCCCAATTCACACTCGACCATGCTGACGATCTCCTGCAACGGAATGAACTCGGGGATCTCGATGCTGTCCGGCTCAAGATCGGTATTCAGCAAGGTGCGGCAGTTCTGACAGTGTACGACATTGGAGGGCATATCTTCGCCGCAGGTCGGACAGGGGCCGCCGGGCCAAGCTGGCATGACTGTTCTCGTCCAGAAAGAAACGAATTGCGGAATTTGACAACGGGAGCAACCTCAATGCAGTAGTCCGGCCCGGCCTGCAGCTTCCAAAGTTCGCGCGGGCTCCGTCATTTTAGAATACGGCCCCTTCCATTTCGATGACCCGCGCATGGTCCATTTTAAAGCACAGATCGACCGAGGGGGGGCGACAACTGACCCCCGAAAATCAAAAAAACGGGCAAAAAGACCGCCGTGGGGGCAGGCGATCAAAGCGAGGGCGGGCTGCTCTAGGGTCGCGCCGCGACGCACGTGAGATGATGGAACGTGCGGAGGTAGAGACGGCCGTTGGCCACGGCGGGCGTCGAATTCGAAGGCTCGCCCAGCGGTAGCTTGCCCAGCAGTTTGAATTCGGGGCCCGCCGCCAGCACGACCACGTTGCCTTGCTCGTCGACGTTGAACAGCATGCCCCCCGCACCGATCGGCGAACCGCTGAAATCGCCTCCGATTCGCTTGACCCAAAGATCCTTTCCCGTGGTCGGATCGACGCAGCAAACGGTGCCGCGGTCGCACCACAGGAACAAGTAACTTTGATACATGAGCGGAGTTGGGACATACGGGAGCAGTTTGGCGCGTTTGTAGCGAACCTCGGATTTGGAAACGTCCCCATGCCCGCTCGGATCGACGGCGACCATCAGCGATCCCTGCCCACCCGAACCGCAGGTTTGCAAGACGAGACCCGCGGCGAGGACCGGTGAAGCGACCGTCCGCTGCGGCAGGCGGTGCGTCGTCCAGATCGTCTTTCCGGTTTTCGGGTCGAGTCCCGAAATCCCCGAGAAGCTGCTCGAACAGATCAATTGCGGCGGACCCTCCTTCGGCCGATAGATGAACGGCGTCGCGTAAGACGTCGACTGGGCGCCGGAATTTCGTTCGGCGGTCCAAACCGGCCGCCCCGTTCGCTTGTCGCGGGCGACGATCGAACTGGGGCCATCCTGGTCGTTGGCCATGATTACCAAATCGTCGAACAGGATCGGCGAGGCGCCTTCTCCGTGCTGACTCTCAAAGCCGCCCAGGTCCTGCTGCCAGAGTTCCTTGCCGTCGAAATCGTAAGCGAGCAGGAGGTAGCGCTGGACGTCAGCGAAAGCGACGAAAACTCTCTCTCCGTCAACAGCAGGAGTGGCTGAGGCCCAACTGCTCTTCGGATGCTTCGGGTTCGCTTTGAGTTCAATCGACTTCGTCCAAAGCTGCTTGCCGGTTTGTGCGTTGAAGCAGAGGACCGAACGCGTCGTGCCTTTCTCACTGGCTGACGTGAGGAAGAGCTTGTCGCCCCAGATTACGGGACTGGAATGGCCGGTACCCGGCACGGGGACAGTCCATCGCACGCGATCAGGATTCCAGGGTGACGTGAAGCCCTGTTCGTCGCTCACGCCGGAGCCGTTCTCTCCGCGGAAACGAGGCCAATTGGCCGCTTCGACGGGGCCGCTTGCGAGGGTCAGACCAGCGGCGAGAGTGATGAGCCCAGCCAGTCCTCGGAATTCGCGCAGTCGTCGCATCGACGGGGTCCCAGTTATTGCGGAAAACGCACACTCTGGACCCCGAATGCTCCTGCGGGCGTCCCGCGTGTCGATCTTAGAATGACAGGCCTCACAAACCCGTGCAAGCGGCCTCGTAGTGTCTCGCGGCGCTGGAATCTTGGCGGCAGTGTTGGTTGGCAGTCGGCGCGCTAGAATTGAACGAGAAGGGCCGCACGCGACCAATCAGGCCATGTTCCCTGCGAGGGGGCGAAAAAGCGGTTCTTGTCAGTCTACGCGAAGGTCGTTTATTCTGGCTTCCATGGAAGCGGAGCAGAACGTGCCTCAAACTCCGGACGCCCGCGACGCTTATCTCGTCGTCCGTGAGGGAGACTCGTGGCGGGACATCTTTCGTTTGTCCCCGGCGCAGGTCATGACCGTCGGGCGGGCCACCACAAATCGAATCGTGCTGCGCGACGAACTGTGCAGCCGCAATCATTGCGAGTTATATCGCAACGGCAGTACGTGGGTCGTGCGCGATCTGGGCAGCCGCAACGGGACCACCGTGAATGGTGGACCCGTGGTCGGCGAGCGCGAGCTGGAATCAGGCGATCTGATTCAGATTGGGCCCTACGAACTCGGGTTTACCTTTAACCTGGGCGAACCGTTTCCGCAGAAAGAGGCCCCGCAGGAAATCAGCGAGTCCGATACGGCCCTGTCTCTGGACGTGGTCGACCCCAAACCGTCCGAGCGCCCGGAAATTGTCCATCGGGCTCGCAGCTCTCGTTACCGAATGCAAGAGACGGTTTCAGCGGGTGGGCCGGATCGCGCTCAGAGTGAGCTGGCTTCGCTCTATCGTTTGGCGCTCGACATGGGGGCCGCAGGAGGAGCCAAGGAACTCGCAGAAGTCGTGCTGTCTGGACTCAGAGCGGGGATAAATTTCGACATCGGGGCGGTCCTGCTGCTGCCCAAGGCGGCAGGCGACGGAGCCAAGGCTTCAGAGCTGTCGGTAGTCGCCTACAGCGCCCGGGGCGAAAGTCCGTACCACATGGTGTCGAATTACCTGTCGACGCAAGTGCTCTCGACGCGAGAAGCCATTCTCGCTCGCGACGTGCGGGACGACGATCGCATTTCGCAGCGGGATGCTCTGGGTGAGGTGCGGGCCGACAGTGTGATTTGCGCGCCGATCCAGCTGGGGCCGCTGATTCATGGTTTGATGCATTTGTATTGCACCGATCCGAAGCGCCCGTTCCAGCCCGAAGATTTGGAATTCACCATCGCGGTCGCCGACCAGATGGCCGTCGCGCTGCGGAACTTGAAAGAAAAAGAGTCGCTGGCCCGCGGCTTGGATCGCATCAAGACCGACTATGAGACGCTGCGCCAGCAGCTCCAAGGCGAAAGTCACATCGTCGGCCAAAGTCCAGAGATCGAGGAATTGCGCTCGACCATCGCCCGATTTGCTCCGACCAATGCGACGGTCTTGATCCGGGGCGAAAGCGGCGTCGGCAAGGAACTCGTGGCCCAGGCGATCCACTTCAGTAGCGATCGCAAAAGCCATCCGTTCTGCACGATGAACTGTGCCGCGCTGGCCGAGAGTCTGCTCGAGAGCGAATTGTTTGGCCACGAGAAGGGGGCCTTCACAGGGGCGACCGAACGGAAGATCGGAAAGTTCGAGCAGTCGAATCGTGGCACGCTGTTTCTGGACGAAGTCGGAGAAATGAGCCTGGGAATTCAGGCCAAGTTTCTCCGCGTGCTCGAGGGGCATCCGTTCGAGCGCGTCGGCGGACGCACACGGGTGGAGACTGACGTCCGAGTGGTCGCGGCCACCAACCGAAACCTCGAGCGAGAGGTAGAGCGGGGCACGTTCCGCAAAGACCTCTATTTCCGATTGCACGTGGTGGAAATCACCGTGACGCCGCTACGGAAGCGTCGTTCCGATATTCCGGTCCTCGCCGAG
>Ga0210393_10001318_pt1 | contig 20878 bp, 15 predicted proteins | sample IncBWC27OmetaG_FD_160068 | JGI IMG/M metagenome (GOLD analysis project Ga0210393, IMG submission 160068) | Forest soil microbial communities from Barre Woods Harvard Forest LTER site, Petersham, Massachusetts, United States - Inc-BW-C-27-O ... | reverse complement strand
GATTTCCTCCTGTCCCGTCGAATTTCTTTTCCGATCCGGCGACACCCACCAGCAGACTCAAGTGTCCGCCGGCGGACCCGCCGGTGGCGCCGATGCGGTTGGGATCGACGTGATACTTCTCGGCGTTGGCACGCAACCAACGAACCGCGCACTTGCAGTCTTCGATCTGCGCGGGGAAGGGGTACTTCGCTTTACCGGTCTTGTCGGGTTGGGTCAGCCGATACTCAATTGTCACCGCCACGTATCCGCGTTTGGCCGCTGCTTGAATTTCACGGGCATAAGTGCCGCGATCGCCGCCGCTCCAACCGCCGCCGTGGATAAAGACAATTGCGGGTAACAGCCCTTCCGAGTGTTGCGGCCGAGCCAAATCGAGTTTGAGGTCTTCGGTCCCTCCCTTTCCGTAGGTGATGTCCTTCTCAATGACGACATCGGCTTTCGGCTCTGCGGCGGAGGCGGATTGGGCAACGACAAATACGAGGCTGGCAAATCCGAGGGCTGCCGAGAGGAGGGCGGACGTCCGAGCGTTGCTGCGGATCAGCATGGCGAAACCTCTGGGTGGGGTTGGCGCGGAGCAGACTAGAAGTACAAGCGCCGTGCGGTTTCCCCGAGAATCCGGCGTTTCGATTCGAGGTCGCGGCCCATCTCGTGTGTGAAGAACCGCAGGTGCTGGATATACGTTGCCTTGGGACACCAGAGTTCGCAAGGGAAGTCACTTCCCCGCAAGCACCGATCGGGCCCGAAGGCAGCGATGACCTTTCGACAAGGCTCGTGCATGTCGCGGAAGGGGTAGCTCTCGGCAATGCCGGTTACGACGCACGACAGCTTGGCATAGACGTTCGGCTGTTGAGAGTGGGCAAACGTCGTTTGACCGCCCAAAGGCGGTGCAATAAGATTCACCCCTTCCCGCAACGCTCCTGGATCCGGTCGATCCGGAGTCCTTTCGTCGGGGGATCGTCAATTGTCGACGTAACGTGCGTCGGCACAGTCAATTAGGGTTTCAAGGTAGAGGCGGCAGTTAAATCGCAACGGCCTGGCAAATGGGCTGTGCCGAATCGCTGAGCGAGCTTCTCGCAAGATTCGGTCGAGGGCTGTCGTCGGGAGAATCGCAACAGTGGCAGAGATCGTGGTCAAAGAGATTTTGGATTCGGGCGTCCACTTCGGGCATCGCACGAGCAAGTGGAATCCGAAGATGCGGCCCTACATTTATGGTCGCCGCAATCTGATTCATATCATTGACATCAAGCAGACCGTGACCGGTCTCTTGCGGGCTCGTAAGTATCTGCAGAAGGTGTCCGCCGACGGGAGTCTGGTGCTGTTCTGCGGCACCAAACGACAAGCGGCCGAGGCGGTTCAGGAATCGGCCGAAGCGGCCCGCATGCCCTACGTGACGGAACGGTGGCTGGGCGGCACTCTGACCAACTTCCGTACGGTTCGCAGCCGGCTCAAACGACTCGAAGAGCTCGAGGCGCTCGAGACCGGCGGCCAGCTGGAAACCTACTCGAAGAAGATGCAGTCGACGCTGATGCGCGAGAAGAAGAAGATCTTCCGCAATTTGAACGGCATTCGCACGATGAACCGCATGCCCGAGGCTGTGATCGTCGTCGATCCGGGCAAGGAAAAGAACTGCGTTCGCGAGGCGCGCAACGTCGGGGCCAAGGTGATCGCGCTCATCGACACCGATTCCGATCCGGACTTGGTCGATTTGCCGATCCCCGGGAACGACGACAGCATCCGTTCGATTCGTTTGATTCTCGGCTACCTGACCGACTCGATCCTGACCGGCCGGGCCCAACTTCCGGAGGAACCCGAGGCCCCCGCGAAGGACGAGCCGCGCCCGATTCCCTCGATTTCGTAACGGCAGTTACCGATTTCGGCTCACGATTCGTGAGCACGCAACCGCACAACGACCCGCGAACCTTTGGTCCGGCGGGCAGTGTCTTCTCATTAACGTGATCGTCTCGCGCGGGACCCAGTTTCGCGGCGTTGCCGACAAGGAGAGATTCAAGATGACGGAAATCAGCGCGGCCGCAGTGAAGGCGCTGCGTGACAAAACCGACCTGCCGATGATGCTCGTCAAGAAGGCGCTGGTGGAGGCGGGGGGAGACGAGAGCAAGGCGATCGAGATTCTCAAACGAGATGTGGGCAAAGTGAAAGAGAAACGTGCCGACAACCCGACCGAGGAGGGGCGGATTTTTGCGCTCGTCGCCGGCGACGGCAGCGAAGCGGCCATGATCGAGATCCAGTGCGAGTCGCCGCCAGTCGCTACGGGTGAGGCGGTTGCCGAGTTCGGCCAGAAACTCGTGAAGCACTTGCTCGAGGGACCCGGTGCGCTGAGCTGCGACGAGTTGCTGTTGCAGAAGCCGGCTGGCAGCTCGCAGGCGTTCGGCGAAATGTTCGACGAGATGATCAACAAGATTCGAGAGAAGATGATCGTCACGCGCCTCGCGCGCGTGAAGGGTCCCGTCGGCGCCTACGTCCATCACGATCACAAGACGGGTGTGCTGTTCCAGGCGACGGGTGAGAAGAAGACAAGCCCCGTGTTGAAGGACGTGGCGATGCATATCGCCGCGCTCAAGCCGATCGTCACCTACCCCGAGGAACTCGATTCGGCCATTGTCGAGAAGGAGCGCGAGCGGTTGCGCGAGCAGGCGAAGAAGGCGGGCAAGCCGGACAACATCGTCGACAAGATCGTCGAGGGACAACTCAAGACGTTTTACAACGATCAGGGAGTGCTCACGTTTCAGCCCTTCGCCAAGGACCAGGCCAAAACGGTCAGCCAAGTGCTGGCTGAGCAGGGGCTCAAAGCGCTGAAATTCACCCGCTGGGTGATTGGCCGACGCTAAGCAAGCCGCGTTACTGAGCGGACAGAAAGCGACCGCGGCAGGTGGTGCTGCCGCCGCGGCTCGTGTGTGGGCACCGAGCCGCCGGTTGTCGGCCTCGATGCGTCTTGGTCGCCGGTCCCGCGCGATCAGGTCCGAAGTCGCTAAAGCATAGGGTCAAAAGCCTTATGCTCAGGCTTCGAGCGTCGCCGCCAGTCGGTCCAGCCATCTCGCTGGCTGAGTTGACCGTCAAGGCAAGCTGGACAACAGATTCCGCCAACGCCCGTCGACCTCGGGCGGCCTCCCGTCGAACGCTGGAAATCTCGCCGAATGCGTTTGACACCCAGCACGGGCCAGCGCACGATAAGCCGAGCCGAACAATGGACCTAGGGGTGAGGCAATCGGATTGCAAAAAATGTACTTACTTGGGAGGTATCGGAGCATGTCGAAGCGAGCGTTGAAGACTTTGTTGTGCGCGATTGCCGTCGCGGCTTTTGCGTCGATCGCGGCCCAAGCGGCCGACGGGAAGGGTGGGATTGAAGGCAAAATCGCCAAGGTGGATGCCGCCAAGGGCTCGGTGACAATCACTGCTGCCAGCGGCGAGCAGACCTTCACTGTCACGAAAATGACTCAGATTGTTGGACCTCGGGGCGGCCTCGTGCGTCGTGGCCTGCATGATCCGCGCTTCCACGAGGGACTGCCGATCACGGTTGTCGCCAAAGGACACACGGCTACGGAATTGCTGCTTGGCGTCGACCACAAGGCGAGCAAGAGCGCCGATGCCAAGGGTGCCACGAAGCAGTCATCGGGTTTCCGCGGAGATGAGGCGGGGAAGGATGACGCGGCGGACGAAGACAGCGATTTCCCCGGTAAGATCAAGAGCGTCGACGCCGACAAGAATCTGATTGTCGTCACGTTGCTCAACGGCAAAGAGCGGTCCTTCATGGTCGGCAGCGAGGTCAAAGTGACCATTGGCCGCCGCGTCAGCCAAAAGGGACTGAGTGATCCGGCACTGCGGCCCGGCATGACCCTGACCGTTGTCACCGACGAAGGGGGCCACAAGGTCAAAGAAATCAAGGCGGGTTCCCTGGCCGGCGCTATTCGGGGAATGCGTCGTCCCTCCCGCTCGCTTGACTAAGGTCGGTTCGCTCGCACGAAGCCAATTGCTCGTGTGAAAGCCTGACTCGAATTTGAATCCGCGCGCTCGGCAACTGGTGTTTGCAGGGCGCGCGGATTTTTCATTAACAGCCGATCGTTACAGCCCACCTAAAGCATCGGCGGCGAGTCATTCACGGCTCGCGTGGACCAGTCCCGCGTGCGGCCACTCGGTTGAGGCGACGGCCCCAGATTGGCTGCATTTTCTCGGCGTTTTAATGCATCGTCACGATCTTGAAATGCCGTTGTAGGCGAAACTACGTACGAGAATTTCCTTGACTTTCGGCATTTTGACCGCTTGAATGGGTTCTTGTACCGTAATGAATGGAATCGTGAGTACGATTGTGGGTGCCGCCAATGCATGAGGCGCAGGCGGCATAACGGGCCGCCACTGCTTTCTTGATAAGGCGCCGATAGAGGGCATTCCGTCGCAAACGCCGGAGCGCACCTCATCGACTCGCCTCATTCTCGCCGGTTCAGACGCGCGCCTTCCGTCCTGAGCCACCCGTTTCCCGCCCGTAACCTTACGGCATCAAGGACTTTGCGTCACCTGAGGTTGCATAACCGACGAGCCGGAGGTCTGCGCATTGCGTACCGCACACCGTCTCTTCGGCTTGGCGCGCTCAAACACTGATCAGAGCCTGGGCCAGAACCAGAATGCAAACGCTTTGAACTCGGCGCAGGGATCTGAGACGCACACTTTTGGAATTTCGTTGGTTGAGTTGAAGGAGTGCGCGAGTCGCGTGCTGCATGGGCGCCGCGCGGCGATGTTCAGTTGTGTTGCTCGTGCGCGAGTGTTGGCAAACCACGTTTTATGAACACTGGTTTTGAAAGGCTCCATCGGGAGGAGGCGTCGAACGGTCAGACGACGGGTCTGCCTCTGAGGCTCAGTCGCGCGTCGATTGTCGGCTTGCTCACGATGGGTGCGGTCATCTTAGTTTGTCATTTCGCCGTGCTGACACATCTCGCGGGACGTTGGAAGGCAGAGGCAAATTATTCGCACGGATTTCTCGTCCCCTTCATTTCGGGGTGGCTACTCTGGCATCGGCGAGACTTGATCGCAGTCCAGCCGACGATTCGAGGTCGCTGGGTTGGTTTCGCGCTAGTCATTTTGAGTGTGTTGGTCCGTTTGTTTGCGGCTTACTTCGGATTCTTATTGGCGGAACCGCTCGCATTCATCCTGTGCATTGCGGGTGCGACCGCTTTGATAGGTGGCTTTGCCGCGCTGCGGTGGGCGTGGCCGGCAATCGCGTTTCTCGTTTTCATGATTCCATTGCCAGGAGCTGTGGGCAGCCGACTCGGCGGACCGTTACAGCATTTGGCGACACTGGGCAGCACCTACGTGCTTCAGACTCTAGGCATCCCTGCCGTCGCCAGTGGCAATGTGATCTGTCTGACTCACGGAAGAATCGGCGTCGCAGAAGCCTGTAACGGATTAGGGATGTTGACGACTTTCGGGGCGGTAACAACGGCCGCCGTGTTCCTCCTGAAGCTTTCTGGCTGGGAAAACGTCTGTGTTCTTGCGAGTTCGGTGGCGATCGCACTCTTAGCCAATATTTGTCGGATTGCCGCGACTGGCGTGGTTCAGGAACTGATTGGAGTGGAATTTGCGGAGCGGTTTTTCCACGACTTCGCCGGATTGGTGATGGTGCCGCTCGCGTTGTTGATGCTGGGCACTGAAGTTTTGCTGCTATCCAAACTCTTCCCGCGGATGGTGGTGGGGCCGTTGCTGGTCGTCCGACAGACCGCCGGTGCGAGTCCACGGCCGGGGCTTGTTACGTCGACTCGATCATGATGCCCGGTGACGCTAGGGCCAATGTCAATGGGGACGAGAAGTTGACGACGGAACTTAAACCTCTGCCACCTCCCTTCGAGATGCGCAGGGCAGAACCCGTGCTCGATGAGCTGGGTTTCGATAACGCACCAACACCGCAGGATCGGAATCTCGTTACAGAAGCGTGGCACGCGCTGCGTCGGCGCTGGTTGGCTGCGTCCGTGACGGGACTCGTGATTGGATCGCTGGCCGCGGTGTCTATCTGGTCCACCGTCAAGAACCAGTTCACGTCAACGGCGGTGCTGCGGATTTCGATGGGCCAATCGACCATTCTCGAGCCCGGTCAAATTCACGACGGAACGACGGCTTTCGAGGTCTACAAGCGCACGCAGCGCCAACTTTTGCGCAGCCCGGCTGTTTTGACGCCCGCGTTGCAGCGTGAGGCCGTGGCAAAGTTGCCCGCGGTGACTCAGCAAGTGAGCGCTCTGGCCTGGCTGCAGAATATCGTCAATGTCACGTTTCCAGACGAAGCCGAAATCATGCAGGTCAGCGTGACTTGCGAGGATCAGCGGACGGCCGAAACGCTGACCAACACAATCGTTGACGTCTACCTGCAAGACGCCGTTTACGGGGAACATCAGGAAAAGCTGAGCCGCATCAACACTCTTCAGAAGGCTCAGACGGAAACGGAGGCAAGCCTCCGCAAGAAACGCTCGGGTCTGCGACAACTCGTCGACACTTTGGGGACCGGTGACAGCGAGACTTTGACGCTCGCCCAAAAGAACACGTTGCAGGAATACTCGATTCTTTGGACGCAGCTCAACCAGGTCGACTTTGATCTCAAACGGTCGCAACGGGCCCGACAAGTCCGCGATCACGCGGGGTCTACAAATCTCGGCTCGACTACGCCCGTCACCGATGGTGAAGTGGAAGCGGCCGCGATGACCGACGCCACGATCGCCATCGCGCGAGTGGAGCTCGATCGTCAACAAGCCCGGATCGACGAAGCCAAGAAAACGATGTTCGGTGCCGCGGAGAAAGAGTACGTCGCGTCCTATCAGGCGGGTATGGAACGAGCCCGCCGCCGGATCGAGACCCGCAAGGCCTCGCTGCGAAAAGAACTCGCCCTCCAAAAGGAGAGCACGGCGATGGCCGCCGATCAATTGTCGGCGTCGTCGGTGGAAGTGTTGCAAGGGCAGCAAAAGGAGCTGGCGACCAAGGTTGCCGCGCTCCGCACCGAGGCGGATAAGTTTGGCCGTTCCTCCGTCGACGCGGAATTGATGCGTGCGGAAATCAAGGCCCTTGACGAGCTGCGTGGACGCATCCAGAAGGAGTTGGAAGAGGCCAACATCGAAATCAGCACGGCGCGGGCGCGGGTCGTAAAACTTAGCTCCGCGACGACACTCCCGAGCGAGGACCACAAACGACGGACGATGCTGAGCGCGAGCTTTGGCGGAACCGGTTTCTGCGTTGGTTGCGCGTTGGTCGTGCTGTGGGATCTGAGGCGGCGGCGACTGAATACGATGCACGAAATCGGTGAGTCGCTCCGTTTGCCCCTGTTGGGAACCGTCCCCCATGTCTGGCGCCGACGGCGGGGCTCCTCATCGATGCACCCGGCCTTTGAAGAGGCGATCGACGGGATTGTGGCGCGGCTGGTTTTCTCCCCCTCCGAAACCAATCAGGTCGTGCTCGTGACGAGCGCTGTGGCGGGGGAAGGAAAAACGACGGTCTCCGTCAATCTTGCCACCAGCCTGGCCGGGATGGGCCGGAAAACCGTGCTGGTCGACTTCGATCTACGGCGCCCAATGCTGCACAACATCTTCGACGTCGATTTGGCGCCAGGACTGGGAGCCGTGCTCGCAGGCCAGGTCGAGCTGCTCGACGCTGTTTTAACGACGCCCGTGGAAAACTTGTTCTTGCTGCCGGCGGGCGCCTGGGGGCACCGCGGGCTGTCGGGACGCAACGACGAGCTGGTCAAGAGTATCGTCGATGAGCTGCGCGACGCTTATACAAACGTGGTGATCGATGCCGGCCCGGTGTTGCCGATCGTCGACACGCGCGTGGTCGCGCGGCACGCCGATGGAGTTGTCGTTTCACTCTTGCGGGACGTCAGCGAGATTCCAAAAGTGAATTCGGCTTGCGAGCTGTTGCGCTCCTTTGACATCCGAATTCTGGGCGCGGTGATGATTGGGGTTCCTGGCGAAGTTTATTACGCACCGACGATTGCCGCATCACCCGAATGAGAGTTGTGCTCCGAATGCGAGTTATTGTGCGAGAGAGAGTTGCTGACGGCGGTCGCCTCGAAAATTTGTCTGCGCTTTGGCTCCGGCACGAGGGAGGATCTTCGGCCGGTCGTTTCGACGCGTTGTTTTGATTCACGGAGATTGGTGGTCGGTTTAGGGCTTCCGGTCCCAAACGTGTGGGGTCGGACACGATCTAGGTAGTCAAAAGTCCGAAAGGACGCTGCGGGCCAATGGCGTCGATCGGGTTAGCTTTCTGCGCTGCGTGTGCGCTCAGTCTGTTGCTGGTGCCGATTGTCAGGCGTGCGTGTGATCGCACGGGCCTGACCGATCAGCCGGACAGTCGTCGCAAGTTGCATCAGCATTCGATTGCGCTGGGGGGCGGCATTGTCGCTTACCTGGCGACGATCGGCGCGGTGCTTCCCATTTTCCTCTTTCGCGAGGAAGCTGCGGCTTCGCTCCGCCTGAGTCCCCAAGATCTGATCGGCCTCTTCTCGGCGGGCACGGTGATCGTGCTGCTGGGCGTGCTCGACGATGCTGTCGGGCTTCGCGGCCGCCAAAAACTCCTGGGGCAGCTCTTCGCGTGCAGCATTCTAGTGCTGTGCGGCCTGGTGATCGAACGGGTTCAGTTTTTCGGTTGGACGATCGAACTGGGCCTGATCAGTATCCCGGTGACGCTGATCTGGCTCTTGGCGGCGATCAACTCGATCAACCTGCTCGATGGCATCAACGGCCTCGCCACGACGATCGGGATCATCGACTCGTTGGCGATCGTGGTGCTGTCGGCGATGAACGGCCACCGCGGGCACGCACTCGTCGCAGCCGCGTTTGGCGGCAGTTTGCTGGGCTTTTTGCGATACAACTTTCCGCGGGCCAAGATTTTTCTTGGCGACGCAGGCAGCATGCTGATCGGCCTCATGGTCGGTGCGCTCTCCGTGCAAACGTCGCACAAAGGCTCGGGCGCCGTTTTGCTGGCCGTCCCCCTTTGTCTCATGTCCATTCCGCTGTTCGACTCCACCGCGGCCTTGCTTCGTCGCAAGCTGACGGGTCGCAGCATCTTCAGCGGCGACCGCGGGCACTTGCATCATCGGCTGACCGAACGATTCGGCAGCACGAGTGCGGTGGGAATCGTGGCCTTGTGCTCGGGTGCGTGTGCGATCGCCGTGTTGGCCAGCATCACCTGGCGCAACGACATGGTCGCCGTCATCAGCGGCGGGGCCATCATTGTGATGTTCGTGGTTTCGCGGATGTTTGGACATTCCGAACTGAGGCTGGTCGCGTCGCGGTTCCAGTCGCTCGGACGATCGTTCTTCCGCATCAACGGCCGCCACCCGCGCAGTCAAGGCACGCACTCGGCCGTGCACCTCCAGGGCAACTGCGAATGGGCTTATGTTTGGGCCGGTTTGAAGGAAGCTGCCTTGGAGATGCCCGTCAATAATCTGGAGCTCAATCTCAATGCGCCGATGATCCAAGAGGGCTTTCACGCCTCATGGGCACGCCGCTCCGCGGATGAGGAAGACGTTTGGCGATTCGAGCTGCCGCTGATGGCGGCCGGGCACCGGATCGGCCATCTGCGAGTCTCTGGCGAACGGGCACCTCATCTGCCAGCCGCTGAGCTCGAGAAGATCTTGTGCCTGTTCGAAACCGTGGAAGCTCAGCTCGAGACCCTCTTCATCCAGTCGGAGGGGGCCAGTCGCCTGGTCCCTCGCCAGACCGAATTCCTGTCGCCGATCGCCTCAGCCGGATCGGTCTCATGAAGCGAGTCGGTCTGGTCAAGCCACTCCAAAGTCTCCGCGGCATGCCGGCTTCCGCGCCGCCGGTCGACGCGAAGCCAGTTTTCCTCGTCCGGACGATTTGGACGGCGGTCGCAGTGGTCGTCCTGTTGCAAGGCGCCGGCATCGCGATTGAGCGGTCGTTCTTTCCGTCAGCTGTCCGGCCGCCGCACCACAAACTTTCGGATTTACCAATCAGCCTGGGTCGCTGGACGGGAACGGAGATGGTTCTTGATCCGACGACTTTCGCCGCCGTCGAAGCCAACGATCAATGCGCCCGGGTCTACAAAATCTCGGGCGGTGGAGACGCCGTTTTTGCGCACAGCGCGGCGTGGATCTCGCAGGACGATTGGACGCCGCACCTGCCCGAAATTTGTTACGCCGCCAATGGATGGGAGCTGTTGCAGTCGCGCACCGTCGCACTGCCCGGAGCATCGAACACTCGAATTGCCCTGCAAACCTACCAGCAACCCGGCAAGCGGGTGGTGGTGGCTTACTGGTATCAGATGGATCACGGGACGTATGCCGACCGTGAAGACGGCCGCAAACTGCGGCGCGAGCAGTGGGGCCTGCGGGAGCGGCCGCCGACACTGAAAACGATTTTGCAGACCGGTGAAACGGATCGCGCAGAAAGCGAGCTGTTGGAACTCGCCGCGAAGATTTACGAATTCAATTGTGGGCTTTGACCGTGCCAAGAGTTGCCAGCACTAAGTTCAAGACTGTCGCCGTCGATCGTTTGTCTTCGATTGCGACGTTGGACGAGTCGCCTGTCGGCGCAGGACAAAGAGCGAATGATCGCGGTGCTTCGCGGGCTCCCCTCACGAAGGCGCAAGAGAGTGCGAAACCGACCGTTCTGATGCTCAATCGCTCCTATTGGCCCGACGCAGAAGCGACCGGCCAGTTGCTCACCGAGCTTTGCGAGGACTTGGCGAAGGACTTTGAAATCACAGTCGTCGCCGGCCAACCGAATCAGAATCCCGCGGGCATCTCTTACAAATCCTGGGGCGCCGAAAGCCACAAGGGCGTGACCATCCAACGCGTGCCGCATTTGACGCTTGGGAAGAAGTCGTTCGTGGGTCGCGGCCTGAGCATGGTAACCTATTTTGTGGGGGCCGCCGTGACGGTCCTATTTGCCGCGCGTCCCGAAGTCGTGGTGGTGGAAACCGACCCGTTTCTGCTGCCCCTGTTGGGACGCTGCTTGCAATGGTGGTATGGATGTCGGCTGGTCGTCTATTTGCAAGACATCTATCCCGATGTGGCGATCGCCGTCGGCAAAGTGCGTGATGGCTGGTTCACCCGTCTACTGCGGCGCCGTTTGTTCTCCGTGTATCGGAACGCCGACCGCGTGATTGTTTTGGGTGAGGACATGCGGGCCATCCTGACGGCCGGCGGGATTCCCGACGAGCGAATCATCTCTTTGCCGAACTGGGTCGACACAACCCGCATCTACCCGATTCCGCTACGGAATTCGTTTCGACTGCGCGAGCGGCTCGAAGACAAATTCATCGTGATGTACTCGGGCAACATGGGACTCTGCCAGAATCTCGACGAGATTCTGGAGACGGCCGAACTGTTGAGCGATCGGCCGAACATCGAATTCGTGATGGTCGGCGGCGGCGCCTCGCGGGCGCGTTTGGAAGAGACCGCTCGCAGCAAGAAACTGTCCAACGTGCGATTTCTGCCTTATCAACCGTTGGCTGAGCTAACGCACAGTCTGAGCGCGGCCGACCTGCATCTCGTCCCGCTCGATCCGCGCGTGACGGGCTGCCTGGTCCCCAGCAAGCTCTACGGCATCCTGGCCGCCGGTGTGCCAGCGCTCGTGATTGCCGATGAGCGCTCCGAGGCCAGTCGCGTGGTTCGTGAGTCGGATACCGGGCGCGTGATCCCGCCGGGCAGTCCCCGGCAACTCGCCGAGACGATCCTCTGGTGTGCCGATCATGAAAGCGAACGCAAAGAGATGGGCCGTCGTGCTCGCCGCCTGGCCGAACGGGAATACGATCGCCGGCGCACGACCGGTCGCTTCGGCACTCTCTTGAAAAACGTGGTCGCCGGCGACTCGGCACCGATCGAGACGCGGGCAGATGCCTGGATCTCAGTGCGGAACGAACCCGACGTCGAGTTGCATCACGCCGATTCCACCGCAGCAGCCTCCTGGAAAGTTGCGAGGCGAATGGGCTCGCGAGACCGGTTTCTGAAAGGCAAACGCATCGTTGTTACGGGAGGAGCCGGTTTTCTGGGCCGCTTCGTGTGCCGCGGTCTCGAGCGGTTCGACCCGAGCGAAATCATTGTTCCGCGAATCGCGGACTATGACCTGCGCGATCGGGACGCCGTCCGCGACATGGTTCGCGACACCAATCCGGGAGTCATCATTCATCTCGCCGCGGTGGCCGACGCGCTAGGCGCCGAGCGCGTCAACGCGGGACGCCACTTCTACGAAAACGTGCTCATGGGTCTGCAACTGATGGAGGAGGCTCGGCTCGCGGGCGTCGCCAAATTCGTCTCGGTTGGCAACTTCCGCTCTTGTCCACAGCCGACCGATGTGCCGCTGAGCGAAGACCCACGGGGCGATGACTCGCTGGATGAGACGTTTGCTCCCAGCGGGTTGGCCAAGAAGATGTTGCTGGTTCAGGCCCAGGCCTATCGGCAGCAATACGGTCTGAATGCCATCACACTGTTGCCCGTCAACGTGTATGGCCCGCGCGACAATTTTGATTGCGAATCGAGCGACATCATCCCGCGACTGATCCGCAAGGTGGTCGAAGCGCGGGATGCCGGCCAGACACACATCGATGTCGAGAACGCGGGCGACGTCTCGCGCGAGTTCATGTTCGTCCGCGATGCGGCCCGAGGCATCGCGCTCGCGGCCGAACGTTACAACAAGCCGGAGCCGGTGCGTCTCGGATCGGGCCGCGAGATCCCAACTCGTGATCTCGCCGAAATGATTTGTGAGTTGGGTGCATTCTCCGGCGAAATCCGTTGGGACCAATTGCCCTCCGACGGAACGCCCCAGCGGCGGACGGATACGAGCCTCGCCGAACGAGAATTCGGAGTTCGAGCCTCGACCTCGCTGCGCGATGGACTGATTACCACGCTCGCCTGGTACGAGCGTCATCAAGACGAAATCGTAGCCAGGACGCGTTCCACGGCCGCGGTAACCCAGTTGACCTGAGTGAATCGAATCGCACGCACCCAATCACAGTGACCCAATCACAACGGCGCGGCTTACCTTGGTGCAGACAAAATTCATCAGGCATTCAGCCGGCCTTTACCGCACTCGGATTGAATTGAGTAACTATGCCTGTTCCTGATCGACGCGTCGCCCTGGTCACCGGCATCACCGGCCAAGACGGCTCGTATCTCGCCGAACTCTTGCTCGAAAAGGGCCACGAGGTCCACGGCATTATTCGCCGGGCGAGCACCTTCAATACTGGGCGGCTCGAGCACCTCTATCAGGATCTCCACGAGCCGAATACCAGCCTCATCCTGCACTACGGGGACGTCACGGACGGCCAGCAGATCACGAACCTTGTCCTCGACGTCGCGCCGGACGAGATTTACAACCTGGCCGCCCAAAGTCACGTACGCGTCTCGTTCGACGAGCCGATGTACACGCTCGACGCGGTCGCCAAGGGGACGTTGGCCGTGCTCGAAGCGGCCCGCCAACTGAGCAAGCGCAAGGCGGTGCGGGTCTACCAGGCCTCTTCGAGCGAAATGTTCGGCGATGTGCGCGAGGTTCCCCAGACCGAGGCGACCCCCTTCTATCCCCGAAGCCCGTATGCCTGTGCGAAGGTTTATGCCTTCCACCAAACGGTGAATTACCGAGAGGCGTACGACCTGTTCGCGTGCAACGGAATTCTGTTCAACCACGAGTCGCCCCGCCGCGGCGAGACTTTCGTAACGCGTAAGATCACGCGAGCTGCGACCCGCATCAAGGAAGGTCTGCAGGAGAAGCTGTATCTCGGCAATCTCGATGCCAAACGCGACTGGGGCTACGCCAAGGAATACGTCGAGGCGATGTGGCTCATGTTGCAGAGCGATGAGCCGAGCGACTACGTCATCGCGACGAACGAAACGCACACGATTCGAGAATTCCTCGAGGCGACGTTTTCTTATCTCGATCTCAACTGGCAGGACTATGTCGAGATCGACCCGCGCTATCTGCGACCGACGGAAGTCGACCTCTTGATCGGCGACTACAGCAAGGCCAAGGATCTGCTCGGCTGGGAACCAAAGACGACTTTCGCCGACCTGGCCCAGTTGATGGTTGAAGCAGACTGGGAACTGGCACGCGAAGAGCGGTTCTCGAAGGCCTATTCGCAACGAACCGTCGAAAAGACATGAGCGCCACGACCGTAACCGACGAGCCGCCAACGACGGCCGCGTCCCCTGTGACGCGGCACCAAGACCGGTCTGCGCCGGCGACGACTCGGACGGTGATCGAACCCCGCTCCGGCTGGCAACTGGTCGACTTTGCCCAGCTCTGGCGCTACCGCGAGCTGCTCGGCTTCTTGGCGTGGCGCGACGTGAAAGTGCGCTACAAGCAGACGGTTCTCGGTGCGATGTGGGCCGTGCTGCAGCCCGTGCTCACGATGCTGGTCTTTACCATCTTCTTCGGGCGTTTCGGCGGCATGTCGCACAACGTGGAAGGGGCCTATCCCATCTTCGTCTTCGCGGCACTCCTGCCGTGGCAGCTCTTTGCGACGGCCGTCACTCAGGCGGGACAAAGTCTGATCACCAGTAACAACTTGATCAGCAAGGTTTATTTTCCGCGGCTCATCATTCCGTTTTCGTCGGTGGGCACCGGTATCGTCGACTTTGCCGTGTCGCTGTTGGTGATGTTCGCGATGATGGCCTGGTACCGAGTTCCCTTCGGCCCGTGGTTGGCTCTGGTGCCCGTGTTCTTTGTCGGAACTGTGCTGACGTCGTTAGGCGTCGGAACGTTGCTGGCCGCGTTAGTCATCGCGTATCGGGACTTCCGTTACGTTTTGACGTTTCTGGTTCAGATTTGGATGTTCGCCAGCCCCGTGGCGTATCCCCTGTCGGTCGTGCCGGAAAAGTACCGGCTCTGGTATGCTCTAAATCCGATGGTGGGAATGATCAGCGGCTTTCGTTCGGCCCTCTTGGGCGAACCGTTGCCGTGGGGCTGCGTGGCCGTTTCGACGGCCGCCATGCTGGCGTCCGTATTTGTCGGCCTGCTTTATTTCCGCCGTAGCGAACGCCGCTTCGCCGACATCATCTAATCTCGCCGTGATTGCTTCGTCTCGTCGTACCATGAGTGAACCCGCCATCCGCGTCCAGAATCTCGGCAAGCAGTACCAACTCGGTGCGCGCGAAGCCGGCTACGTGACTTTCCGGGAGGCAATCTCGGGATTGTTCACCAACCCAGTGCGACGGTTTAAGTCGCTTTCGGGACGCGCTACTGAAGACGAGTCTTTTTGGGCGCTCAAAGACGTTTCCTTCGAGGTGCAGCCGGGCGAGGTCATCGGAATCATCGGGCACAACGGCGCCGGCAAAAGCACCCTGCTGAAAATCCTCTCGCAGATCACGGAACCGACCGAAGGACGCGTCGAGATCGACGGCCGGATCGGCAGCCTGTTGGAAGTCGGCACGGGCTTCCATCCCGAACTCAGCGGGCGAGAAAACATCTTTCTGAACGGCTCGATTCTCGGAATGAGCCGCGAAGAAGTGCGCCGGAAGTTCGACGAGATCGTCGCCTTTGCCGAGGTCGAAAAATTCCTCGACATGCCGGTGAAGAAGTATTCTTCGGGGATGAGCGTACGGCTCGCGTTCAGCGTGGCCGCCCACCTCGACCCGGAAATTCTGATCATCGATGAAGTGCTGGCCGTCGGCGACCAGGCGTTTCAAAACAAGTGTCTGGGCAAGATGAGCGGCGTCGCCGAGTCGGGCCGCACCATCCTGTTTGTCAGCCACCAGATGGCGGCCGTCGAAGCCATGTGCTCGTCGGTGATCCTCCTTTCGGAAGGCCGCATCAAGGCCCGAGGAGAGACTTCGAAGATCGTCGAACGGTACTTGCGCGGCGTCAGTCGTGGAGAAATGCAGCCGCTGCAAGATCGTCGCGACCGCAAAGGCTCAGGAGCCGTTCGCTTCGAGTCGGTCTCCTTTTCCGACGGGCGCGGACGCAGCGTGATGAGTTTTCAATGCGGTTCACCCGCCGAGATTGTTCTGAGCTATCAAAACCATTCCGAGCGAGAACTGCGCAACCTGCGAGTTTGCATCGGGATCGACAATGAATTCGGGCAACGCGTGCTGTTGCTCGACTCGAAATTGGTCGGCCGCGATTTGGCAAAGGTTGATCCGGACGGGGGCACGGTTCGCTTTCAGATGCCGAAGCTGGCGTTGCTGCCGGGTTGCTACCACTTCACGATTTTCTCGACCTTGAACGGCGAGATCACCGATTGGGTCAAGAACGCTGGGTTCTTTTACGTCGAAGGCGGAAGTTTTTTCGTGACCGGTCAACTTCCCGAGCATGGCGACGGTATTGTCGCCACGGAGCACGAAGTCTACTTCGAGCCGGCCGCCGGGGTGGGTCGGGCGAGCGATCCGCCTACCAGCGAACGCCTAACGACGGAACCTGCTTCGTCGGAAACCGTGCCGATCGTCTCATAAATCGTCGCAACGCCGACATCATCAGGTGTCCGCCACAAAGAAACATGCACGTGATTGAACGGATTGTGTCAGGAGTCGCCAGGCGAGTCGGAACCTGGCCGTTAATGGCGGTCGGGACGCGGCGCCGGGCTGAGGTACTGGAAAATGTTTCCGATGGCATGATCCACGTTGCGGAGGTGCCCGGCGGCACGATTCGCTTTTTTGCTCCGACGCCCCTCTTGTTGCGGCGCGCCGAATCGGTGTTGTCCAAAGAGCCCGACACCATTCGCTGGATCGACAGCTTCAAAGACGATGCCATTTTTTGGGACATCGGTGCCAACGTCGGCGTATTCAGCCTGTACGCGGCGATTCGCCGCCCCGTGACAGTGCTCTCGTTCGAGCCGTCGGCCGCCAACTACTACGTGCTGGCTCGCAACATCCAACTCAACGGGCTCTGCGATCGAGTCCGCGCGTACTCAGTCGCGCTCTCGGCACGAACGGAACTGGCCGCGCTCAACCTGGCATCGCCTTCCCTGGGTATGTCACTGAGCCACTTCGGATTGCCGGGCGAACAGTCTCCTTATGCCGAAACTCAACCCCAGACAGCTAACCACGGCGCGATCGGGTTTTCGATCGACGAGTTCGTGGCTCGATTCAATCCGCCGTTCCCGACGCACATCAAGATCGACGTCGATGGGATTGAGCTGCCGATCCTGGAGGGCGCCCACGACCTGCTCCGCGATCCGAGACTCGAATCGTTGATCGTCGAGCTGAGTCTGAGCGACCCGGTCGAACGCAACCGGGCCATCTCGTTGCTCGAAGAGGCCGGTCTCCACTTGGCCTCGCAAGGTGAAACTCAAGAGACCACGACGGCGAAGGGAGCCAACCATCTGTTTACCCGGGCAGCGGGCTCCGCGGCTGGAAATGGCCGCCTCAGTCCATGATCAAGATGATGAATTGCCGGATTTGCGGTGCGTCCTCCGTCACGGTCGCGGGGGAAGTGGAATACTACGCGGGTTACGCGCGACAAGTGTGCGATTGCTCCGCGTGCCGATGCCGATTTACCGGTCACGACGATTCCATCTACGAGGTGCTGCATGCCTCGAGTTCGGTCGCTTATTACAACGATTACCGCGATCTCGCGCAGCAATGCCGGTCGCTCTTCGACAAACGCGATCGCGAAGGGCTAAGGGCACTTTTGCGGCAGACCCCGAAGTACCGGTTTGTCATCGACGAATTGGAGCGCGCCCCGCGTGACGCGCGCGTGCTGGAAGTCGGCTGCTCGCGAGGCTACCTCACGTCCTGGTTCATTCTCGACGGTCGAAAGATCCTCGGCGCGGACGTCTCGACGGCCGCTCTCGAAGGTGCACGAAGCAATTTCGGAGAGCACTTCGTTCACGCCGAGACGCAAGCCGTCGAAGCCGGCGCCCCGTACGATTTCATCTATCACGTCGGCATGATTGGGTGTGTCTCAGATCCCATGCAGTTGACCCGTGACCTCCTGGCGATGCTGAAGCCCGGCGGCAGCCTGTTATTCAACGCACCCAATCTGCGGAGTTGTTACCTTCGCGGCCAGCTCTGGCTCGATTCGGCACCGCCTCCCGACGTGGTCACGTTGTTTACTCCCGGATTTTGGTCGCAACATCTGGGCAGCGAGGTCGAAGTCAACGAGCGCGAAGACATGCTGCCAGCAGAAATCGGCATGAACGTCGGGTTGCGCAAGCTCTTTCGCCGGCGTTGGAATCGGCCTGATCTGGGTTCGTTGTCGGCGACATCGAATCTCGCAACATCGATGCGCGACAATCCGAAGCGGCTGTGGCAGGTCTTCGAGCGCGCCGTCAACAAAACCGGTCGAGTCACCGGTTTGTCCCGCTTGGCCGCCCCGCAACCCTCCGAGTTTGGTTTGTACGTGAAGATGACCAAAGGCACGGGAGTCGCTTGAGATGGCTTCCGATTTGTCGACGGCGCTCGGACGCGGCGATGTCGTGTCATCAATGAGGACTTCCTTGAAGGCTGTTGCCAAAACGGTTGCCCGACAGACGATCGGTCGGCTTCCGCCCCGCGCGTCGCGACTGGCGGGAAAGCTCGCCTGCGAGGGTGGCACGCCGGTGCGTGACATCCGCTTCCGACCGTGGGCCGACTATCACTCGGGAAATCGCCTGGCCTGGTCGACGCTGGTCGGGCCGAATTTGCGGAGTATCTTTCTCAAAGGTGTCGAGGGCCTGCCGCAGCCCCGAGCGATGGAATTTGCCGACAAATGGGCCGCGCGGTGCGATTGTCGTTACGGTCTGTTGCTGCCGCACGGCACCGACGCCCTGCGTCTCGCGCTGGCGGCCGTATTCGACCACGATGGACTCGAGTACGGCGGCGAGGTGATCGTGCCGAACTTCTCATTCATCGCCAGTGCGACGGCACCGCTCGATCGGCGGTTCGGGATCGCGCTTGTCGACGTGGATCCGGACACGCTGTTGCTCGACCCCAAGTGCGTGGAAGAGGCCATCGTGCCCGGCAAGACACGCGCGATCATGCCCGTGCATTTGTTCGGACAACCGGCGGACATGACGGCTCTCGTCGAGATCGCCCGGCGGCACAATTTGAAGATCATTGAGGATGCCGCACAGGCGCACGGGGCCGCCTGGGAAACAGGTCCGGTCGGATCGCTGGGTGACGCAGCCGGTTTTAGCTTCCAGTCGCACAAGAGCCTCTCGTGTGGCGAAGGGGGCATCCTTACCACGAACGACGAGGAAGTTTTCGATCGCGCCTACCGACTGCACGACGTCGGTCGTTCGCGTGTCGGGCGCGAGCGCTGGGACCATCACACGCTCGGTTGGAATTGCCGCCCGACCGAGTATCAGGCGGCCTTGCTCTTACATCGGCTGACGCTGTTCGATCGGCAGCAAGCAATCCGCCAGGAAAACTTCGCGAGACTGTCTCAGTTGCTGAGGGAAGTGCCGTGCGTCGAACCGCTCGCAGTGCGGCCCGGCGTCAAACGGCATGGAATGTATATGTTTCCGTTGCGGTATCGATCGGCTCACTGCGGCGGCGCCCCGTTCGAAGACTTTCTCCACGCCGTTCAGTCGGAGGGGATGCCGATTCACCGCGCCTTCTCCACGACCATGTCTGCTCAGCCGGCAATCCAGACCTTGCGGGCAAAACGTCCGCAATACGTGCGGGTGTTGCCGACGCCTGTTTCCGATCGCGCGGCCACTGAGACGGCCTTCATTCCGCACGGCGTGTTTTTGGGTTCAGCCAGCGACATGGAAGAGATAGCTGCTGCGGTGCGCAAAGTGGCGCAGCATTTTTGTGGGCGTGCTTGAAATGATTGTCCACAATCCCGCCAGCGCGCACGCGATCGCTCGAATATCGCTGGGACGCCTTGTTTCGATCAGTCTATCCATCTCCGTCGCCGCCTGTTGCGGCTTGAGCGGTCCGAAGCTCGTCTCATGAATATCGCGATTCTTGGATGCGGTTATGTGGCCGACCTTTATGCCACGACGATGGGCAACCATCCTCAATTGAAATTAGTCGGGCTCTACGATCGCAACCAGAAAAACCTCGAGGGATTTTGCTCAGGCCGGCCCGCGCGACGCTATTCCAGCGTCGACGAGTTGGCCGACGATCCCACGGTCGATATGGTCCTGAACCTGACGAACCCGCGCAGTCATTTTGACTTGACCAAACGCTGCCTCGAAGCGGGCAAGCACGTCTATTCAGAGAAACCGCTGGCGATGGATGCCGGGGGCGCGGCCCAACTCGCCGACGTTGCGGAGCAGAAGCAGCTCGTCCTTTCCTCCGCCCCGTGCAGTCTCCTGAACGACACCGCACAGACGCTCTGGAAGGCAATTAACGAAGGGCTGATCGGAAAAGTCCGCTTGGTTTATGCGAACTTCGACGATGGCATGATCGCGCCCAATCAATCCCCTTGGTTGTGGCGAAACGGAAGCGGAGTTCCCTGGCCCGCGAAAGACGAATTCGAGATTGGCTGCGCCTACGAACACGCGGGCTATCTGCTTACCTGGTTGGCTGCCTTTTTTGGCCCCGCTCTGCGGGTGACATCGTTCGCTTCTTGCCAGATCCCCGACAAGGGAATTGCCGTCGACACCATGGCACCCGACTTTACCGTCGGGTGCATTGAATACGGCGAAGGTGTTGTGGCACGCGTCACCTGCGGCCTCGTCGCCCCGCGAGACAAGTCGCTCACGCTGATTGGCGACGAAGGCGTGCTGTTTGTCGGCAACGTGCGCGACGACGAAGCCCCGGTCTATCTGCGCCGCTCGAAGATGGGCCGCATGCAGTCGATGTTCGGCAACCGCACGCGTTGGCTCCATCGCTGGCTCGAACAGCGCATTCCCTGGCCCGGACCCGAGGCGCTGTTTCAGCGACGCATCCCCCGCGCACGGAAGACGCGTGGCCGCGTGGTTGGCCCGAAAAAACCTGTCGACTTTCTGTTAGGCCCCGTCGAACTTGCCGACGCCGTCCGAGAAAATCGCCCTTGCCGGCTTTCGGCACGCC
>Ga0210393_10001316_pt1 | contig 20882 bp, 6 predicted proteins | sample IncBWC27OmetaG_FD_160068 | JGI IMG/M metagenome (GOLD analysis project Ga0210393, IMG submission 160068) | Forest soil microbial communities from Barre Woods Harvard Forest LTER site, Petersham, Massachusetts, United States - Inc-BW-C-27-O ... | reverse complement strand
CTATCTTCTCATCGGCACCGACAATACCGCACGCAAGCATGCGGAGGAAGCGCTGCTCAAGGCGGGCGCCCTGCAAAGCGCGATCTTCAACAGTGCGAACTTCTCGAGCATTGCCACCGACGCGAAGGGCGTCATCCAGATCTTCAATGTCGGCGCCGAGCGCATGCTGGGTTATACCGCCGAAGAGGTGATGAACAAGATCACGCCGGCGGACATCTCCGATCCGCTGGAGATCGTCGCGCGGGCGCAGGCCTTGAGCGCCGAGCTGCAGACCCCGATTGCGCCGGGATTCGAGGCGCTGGTCTTCAAAGCCTCGCGCGGCATCGAGGATATCTACGAGCTGACGTATATCCGCAAGGACGGCAGCCGCTTCCCGGCGGTGGTCTCGGTCACGGCGCTGCGCGACGCGGAAGACGCCATCATCGGCTATCTTCTCATCGGCACCGATAATACCGTACGCAAGCAGATCGAAGCGGACCAGAAACAACTGGCGCAACGCCTTCGCGACCATCAGTTCTATACGCGGTCCCTGTTCGAATCGAATATCGACGCCCTGATGACGACCGATGCGACGGGAATCATCACCGACGTCAACAAACAGATGGAAGCTCTCACCGGTTGTACCCGCGACGAGTTGATTGGCGCGCCATTCAAGGGATTTTTTACCGACCCGGAGCGTGCCGACGCGGGGATCAGACTGGCGCTGAGCACAAAAAAGGTCACGGATTACGAGTTGACGGCACGTGACAGGGACGGCAAGGAGACGGTCGTATCCTACAACGCCACCACTCTTTACGATCGGGATCGGAAGCTGCAGGGCGTATTTGCCGCCGCGCGTGAAATCACCGAGCGCAAGCAGTATGAGCGATCGCTGCGGGAAGCCACTCAAACGGCCGAACAGGCCAACAGCGCCAAAAGCGAGTTCCTGGCCAACATGAGCCACGAGATTCGCACCCCGTTGAACGCCGTCATCGGACTGGGCTATTTGCTGGAACACACCACGTTGAATGAGGACCAGCGCCAGCTTCTGATCAAGATCCAATTCGGCGGCCGAGCGCTATTGGGTGTGATCAACAACGTGCTCGATCTGTCGAAGATCGAGGTGGGCGAGATGTCGCTCGAGGACGAACCGTTCGATCTACCGGAACTCGTGCGCGACCTCGGCCAGATGCTCGCACCGCAGGCGGCGGCAAAAGGCATCGAGTTGATCGTTCAGTCCGCTGCGGCGCTGCCTCGCATCGTGAGGGGCGATGCGTCGCGTCTGCGGCAGATTCTCACCAACTTGCTCGGCAATTCAATCAAATTCACGGAAAAAGGCCGCGTTGAGCTCAAGGTCTTTCCCGTGGAGCAAACAACCGATCGCGTCCAACTCCGGTGTACGGTGCAGGATACCGGGATAGGCGTCGAGCCTGAAGCGCTCAAGCGTCTGTTCACGCCATTCACTCAAGCCGATGCGTCAACGACACGGCGCTTTGGCGGCACCGGTCTGGGTCTGTCCATCACCCGCCGCTTCGTTGAATTGATGGGGGGTGAAATCGGCGTAACGAGCGCCGTCGCCGTCGGCAGCACGTTTTGGATCGAGATACCCTTGCGAATCGCGCACGACATCGACGGCACGCTCAGCGAACGCGGCTTGAGAATTCTCATCGTTGATCCGAGCGGTGAAGCACCGGGGCGTCTCGTAGGCATGGCGCGCGCTCTGGGATGGAGTCCCCAGGTGGCCGAAACGGGCCAGCAGCTCTTTGCAGTGATCGGCAACAACGAATCCGGCGAGCGGCCGGACGTTCTAATCCTGGAACTGCACCTCCCGGATACGAATGCACTTCAACTGATTGCGCGTCTCGAGAGAGAATCCATTCATGGCGAGTTGCCGCCTGTCATCGTCGTCGCCGATCTCGCACAGTCGTATGTCGAGCACGAACAACTGATGCGGAAAACCGACGTTCTGCTGATACGACCGGTGACGAGCTCAGCGCTGTTCAATGCGGTGAACGCCGCGGTTGCGAAGCGGCCCGACAGTCTTGACCGCGTCCTGCAGTCCACCAATTTCGACGAGCTGCATGCGCAGTGGCTATCGGGCGTCAAGGTCCTGGTAGTGGACGACAGCGACATCAATCTGGAAGTCGCGCAGCGTATTCTCGAAAAGCAAGGGGCGATCGTCACGACCTGCACCGACGGCCTTGCGGCACTCGAGTATGTGCGCAACCACCATAAAGCGTTGGATGTCGTGCTCATGGACGTTCAGATGCCCGTCCTCGATGGCAATGAAGCCACACGGCGCATCCGCGGGGAACTTGAGCTGGGGACATTGCCGATCGTGGCGTTGACGGCAGGGGCGCTGGTGGGCGAACGGCAGCGCGCGCTCGATGCAGGAATGAATGATTTCATCAGTAAGCCGTTCGATCCCCAGGCGCTCATCCGCAAGGTGCGGCGCCTTGCCGAGGATAGTCGCGGTGAACAACTGCCGATGGTGCTCCTCGATTCCAAGCAAACTCATCAAGCTGCTGACGGGCCGTTCATCGCGTCCATCGACGCCGGCGTGGTCCAGCAAATGTTCGGCGAGGACTTGACACTGTTCAAATCGCTGCTGACTCGGATGCTGCAAAATTTCGCGGATTTCGCGTTGCCCGTCCATGTGTCGCACAACGACGAGGTTCTGCGAAGCCAGCTCCAGGGACGCCTGCACAAGTTCAAGGGCAGTGCTGGAATGCTCGGTGCCACCAAACTGATGAGGCTCGCCGGAGCTGCGGAAGGCGCGCTCCATGACTCGCGGCCAGTCGAGATGATTGGCGGGATACTTGGGCAGCTCGCGCTGGCCCTCAACACTTTAGCAGAGGAAGCCGAGCCATTCTTGCGAACGGGATCGGAACGGACGCCGATAACGGCTCCCGGGGCGGCGGACGACGTCCTCATGAATAGCGCTGCGATTGACGAATTGTGTGTGCTGCTGGACCATCAAAATCTCGCTGCCGTGGATCAGTTCGCCTTGCTATCGCCGTCGTTGCCGGGCCTTATCGGCGCAGTGCGCTTCAACCGGCTCCGTGAGGCGGTGGACAATTTGGATTTCCAAGTCGGGGCCGATCTATTGCGCCAAGCATTGCGGCACGGTCACTTGGATATTCGACCGACGCCGCCCGACACGTTGTTGACTGGCTGACGACACGGGGATCATTCGCGCGTCTGGGCGCCCACCCAATGGGTGGTTTTAGGCCCCTCGCCGATTTGAAAGCGGCGCACGACCTGCTCGAGCAGGCGATCGGCCTTTGTCACGCGCTCGTGCTGCCGAAGATGCTCGAGCCAGGAGTCAGTCAGAAAGGTCTCGATGAAGCGGCCGTCGTGCGCGGGGTCCTCAAATATTCCCCAGCCATAAGCGCCGTCCCGACGCCGTTCGCGTGCGCTCGCTGCGAGGGCGTGCAGGAACGGCTCACGGTTCTTCGGGTCGATGTGGTATTCGACCGTCACTAGAACGGGTCCCCGGTCCGGTTCGATTGGGTGCGATGTGATCGGCGCCGGCCAATGCATGGACGGCGACAGATCGACCGTCGCGCCGGTGTGTAATTTCCAGCGCCAAGTCAGCGGAATCGCAATCAACGCGCCCGCGGCGGCCAGAAGAAGAGCGGCGGGTAAGCCGATCAGGACGGCGAGTTCGCCCCAAATCGCGCTCCCAATCGTCAGCGCTCCGAACATGACGGTCACGTACACGGCTATCCCGCGCCCGCGCACCCACTCCGGCAGCGCAACTTGAGCGGAAACATTGAGGATCGACACCGCGGCAATCCACGAGGCGCCCGCGATGAGACTCGCTGCAACAGCGGTAGCGGAGTCGTGCGCGAGCGCAAACAACGCGGTCGCCATCGAGGTTGCCAGGGTGGCGATGGAGAGCAGCCGGTCTGCGCCCCATCTCGCCCTGAGCGATCGCAGCAGGAATGCGCCACCGATGGCCGAGGCGCCGATGATGCCGAGCAATATTCCGTACAGCGCCGGGCCGCCGGCGATCTGGCTGCGCGCGACGAGCGGCAACAACGCCCAGTAAGCGCTCGCAAATCCGAAGAACGCAGTCGCCCGAATCAGTGTCGCGCTGAGGTGCCGGTTATATCGCGCGTGCCGAAGGCCGGTGCGAATGGCATTGCCGAAAGACTCCGGCGGCAGGGGAGTACCGCTTCTTCTCGGTGGATGCCACCATATGAGGGCGGCAATGACCCCCACGTTGCTGAACGCGTTGAGCCAGAACGGCGCCGCAATCCCCATCGCTCCGACCAGGATGCCGCCGATTGCCGGTCCGACAGCACGGCTGACGTTGATCCCCACACTGTTTGCCGCAACGGCTGCGGGCAGATCCGTTTTTGACACGAGCTGGGGCACTACAGCCTGCCATCCCGGGGCCGTAATCGCCGAGCCAACGGTGACGATGAAGCTGAACACCAATAAAGAAAGCGGCGTCATGAGATGAAGCCAAACGAGCGCCGCGAACGCGGTCGAGGTTATGGTGATCGCGGCCTCGCCGAAGATCAGGAGTCGACGCCGATCGACGATATCGGCAAGCGCACCCGCCGGAATGGCGAAGAGGAACATCGGCAGGTTGTTGGCAACCTGCACCAGCGAGACGATGAGCGGGTCCGGATCAAGGCTCGTCATGAGCCAGCCCGACGCGACGTTGTACATCCAGCCGCCGATGTTCGACACGACCGTCGCGGTCCAGATCAGCGCGAATAGTCTGTTGCGAAAGGGAGCCCACACGGATGCGGCGACCGTCGGCGGCGGCGCAGTGGGCGGATCATTCGCCTTTGGGGTATTCATCCTGTCAAACGCGATGCAGTAAAACCGCAATAGATGTTTTCGCGTGCGGGGGATTTAGCCTTCCGGCAGCGCCGCATTAATCAGATCCGCACGACCCGCTTTCAGCTTTTCCAGCTGCAGACTATTGTCCCACGACCGGCGGCATTGCGGACACACTCGGAGCTTCCGCCCGAGAGCGACACCCGGGCCCGGATCGCCTCCAAGGGATTGAGGGCCGCTGCCGAAGGGCTCGGCTGCTGCGACGACTGTCGCGGCGATACGTGGGCGTCCACCGCCATATCGACCGACAGCTGCAGCTCTTGACCGCTGCGCCCGAGTACCCACGCCACATGGCGCGCCGAGGGATCCTGCGCGGCGAAGTCCAGCGTCATCTGCGCAATGCGCAGAATCACGGGCTTCAGGCCATCCGGAATGTCTCTCTCATTGACCAGAGCCCGTGGTTCGATCACCAAGCTGGGGTCGAGCGCTCTGGAATCGACCCACAACGAGTTCAGCGTGGCGAGCAGGCCGGCTTCCTGCATTCTCGGCGGCCGCAACTGCAACGCAACGGCGCGAGCATCTTGGATGACGGCCTGCAGCGAAGGAATGATCGGTTCCGGGATTCGCTCAGATGAATGACCGCCAACCGCGACGCGCTGCGTGCTCCTCAGCAGATACATGATGGCGGCGAGCGACTGGCAAACGCCATCGTGCAGGCGTAAAAACGCTTTCGCCTTCTTGTCTTCTTCCCACTCCATCATTCGGTTTGACAGCTGCCGTACCGATTGCGCGGTTTCATGCGGATGGCGAATAGAGGACTGGAAAGTCAGATACAGCGATAACGCCGCCAAGGCCGTGTAGACCATCAGCCAGAAGATCTGGCCGAGCGGTATGTGCCATCCAGAGTGTCTGCTCGAGGACAGTACCGCAAGCTCGCTAAGTCCCGCCGCAACCGGACGGTCTTCCCCTTTGACTGCGCTGTCGATCTCCTGAATGGTGGCATGTCTGCTCTGCATGTTGCGCACTTCGTAGAGTGCTGCCCGGTAAGCGGAAAGCGCCGGCCGCAGAGTTCCAAGCACCCGGGTCTCATCTGGCTGGGGGGCGTCCTCTGCGCCATACAGCGCCACGGTGCGGTCGGCAGCCTGGATATGCCGATCAAAGTCGTCGCAATAAGAGGTGTCGCCACGCAGGAGGCAATCCTTGAAATCCTGCACCGCATGCCCTAGTTCGACCTGTCCGAGCAGCGCGAGCTGTCGCTTCTGGGCTTCAGCGTGACGTTCGTCGCTCTGGCGATGGAAGTCGCGGGCAACATCGACGCCGGTGCCGATGGCGAGTGCTAGCAAGAGCGCGGCAATGCCGGCGGTCACACTCCGGGGCAGCGGCAAACGCGACTTGAGCATCGTCTCTGCCGTTGGGTCATCGGAAACCTTTTCAAATTTTAGAGGCGGGTCGATCATGAGAACGTGATCTGATGTTCGATCGCATAGCGCACGAGCTCGGCTACGGTGCGCATATTGAGCTTACGCAGCACGTTGAGCTTGTGAGCGCTGACTGTCTTGGCGCTGAGCGTCAGGCGCCGCGCAATGTCGTTGATCGTCTTGCCGTCGGCGATCAGGCTGAAAACCGCCAGTTCCCGCCTTGACAATCGTTTGTACAGAGGCGCGACGTCGTCCTGAAGAGCCAGGCGCAGAGCGAGGCTCTCCGCGATATTGGGGCTCAGAAAGAGCGCGCCCGTGACGACTCGTCGGATGGCGTTGATCAGGAGTTCAGGGGTGACATCCTTAGTCAGGTAGCCGTGCGCACCGGCTTTGAGAGCCCGCGCCGCGTATTCACTTTCCGTGTGCATGGTCAGCACCACCGTGTGAGCGTGCGGCTGGGCCGTGCGCACGTGCGCGATCAGGTCGAGGCTGTCGCGGCCCGGGGTGGACACGGGTATCGCGATATCGAAGATGACCACGTCCACGCGATGCACTTGCAACTGCTCGAGCGCCTCTTCATAGGTTCCCGCTTCCGCAACCACGTTGAGATCCGGCTGATTAGCAAGCAGTGCCCGAATGCCCTTGCGAACGAGGATGTGGCTATCAGCGATGATGATATTGATCAATCTGGCGCTCCAGGGTGCCTAGCGACCAACTGTAGACTGTTGCTCCCCAACTATACCGAGAGATACGCCCGAATTTGAATGGGTGAAACACTGAAGGCTGGCCAGTGTTCCGACAGGGATGGGGATTTCGGACTGCCCGTCCAACTACTTATGTTAAGTAAGTTCGGATGACCCTCTCAGTTTGCGTCGGTCGAAAGGCGGACTATAGCGGGAATTAGGCTTAAATAATAGTGGGTATTAGCCCTATATATATCAAGCATAATGCCCGATCTAATGAGCACTACGCCTGATTCGAAGTCAGACATTTAGCTTGAAACCTCCGGGGTTCGACATACCGACATGAGCGACTACACGATAACGTTCAAGGTCCGCAACGGTCGCATCCGGCGCAAGATCGCCGAGTGCGGTTTCGGCAACGTCAGTGAGCTGTGCCGCAAGTCCGGATTACATCCGGAACGGGTCGGTGCGCTGTTGAACTTGAAGCTCTCGCCGCTGACGCGGGCCGGCCGCTGGCGCGGCCCGGCGGCCGCCTTGGCAGAGGTGCTTGGCTGTACCTGCGAGGAACTCTTCAGCGAGACGCAGCGAACGCTGACGCTGCGCGACAACCGTGGCGAGTGCTGCATCACGGAAGTCGGTTTGCTCGAGCTATCCGGCAGAGTTGAAAGGCCGTTGCTGGAGAATCCTGAAGAACAACTGCTCGAGGAGGTTGACGAGCAGACGAAGGCCGACGTGATCCGCCGAGCGTTGGACGCGCTGAATCTCGTGGCGCGGGATCGGAGAATTATCGAAAGCCATTTCGGCATCGGCTGCGAGGAGCAAACGCTAGCCGACCTCGCTGTGGAACACGATGTTTCAACTCGGTTCGTGCAGACTCGCTTGAACAAGGCATTGCTGCGCCTGGGCGGTCGTAAAGCAGCGACGCGCCGATCGCTTCTGCAAGCCTACCGACCTGCCGACGCCATGGGCACGGCGGACGAAGCGCGTGCGCGGCAGGCGCAGATGCGCCGCTGAAAAGAAAGCCGACACGCAATCGGCGATGATGTAACTCGCAGAGAACAGTTCGAGTCCCGGCGCGGAGCTCTGCGCCAGTTTTTCCCGCTGCGAGCCACTCATTGCCAGTGTGATCTCGGCCCGGGAATACGTTAAATCCAAGCTTACCTCGCGCGAAATACGCAAACGTCCCAAGCGTATTTCTAATGACCAATAAAGCGTTCCCTACCTTAATGGTAGGTATTGCGCCTCTATGAAACAAGTATTCAGCTGTCTATAACAAGCACACGGCTTAGCAATACCAAGACTATCGCTTGAGTCTGCACATCGCCGCCGGCGGATTTCGAGGAACGACAAGAGAAAAACGACATGAAGTTGGGGATTTTCAAAATTAATTTTTTTTCAGCTTTGCGCAATCGCCGCGCGATTGGCGCCGCTGGGTTGCCAATCGAGTCGCCGACGTTCGGTGAAAAAGCACTTTGGCAGGCGCGTCGCACGCTTGCAGCTTTGGAAGGAGGTTGTACTGCCATGAGAAAGTCGCTCCAGGTTTGGTTGCCCCGCGTGCTGTTGGGTCTCATTCCAGCGCTCGCGAGCGCTCAGACACCCGTGTACCAGGGTGGTGGATCGTTTCGGGTGCAATGCCCAACCGCCACCATCCGGCATCCGGGCACCACATCCACCGGCGTCACGCCGAGCCTTGTCGTAAACCCCACTCCTACTACTACCGAGGTTCCGTATACCGGCCCGGTGGTCAGGACGGTGACGCAAAGTCCGCCACAGCCAAAAACGGTGTACGGAGCCTCGTCGACCGGCGTCACGAGCGACCAGAACTACACCACGGTCCCCCAGAGCACCACGTTCACTCCCGCATTGACCATCACCGACAGCGGCGGCGCGATCAAGTGCCAGCAGATCTCGGGCGGCGACGGGATGATGACGGAAGCGGACGGCAACCAGACCTTCATGTATTCGTTCGGTCCACTCTCGGGTCTCGGAAAAATCCGCAACGGCCAACCGGGCACAGACTTCGCCGCGGTTTTCAACAGCGCATACACGGCCGGGCCGAATTACGTGAATGGCCAACCGAATCCGCTGTACGTCGCCGGCACGGATCCGAATGATCCGATCGCCGTTGGCGCGAACGCGGCCATCACCGACCCCGCAGGAATCATGAATACGGGCGTGATCGATGGCAACATTCCCGCCCCGCTGATGGCCTTCGATGAGGACGACGAGTATTTCCTAACCCTCACGAATGTCGGCATGATCATGCGGCCGGACCTGTTCGAGCAGCACACCGTGCATTTTCATGGCTATCCCAACGCCTCGTCCTTCTATGACGGCGTGCCGGATGCCTCGATCGCGATCAACATCGGCGGCAGCTTCACCTACTACTACTTCGCTCCGGACGCCGGAACGTATTTTTGGCACTGCCACATCACGCCTCCCGAACATTTGCAGATGGGCATGGTCGGGCAGCTCTTCGTGCGCCCGCGGCAGAATCGAACACCCACCGGCTCTGATGTTTACACCACGTCCTTGCTTCAGCAGAAGGACCTGCGCACCGCTTGCTATCCCGGCCTGCCGGCATCGGCAACGCAACCAGGCCCCGATATCCTCTGTTCAGTCCCGCTGCCCGCTAAGGATGTCGGCTTCAAGCAAGGGACGGATGCGGGCGGCAACACTTACAAGTACGTCTACAACGATGGCGACGGCAGCACGCGTTACGACATCGACGTACCGCTTCAAATCCACGGTTTCGATCCTAATTTCCACTTTGTCGGCATGACCTTCAATCCGGAAGGTTTCGCGGACATGAAGGACAAATACTTCCTCCTGAATGGCCGCAGCTACCCCGACACCGTAGGCATCCCGCCCGGCGCGACCGTGGATGGGAACATCCTGCCGGCGGCCTGGACCGGCGGTGTCTCGGGTGCCACGAATCCGGACCCGGCGACGCATGCCATCTCGACGACGGACACGGACACCTTGAGCCGTCCTTCTCAGCCGCTGCCGAGCTTGATCACGCTCAACAGCAAGGGTGGGCCGAGCGGCGCCTGCGGACAGCCGGTATGCGGACAGCGGGCGGCACTGCGAATCGCGGACCTCGACGTTCAGGAATACCAGACGTTGTCGTCCATTGGCATCCCGATGCTGCTGATTGGCCACAACGCCAAGATCCTGCGCGACCAAGCGGGCAATAACCTCTACATCACGACGAATTCGATCACTCTCGGCGGCGGCGAGTCGCTCGACGTGATTCTCGACAGCACCGGCGTTACGCCCGGTACCTACTTCCTCTACACGCCGCAACTCGATCATCTATCGAACGACGCCGAGAATTTCGGCGGCCTGATGACCGAAGTGGTTGTTCTTTAGGAGACTGCAAATGAGCTACGCGACTTCCAATAACGTGTGTGCAGTCTCGCGACTTCTCGCGGCCGGTGTGGCGGCGGGTGTCTGCCTGCTCGCGGCCGCGGCGCACGCCTCCGCCCCGGGCATCACGGCCACTCCTGCGAGCACCACTCCTGGGGTGTTCAACTTAAATGCCGGCCCGGCCGCCAGCAGCCAGCCGGACGGGGAGCTGATTTATTCATGGGGCTACGGCTGCAGTACGGTCAACTCCGCCACGTATTCGCCGGCGGCTTTCGCCACGCTCGGGTTTTGTCCCTCGGTGCAGCTGCCGGGTCCCACGCTGATCGTCAAGGAAGGATCCACGTTCACGGTGACGCTGACGAACAGTTTGCCGAAGCCCGCGGGCAATACGTCGATTTTGTTTCCGGGTTTGGCGGTGACCACGAGCTGCAGCGCGGGCACGCCCGTCGGCGTCGCCGGTCTCCTGACGTGCGAGGCGGTTCCCGGCGGGACCGTGACGTACACGGTGACGGCCGCCCTCGGCACCGCCGGGACGCATGCCTATTACAGCGGTACTCAGCCGGACTTGCAGATCGAGATGGGTCTGTTCGGCGCAGTGATCGTCACGCCGATGAACGTTCCGAGTAACTGCACGCTGATTGAACCGGGTCGGGTTGATTACCGGCAAGCGGCGGCCGCCTACGATCACCCCGCGACCTGCTATGACCGCGAGTACTTGGTCCAGTGGTCCGAGATGGATCCCAGGATCCACCAGCAAGTATCGGATCAATTGAAGCAAATCGCCGCGTGCGCGACAGGTGGGCAGTTCAACTGCACGACCGCGCTCAATGTCGTGACGGAGCCCTACCATCCTAATTATTTCATGATCAACGGCCGCTCCATGCCGGACAACATGGATACCGACTACGCGCCGAATTATCCGAACCAGCCGTACAACGCCAATCCTCACATGCACCCGGGCGAGCTGGTGCTGGTGCGGTATATCGGACAAGGACATTGGCAGCATCCCTTCCATGAGCATGGCAACCACGTGCGCGTCCTCGCGCGCGATGCACACTTGATGGTCAGCCAGACCAATCCGCTGCTGTTGGCGGGACGCATGGAATTCGACACGGACACGACGCCCGGCCAGGCCGCCGACGGAATCTTCTACTGGTCTGGCAAGGGTCTCGGCTGGGATATCTTCGGCCACACGGCCACGAACGCGACCAATCCTCCGTGCATTCCGGACGTGAATGGCTACTACACGACCCTGAGCGGCGCGACGATCCCCAGCTACAATGCTGTGGGCGCCATGATTGGTGGCACCCCGAATTACTACGAGTGGTGCGCCGATCACAACCTGCCGCTCGAAGTGAATCCTGTGGGGCAAGTCGGGAGCGGCGGCCCCATGACCCTGCCAGACCCGCTCATCGTCACCAATGGTCTTTGGTACAACGGCACGCCCTACTTAGGTCCCGAAGCGGTCTTAAGGTCTCGCGGCGCGACGCCGCTGCCGCCGGGCAGCGCCCTGCAGAACTCGGTCACGGAATCCGGCATCGCGTTCATGTGGCATTCCCACAATGAGCGCGAGATCACCACCAACGACGTATTCCCGGGCGGCATGCTGATGATGATGCTGGTGGACCCCTATGTCTGGAACATCGATGAAACGCTGTGAGTCAGGAGTGAAAACCATGCACATACCTAAGAAAGCTCTGAGCACCGCGATCCTTACCGGAACGGCTCTCCTCCTGACTACGGGGATCGCTGCCGCCGGGGCTGTGGTGAATTTGACCGCGTCACGACAGAGCACCATTCTTCCGGACGGCAACAGCGTTCCGATGTGGGGATGGACCTGCGGCACGGGCACTGCCGCAGCATCCGGAGCCACGTGCACATCGCTCAATTATGCGAACGGTGCCCTCACTCCGCAGATGGGCGGCACGACCTGGCAGCCGCCACTGATCGTGGTGCCCTACGTGGCCGGCAGCACCAGCTTGACCATCAACTTGACGAACGCTCTGCCCGTCGAGACCTCACTGGTGATTCTCGGTCAGTCGGGCGGCGGCCTCGGAGCTCCGGTCCGAGAAGCGGGGCCACGCACGGACGGAGCCCACGGCGGGCAGACCGCGACGACTTGGACCACGGTCAATCCCGGCTCCTTCGTACCACCCACGCAAGGCAACCGCGTGCGCTCCTTTACCTCGATTGAAGTTCCGGGAGTTGCGACGGTTGGCGCGGCGCCTGTCACGACCGGAACGGCGGGAGCACCGCCGTCCTATTCTTGGACGAATCTGAGTCCTGGAACCTATCTGATTCGCTCGGGAACGTACCCCTCGATCCAAGGTCCCATGGGCCTTTACGGTGTTCTGGTCGTGACCGCGCCGCCTGTTGCAGGGGCTGGCGGAGCGGCGGGGACTCCCGGAATTGCGTATCCCGTGGCCGGCGCGTCCGTGGGCGGCGTCACCTACGATACGGATGTCGTGGCGCTCGAGAGCGAACTCGATCCGCGGCAGAACAACATGGTCGCGGCGCTCTTTCCCGTCGGCGGCGCTGCGGGCAGCTCAACCGCAAACGCGGGGTTCAGCGAGACAATGAAGTGGACGGCGCAGTGCGGCGCCGCGACGAACAGTCTGCTGACGAGCACCGGCGCGGTGCCCACCTGCTACCCACCGGCGGTTGACTACACGCCGCTGTACTTCTTCATCAACGGTCTGTCATTCAGCAAGGATTCGCGGCAGGCGTCGGCTCTGTCGGTTCCCGCGGCGGGCACGACGGGTAATGTCCTGATTCGTTTTGTGAACGCCGGTTCGCACATGCATGTGCCGACGGTGACCGGGCTCAACATGCTGCTGGTCGCCGAAGACGGCCATATACTCCCCGACGTCGCACTGGCGCTGGCACCCCCTGCACCCGCCGTGGCCAAAACGCTGACCGCAAAGACGTTGGCCACGCCACTCGGTTTGCAACTTCGCAACGAAGTTTTCCAAGCGGCCGGCAAGGTGTTCGACGTTCTCGTCAGTCCCCCGCAGACAGTGGCGGGAACCTACGACACCAACACCTTCGGCATTTTCGATCGGTCGCTGGCGTTGTCGACCAACAGCCAGCGTGACGGCGGCATGCAAGCCATCCTGGACGTGAATGACGCCGGGGCCGCCGCGCTGGTCGCGACGAATTCCGTGGCCAGCGTCAACAATGTTTCGTACAGCTATGCACCCGGCGTGACATTGACCGTCACGGACCCGAGCAAGGGCGTGCTCGGCAACGCCATCAACGCTTATGGTGTTCAACTGGTGGCGGGGGGCACGCATTCGGGCGCTCTTACTCTGTACCCGAACGGAACGTTCGCGTACTTGAACCCGACGTCAAATGCGACCGACGTCTATACGTTCAATGTGAACGGCTCCACTACCGTGACCGGCACGATCACCTTTACCCAATCGAGTACGGTTGGGACCGGGCCCGTGGCCAATAACGATACCTTCTCGAGCACGGTGCAAACGGTCATCAGATCCCCTGCGCCCGGCGTGTTGCTCAACGACGTTGATCCGAACGCGTTCCAGATGACGGCCAAGTACATCGGAAAGGGCACAGGCCAAGCGGGGTTGACGGTGCGTCTGAACGCGGACGGCTCTTTCACCGCCACCAAGCCAGCCACGATGGCCTGTCCGGTGGGGGGTTGCACCTTCACCTATCAAGCAGTGAACTCACAGGGTTCAGTAAGCAACACGGCCACCGTGACGTTGAACTTCTTGCCTGCCAGCAATCTGAATGTGACGGTGCAGGATGCGCCCTGCGTGGCGGCCGGCGGAGGCGCGAACTGCGTGCTCACCGATTATAAGTGGATCATCGAGCAGGATCTCACAATCCAAGTCAATCCCGCCTGCCAACAAAACGGCCCCGGCGGCACCAAGCCGGCGAACTGCCCCGCGGGAATACCCCTGACCCTCGCCACGAACTTCCACACCAGCTATATGCCGGTCGTGGCGGAAGGCTGCACGGGTCCGCAGAGCTGCGAGAAGGGACAGACGGTCTACGACGCCAATCCGAGTTCGCCGACCTATCAACAACATGTGCTGGCGGCGTGCGATGGCTATGGAATATGTGTTCCGGGACTCTCGCAGCTGCCGGTAGCGCTGCCGAGCCAGGCCAATCTGTCGGCTCTGAATCCCGACGGCAGTCCGGCTTCATACTACATCTCGATTCTGCCGGGCGACTCCTCGAATGCATTCGGTTATGCGAATACCAAGGACCCAACCGTCGCGGGCAATTGCACTCCCGGCGCGAACGGAAATCCGTCGACTCAACCGACGGGAATCGCAGAACCTTCAGCTTGTGGACACCAAATGGGTGGATCGCCGATTCCCGCACCGACAGTAACGGGCGGGGTGGCAACGTTTGCTCCTGTTGTCGTGAACGTGGAACCGGAGCCGCTCAAGACGGCCACAGTCACCGCCTGGGTCTTCGAGGATGACTACCCGCTCAACGGTGAACCGGACGGCGGCGGCGGAGTCGACGTTTTGGCGAACCAGGAACCGGGCCTGGGCGATTTCCAGATCATCATCTGGGACTCCGCGGGCGGGATCGGCGACGACACCGGGCAGATGACCTACGACATGTTCAACGTGCCGTTGACCAACGCGTTGAACGGCACCCCGGATCCGAATACCGGTCTGAACGCCTGCCCGCTTTCCAACACTCAGCCAGGCGTGGGTATGGGCGTGATCATTGTGTGCCCGCTCTACGAGTCGGATGGCAAAACGCTCTCACCGCTCGCGGGCCAGGTGGTCGTGAGGAATCTCATGCAGGGCAAATTCGCCCTGATCGCCCACCCGGGCGCCACCCGCGAGGCGAACGGCGAGGAATGGCTGCAGACCAACTCGTTGGACGGCGGTCCCTACCTGGATTCCTTTATCAAGTCCGGCGAGCCGGCCTATTTCCAAGAATACGGGCCGGGCGGCTATCACGTGTTCTTTGCGATGGCCAATCCCAAGATCATCAACGATCGCTTGAAGGCTCTTTGCAGCGGAACGAGCCAAGATACGAACATCACCTCGGTCTATGGTCCGCCATGCCGCAACACGATCAACGGCCAAGTCACCAACCTCCATTCGCCGCGCTCGCCGAGCGAGACCCTCTACGGCAGCGGTGTCTTCGCGCAAGGCGATCCGCAGAATTACGCGCCGCTGGCGTATACGAATTGTTTCGCTGCCATCGGCGACACCGACGGCGCCACGATCGCTTTCGCCAAGTGCGACCCGAACGGCAACTTTTCGGTGAGCGGGCTTCCCGACGGCAACTATGGAGTGGTGATATTCGACCAGTGGGATGATTTCATCCTGGATGGATCGAGCAGGCCGGCAAACGTGCACGGCGGGCCGAAGCCCACAGACCCGGGCCAGACGCTCAATCTAGAATTTCCGACGTTCACCTGGCAGACGCACATGTGGACCAACACCTACATGGATCTGAACGGCAACGGCATCCAAGATGCCGGGGAACCGGGACTGATTCAGGTTCCAGTGCGGGTGCGTCAGGTCAACGGCAAACCGCTCAACATGGAGTTCTCCGAACTTGACGGGTCGGCCAATTTCGATGAAACCTTCCCGGCCTTTGCCTGGTATAGCGTGGAATCGGATACGACTCGCTTCCGCAGCACCGGCGTGCACGTCGTCAATGACGCCGGCGGACAGCTCGACGGACCCACGACGTTCGGTGGAAACGGCAGCACCGGCTCCGCCTATCAAGCAATCTTGAATTCGAACGAGACTTTCTCTCTGCCTCCGTCATTGTGGTATCCCGGCACGGTGTACTGCGGCGTGGGTGATCCGCAGTGCGCGAACAACAATTTCGTGACCAGTGGCGGCAAGAGCGCGGCTGAAACCTGTGTCACCAATGCCGACGGCGTGACGTCGACCTGCACTGGCCTGTCCAGCGGCCGCATCGATCCGAGCAGCGTGGAAGTGGAAGGCTGGCAGGGCGGCGTCAGCGAGTTCAACATCGTCGACTGGGGCAAGACACCCTACATTCCAGGTGAAACCGGCGGCATCCGCGGCCATGTAGTGAACGCAACCACTCGGCCGTTCAACGACCCCCAAGAGCTGTTCCAGAATCTCTGGGAGCCGCTGGTGCCCAATGTCACCATCAATCTCTATGTGGAAGGCACCGCGCCTGACGGTACGACCAGCCTCACTCTCGTCGACTCGACCACGACGTCAAGTTTCGATTCGTGGGCGCAAGGCTTCCGAGCGGACGGCGTCACCCCCAACATGAGCTGCCCCGGCCAGGATCCCATCCAAGATCCTTTCTTCGGTTATACCTTGGCAGGTACGCGCAACTACCTGACCCCCAACACTCCGCTGCCGTTCAATTCGCAGTACAAGTGCTTTGAGGGCTATCACAACCTCAATCAGATGCAGCCGGCGCCATACGACGGCTTGTACGAGTTCCCGAGCGCGACTTGCCAGACGCCGGGCGCAAGCTTCACCGTCCCTGGAAGCACCAAGGTTTACAAGTGCGCGACGGTTGCCAACCCGGCTTACGGCCAACCCGGCGTGACGGGAGCCGGCGCCAAGCCGGCGGTTTTGCCGGCCGGCAAGTACGTGACCGAAGCCGTCACGCCTCCGGGCTGGGAATTGGTCAAGGAGGAAGACCTGAATCTCCTCATCGGCGACCAATACATCGCTCCGGCCGTTGCTCAATTCGGCGGCGCCGGGCTCGGCAACATTTTTATCACGCCCGACCAGGCGAGCATCGATGCCGCCAACCCCTCGTATACCGGCCCCTATACGGCCGGGAATCCCTACAACCAACCGTTCGCAGGCGGGGCCTGCACGGCGGGGACGAGTTGCTCGACGACCAATAACGGCGCACCGAGCAACAATCTAGGGCGCACCACCTACGGGAACTTCGGGCCCTTCGCACTCATCCAGCAGAGTGCGCCTTGCGTCGGTCTCATGCGCGTCGTGCCTGACTACTTGAGCATCGCGCCGGAATCGGGCGAAGTGGCACCGTTCGCGGGTACCACGCGGGCCCTGTGCGATCGCAAGGAGGTCACTCTCAACGATGCGATGCAGGCCAACGCGGATTTCTTCATCTATACGATGACGCCGAAGTCGGCCACCTATACCGGATTCATCTCGGACGACTTCTCATCCGAATTTGACCCCGCCTCGCCCGCATACGGCGAGAAGTTTGCGATCCCCAACGTGCCGGTCTCCAACAAGGACTTCAACGGCGTGGAGATTTCCCGCGTGTATTCGGACCAGTGGGGCAATTTCAACGGATTGGTGTATTCGACCTGGGAAGTCGATCCGCCGAATATCACCGGCTATTCGCCCAACATGCTGGTCAACTGCATGAACGATCCGGGTCCGATCCTCGACACCCGCGTCGGCTCCCCGACGTTCGGCCAGATGATCACGGATCCTTATTTCAATCCGGCCTATAGCATCTTCTGCTATGAAGACCCGTTCATGCCCGGTGACACCATGTACATGGACGTGCCCGTGGTTCCGGTCTCGGCGTTCGCCGACGGTTACAACCCGCCGGATTGCGCCTACCCGGATGCAACACCGTCCATCGCGAGCGTGGTGAGCCAGGACATCGCGGGACCGTGGGTGAGCGCAGCGGGCCACACGTTGACCGTCAAGGCACTAGGCCTCGTCACCGTGCCCAACAATGCCTACTCGGGACCGGCGGCGAACACGCCTCCGTACAACCTAAAGACCGTAACCCGGAACTACCACTTCGGAACCGCGCCAGGTACGGTCACGATCGGCGGCGTGCCGGCCACGACCGCCTGGGGTGACACCGTACTCACGGTCACCGTGCCTTCGGGTATCCCAGCGTGCGCCGTCCAGCAGCAGGGCCACACGGGAGCCAAGTGCGGTGAACTCGTCATCACCACCGCGCCCTCGGCGAACTACCCCAACGGCCAGCAATCGATCGACACGGTCACGGTCACCGTCGGCGGCAAGACACCGACCGTGCTCGTTACGACTACCACGCCGCCACAGACCATCCAGTCGGCCATCGACGCTGCTACACCCGGTGACATGATCATCGTTCCGCCGGGCATCTATAACGAAATGCTGTTGATGTGGAAGCCGGTGCGCCTGCAGGGCGTCGGCGCGGCCTCCTCGGTCGTCAACGCCAACATTGCGCAGGCGGGCAAGCTGCTCGACCCGTGGCGCAGGAAAGTGAACTGCCTGTTTGGCTTGGCATTGAACGGCGGCGTCGCCAGCGCATCCAACCCGTACGATCCGACGGGCCAGTACTCCTGTCCGGCGGCGCAGTACAACATGGTGCAGCCGATCCCGCTCGAGGGCATCGTCGGCTGGGATGCCAGCCTCAATGGAAATTTGGCTGAACTCCTGCAAGAGCCCAGCCTTATGGGAGCATATGAAGGCGCGGCCATCACCGTGCTCGGGCAGGGTGTCTTCATTCCAGGGGGTGCCACAACGACAGAAGGCGCGTTCCCGACGGGTACCCGTCTGCTGACGAGTAGCGCCGCGGATTGCGCCGCCTACCAGGGCAACTTCCTGTGCAACCCATCGAGCCTAGATGGCCTGACCTTCACCAATAGCTCCCAGGGCGGCGGCGGTATCTGGCTGCATGCCTGGAACCACTACATGCAAGTCGCCAACAATCGCGTGTACAACAATGGCGGCACCCTGTCGGGCGGCCTCACCATTGGCCAGCCGGAGAATCCGGACGCGGTCGATGGGGCAGTGGATGGCAGCTCACTGATCGATGCGAACGGAAACGAGCAGCCGTACCTCTATAACCAGCATGTGAACGTGCACAACAACTCCATCACATTGAACGCGTCCTATGGCGACGAGCTGGGCTCGAATACTCCCGCGTCCGCCGGAGGCATCACGTTCTGCACGGGCGCCGATTACTACAAGTTCAACTACAACTGGGTGTGCGGCAACCTGAGCAGCGGCAACGGCGGCGGCGTCGCTCAGTTCGGCTTCGACTGGGATGGGGACATCGAGCACAACACGATCATCTTCAACCAAAGCGTCAATCCGACGCTGACCACCTATGGCGGCGGGATGATCATCGAAGGCCAGGGCCCGGATGGCACGTTCAATGTCAACGGCGTCGCGACCGAATGCGGCTCCACGAACGACGCCGACTGCCCGCCGGGCTTGAGCGACGGCACGGGTCCGGGTCTCGTGATCAACGCCAACCTGTTCCAAGGCAACACTGCCGAGGAAGGCAGCGGCGGCGGCCTCGAGCTGCAGCACGTCAACGGCAGCGACGTGGCCCGCAACCCCAGCACGCCATCGAAATGGTACGGCATCGAGATTACCAACAACATTTTCGCGAATAACGTCGCGGGCTGGGACGGAGGCGGAGTCTCGCTGCACGATGCGGTGAAGGTCGACTTCATCAACAACACAGTGGTGTCGAACGACAGTACCGCTACGGCGGGAGTACTGTTCGACACCACCGTTGCCCCGGGTGCCAACCAGCCTCCGAATGGCTGCGACCCGGTCCTGAATCCGAACTGCGTCGGTTTCCAAGTCACGACGTCGAACTTCCTGCCGGCCGGGTTGTCGACCGAATCGCACACCGCCAACTTCCTGGGGGCGTTCACCGGCCCCGTGGTCTGCCCCACGGGCCATCCGCAGTGCACGAAGTTCTCGAATCCGGTGCTGTCCAACAACCTGTTCTTCCAGAACCGTTCGTTCCGCATCACGGCGCCGACGCCGCCGGCGGTGGGTCCGGTGCAATTGGTTCCAAACTTGTCTCAAGGCACCACGGGCTCCTGCCCCGCCGGCACTGGTTCCGCGGGCACCACGGCGCCTTTCTACTGGGATATCGGCGTCTACAACGATTCGTCTCCGACCAACCATGGCTCGGGATTGACGCTCAATCCGCAGTACTCGATGTTGACCAGCACCACGGGTTACGCGGGCACCAATATCGCGCCGGCCTCCGCAGGCGTCGTCGGCCAGTACTGCAACGGTTCACGTGTGCCTCCGGAAATTGCGTCGCAACTTTGCGCCGGCCCCAATGGCCAAGCGAATGCTCAGCGCTGCATACAGCCGGGCACGGTGGGACTGGGAATCACGGTGCCTTCCGGCGTTCCGGATTCCACGCCGCCGCCGCTGGCGCAGTTCACGCTGACTCCGGCGGCGACCGTGGATGAAGGCAGCAACTGGATCAACATGTTTTACGGCCCGCTGTCGCTCGTGAATCCGACGATTCTGTCGGGCGCCGCTGGATACAGTGCACCGATCGGCAACTACGCCCTCACGGCGGGGTCGGCGGCGATCGATGCGATCCCGGCCAACGTCTCGCACCCGGCGACAGACTTCTTCGGCAACTCGAGGCCGGATCACAATAGCGACGCACATTTCGACATCGGAGCGGTGGAGTACCAAGCGCCCGCCGCGCCTGCGGCCGCCAATGTCACGAGTGGACCATTGACCTTTAGTTCGCCGGTTGGAGTGACCAGCGCTGCGCAAACGCTCACGCTGCACAATACCGGCGGCGCGGGGGTGGTGGGTATTACGGTGGTTGTCACGGTTCCGTTCGCGCGGCCGGCGGGGGCTGCGGGCGGGACTTGCAGCACAACACTGGCTGCAGGAGCCACCTGTACCATCAACGTGGTGTTCACGCCGACGGCGACAGGGGC
>Ga0210393_10001314_pt1 | contig 20913 bp, 16 predicted proteins | sample IncBWC27OmetaG_FD_160068 | JGI IMG/M metagenome (GOLD analysis project Ga0210393, IMG submission 160068) | Forest soil microbial communities from Barre Woods Harvard Forest LTER site, Petersham, Massachusetts, United States - Inc-BW-C-27-O ... | reverse complement strand
AAGCGCCCAGCTCGGTCAACGCGTACAGCCCGGCCAGAGCCTCATGGCGCTGACCCAGCACCAGTTCTGGGTGACCGCAAATTTCAAGGAGACCCAGCTCGCCAGGATGCGTCCGGGTCAGCCGGTCTCGATTCATGTCGATGCGATCGCGCGCGACTTCAAAGGACGCGTCGAAAACATGCCGGGCGCGACGGGATCGCTTTATGACCTGCTTCCGCCGGAAAACGCGACCGGCAACTACGTGAAGATCGTGCAGCGGCTGCCGGTGCGAATCCTCTTCGACAACGGCCAGGACCTCTCGCAACTGCGGCCCGGAATGTCAGTGGAGCCAGAGGTATGGCTGCGCTAAAGGACAACACTGCGGCAGCTCGAATAACGGCTGGCCGCTTGCCGGCAAATCGAGCGCCTACGAAGCGAAGTGATTCGCACGGCGACGAACCGAATCAGTCGTCAGCACCTCCCCAGGTTAAACCACGATACAATCCGTGGGCGATCGCGATGACGGTGACGCTCGCCACCTTTATGGAGGTGCTCGACACCAGCATCGCGAACGTCGCGCTGCCGCATATCGCCGGTTCGCTGTCGGCCAGCGTCGACGAAAGCACGTGGGTGCTCACCTCTTATCTTGTCTCCAACGCGATTGTGCTGCCGATGAGCGCGTGGCTCTCAACCAGGGTCGGCCGCAAGCGCTTCTATATGAGCTGTGTCGCGCTGTTCACGGTCAGCTCGTTCTTGTGCGGCATTGCTCCGAGTCTCGGCATGCTGATCTTTTTTCGCGTACTTCAAGGTGCGGGCGGAGGAGGTCTGCAGCCGAGTGAGCAGAGTATCCTTGCCGACACTTTTTCACCGGCGCAGCGCGGAATGGCCTTCGCGATCTACGGAATGGCAGTGGTGCTCGCGCCTGCGATCGGTCCCACGCTGGGCGGATGGATCACCGACAATTACGAGTGGCGTTGGATCTTCTTTATCAACATTCCGGTCGGAATTATTTCGATGATTCTGACTCATAGAATGATTCAGGATCCGCCGCATCTGGTTCGCGAACAGCAGCGCGTTCGCCGCCAGGGCATGCGCATCGACTTCATAGGACTAGCCTTGCTCGCGTTGGCGTTCGGGCCGCTCCAGGTGGTGCTGGACAAGGGCGAAGAAGACAACTGGTTTCAATCGCATTTCATCGTGGCGTTCGCCGCGATAGCAGCGATCGCGTTCGTCGTCGGGATTGTCTGGGAGCTGTATCAGGAGCATCCCATCGTCAATCTGCGCCTCTACAAGAATCGCAACTTTGCGATCGCCAGCATGCTCATGTTCGCTTTCGGGTTCATGCTTTACGGCACGACCGTGCTGCTCCCGGAATTTGTGCAGCTGCTGATGGGTTACACGGCCGAATTGGCGGGAACGATCCTATCGCCGGGTGCGCTGCTGATCATCGCCTTGATGCCGTTGGTCGGGATTCTCATCGCGCGAGTGGACGCTCGATGGATACTAGGGTTTGGTTTCCTGGTGCTGTCGCTATCGCTCTTCCACATGACCGGGATCGATCTCCAGCTCAGTTGGTGGAACGCGATGATGCTTCGTACTTATCAATCAATCGCCATCGCGTTTCTGTTCGTGCCCATCAACACCGTCACTTACACGGGAGTAAAGCCCGAGCAGAACAACCAGGTATCGGGCCTTATCAACCTGATGCGTAACATCGGCGCGAGCACTGGAATCTCGCTGACCGGTGCAATGATAACCGAGCGCGGACAGTTCCATCAGGCGGAACTCGCGCAACGAGCCACCTCTTACAGTCCGCACATGCAAGTGGCGATTCAGAACCTTGCGGGACAGCTAGGCCCCGCCGGGTTAAGCACGCCCGATGCTATCCATCAGGCCTACGGGCGCATCTATGCCGGCCTGGTGGCACAGGCGCAGACGCTCGCTTTCATCGACACGTTTTGGGTGATGGCGATCGGCACCTTGTGCCTCATTCCGCTGGTCTTCTTCCTGGCGAGGCCCGAACGGGGCAAGGCGATAGCAGCTCACTAGCTAAGAGGTTAGAGCGATGAAATGCCACACTATTAATCTGATCGCTGCTGGTGCGTGCCTTGTCTGCGGAATCTTCTATACTGTCACAGGCCTGCCGGTTACATTGCTGGTCGTGGTTGGTCTCGTAAACCTGGCGTTCGTTCTGGCGAAATAATTTGCGCAAATCTGAATTGTAGGACTAAGGACTCGAAACTATGAAGGACAAGATAGCTGCCCGGAGTTCAAGGAATCCTTCCGTCAATTCCGCCATGACCCGTGCCCGCGGACGGCAGTTCCGGCATCGGGTTGGTCGCGGAGATTGATGGATTCACCCACGGCTGTGCGAATTGGCTTTCGGGCCGCTCCATCCACGCGCTGCGGACGGTTCCGATGTGAACCCTTCGAACGTGCTCCCCGGTGCGGCTGCTGCTGGCTCCTCGGGCGCGGGCGACAGCGTCGGACCGGCGAGTGAAGACGTTCCATCGTCCCATGGCTCTTCGAACGACGGAGGCATAGCCCCTCCGGATCCCATCTCGTTAGGCGAGGGACTCAAGGCGGAATCTTCTGTACCTTGTGCGAACAGAGGTCGGGCAAACGCGACCGCCGAGGCTGCGACAAGGGTCGCCACGAGGATCGCATGCCGGGTAAAGCTCCGCGAACGACTCTTGTCATCTACTAATTTAGAGTTCATCTCTCTGCGCACTCCTTTCCTCCCGCTAACGATTATGGAAATCCCGAATCGCCGTTAGCGGCAGAGGGCCTTCAATGCTGGAGGCGTGAGATATCCCGGCACAGATATGTGCACGGTCCAGGATGTTGTCGCTAGCCGTTTCGGTCTGAGTGCAAACCTAGACCTTACGCCAGCTGGGTTTTTTCCGATCGACTAGCTTGAGTTCTGCGACCGGGAAGAATTCAAAATGCCAGCGCTTCCTCGCGAGTCGCCGGTAGATCGCCCGGTTTCAGCGTGGCGGCTACGAGCAGGAACTGTTCGAAGGTCATGCCGAGCTGCCGAAAACCGCTCTGACAGAAAATGAACGCGTACAACTCCAGCATTTCATCAGGGATGGTCGATGGCAGTGCCGGCGGTGTCGACGCTTCAGGAAACGCGCGTGGTTCGCGGACGAGAATCTCGCGAAGCGCTAAATCACGACGCCGTGGCCGCGGATCGATCGCCGGGACCAATTCAAACCGCGGGTTCTTGGATTTAATTAATGCGCCCATGTTATTCACCTTCCCACTTTATTTGTGTGCGACCATCGCCAGTTCGGGTTCGCTCATCGGCGAGGACGGTTTCGGTTGGTCTTCGGTGGTTTTTACGGCGGCCGCCGGGGGGAGGACAACGGCCGCCGTCTCTCCAAGGACAACCTCGTTTTGGCTGCCCAGCAACTTTAGATTTTTGCGCGCTGGCCCGTAGTCCGGCTCCTCACGCGCCAACTCACGCCATACCATCCACGCGCCTGCGGTCTTTCCCTCCTGGGCGTAGATCACACCGAGCAGGTTGCGTGTGTCCGGCTCCTGCGGATTCAACCGCATCGAGGCCAGCGTCTCGCTCTCGGCATTGGCCAGCATTCCACGCCGTTGATACGCGAGGGCGAGGTTGTAGTGCGACTCGGAATGGTTTTCACCGAGGAGCACCGACTGCCGCAGGCTGGTCGTCGCTCCTTCGAGGTCGCCGTCTTCGAGCTGAGCCAAACCCAGGTTCAGGAACAAATCCCAATTTCGAAGTCCGAGCGTGGCAGCGCGCTGATACTCGATAGCCTCCGCCCTCGTGTCGCCGATCATTCCTTCGGCGAAACCCAGATGGTAATGCGCGAGCGCGTCGTCGGGATGCGTGCGCACGACTTCCGTGTGAAGACGAATCGCCGCCGCGTAGTCTTCGACGCCGAGGGCATAGTCTGCGTTAGCGTTGCAGACCTGCTGCTCGCCGCCGCCCGCGCTGGCGGTACGCCCGATACCTGGTGAAAGCAGCAAGATAGCCGCCGCGAATAATATTCGATTGCTGGTGCTCATATGCACTCCATGCGTGAAACCCTCGCTCAGAAGCTGTGAAAAGTGACCGCACACTCGCGATTTCACCGTAGTCGCCGCAGGTGGTAGGGTTTGCGCCGGCGCGGTTTATCGGAGATTTGGCCCGCACGGGCTAGAGAAATTCAGAAGCCACGCTAACATTCGAAGATTCGGATGAATCGCAACGGCACCAATAGATTTTGGCGTTCAGCCGCTCAATGCCTGCTCGGAAGCATTGCGGTGGCTCTCCTGACTTTCGTCTGCTTTCGACTCGGGGTTAGAGCCGGTATAGCCGCCCTGCTCTACCTGGCTGTTGTTGTGCTGCTGTCCGGCACGGACGCGTTCATTCCATCGGTCATTGTCTCCGTCATCGCCGTTCTGTGCTTGGACTACTTCTTTATTCCCCCGATCTTCTCCTTGGAGCTGAACAACCCGCTGGACTTAGTCGCCTTGGTGGCCTTCCTAGGAACGGCATCGCTCATCACGTACCAGATGTCGCAGCGCAAACAGGCTGAGGAGGCGCTACAAAAATTAGCCGACGAGCTCGAATTGAAGGTACAAGAACGGACCGCCGAACTGGCTACAGCCAACGACGAACTGCGCGGTGAAATTGCAGAGCGTCAGCGCGCCGAAGAGGCATTGCAGAAAGCACAGGGGGAGCTCGCGCACGTCACCCGTGTGATGACGCTGGGAGAGCTGACGTCCTCGATCGCTCACGAAGTTAATCAGCCGCTCGCCGCCGTTGTCACCAATGGGCAGGCCGCCCTGCGATGGCTGGCGCTTGAGACGCCCAGACTCGATGAAGTGCGAGCGGCAGTAGAGCGCGTCGTCAGGGACGGCAATCGGGCAAGCGAAGTAATCCAGCGGATTCGTGCGCTCGCGAAGAAAAACCCGACACTGATGGTCTCTCTGGACATCAACGATGTCATTCGCGAGGCTATTCTCCTGGTGCAGCGTGAGGTGTCCAGCCGTGGCGCGTTGCTCAGAACGGAGCTGGCGTCCGCGCTGCCCGCGGTCCTGGGAGATAGGATTCAGCTGCAGCAAGTGGTTGTTAACCTGGTGATAAACGGCGTCGACGCGATGGCGTCAATCACGGACCGGCCGCGTGAGATCCTCATTCAATCGCAGCCGCACGAAACGCACGAGGTGATGGTCGCCGTCCGCGACTCCGGCATCGGGCTTGACGCGGAGAGCGCGGACCGGCTGTTCAACGCCTTCTTCACTACCAAGGCCAGCGGGATGGGAATGGGGTTGTCGATCAGCCGCTCGATCATCATGGCCCACGGCGGCAGACTGTGGGCCTCGCCAAATGCGGACCACGGTGCAGCTTTTCAATTTACCGTACCGATTGACGGCGGAGCTGCGTCGTGAAGCAACCGGACTCAATCGTCTATGTTGTCGATGATGATTCTTCCGTTCGCGAAGCAATCAAGAGCCTCATCAGGTCCGTTGGGCTGCGGGTCGAGACCTTCGGCACCGCGCAGGAGTTCCTGAAGAGCGCGCGCCCGGATGCGCCCGGGTGCGTGGTGCTCGATGTGCGCCTGCCCGGATTGAGCGGTCTCGATTTGCAGCGCGAACTGGCTGCGAATGGCAGCAACCTGCCCGTCATCTTCATCACCGGCCACGGCGACATCCCGATGTCAGTGCGCGCCATGAAAGCCGGCGCGCTCGAGTTCCTTACCAAGCCGTTCCGCGATCAGGACCTGCTCGACGCGATTCAACAAGCCCTCGAGCGCGACCGCGGCGCGCGGCAACAGCGGTCGGAAACCGCGGAGCTGCGCGAGCGGTTTGATTCTCTGACCGCTCGCGAGCGTGAAGTGATGGGCCTGGTGGTCTCGGGGCTGCTCAACAAACAGATCGCGGGTGAGCTGGGAACCAGCGAGGTAACTATCAAAATCCATCGCAGCCAGGTGATGAAGAAAATGAGTGCGGGATCTTTAGCCGAGCTGGTCAGAATGACAGAGAAACTGGGGATTCCGGCCGCGAAGGATCAACCGACCCATACCAAGTCATAGTCCACCTATACCAAGGTATAATAGATGGACGTGCTTCACGCGGGATAGGCTCTCTGCCGTAGAGAGCAACTCCCGCAATGAAAAGTAGCAACCAGGACAGAAGCAACACTCTCGTCGCAATCGTCGATGACGACGTGTACGTCTGCGAGGCGGTCGAGAGTCTGCTGAAGTCGATCGGGTTTCGTACCGCGACTTTCAACTCTGCCCGCGATTTCCTGAACTCCCCTGAGTTCTCGAATGTGTCCTGCCTGATCCTCGATGTCTCGATGCCGGTCATGAATGGCCTCGAGCTGCAACGTCATCTAGCTGACACTCGTCCAATACCCATCATCTTCATCACGGCGCGGAACGGAGATACACGCGACCAGGCGCTGAAGGCGGGAGCTATTGGCTTCCTGACTAAACCCTTCAGCGATGCGGCTTTGATCGACGCCCTGGACACTGCGCTGGGAGCGTGAACGGTAACAAGAGTGGCATCGACGAGGTGTTGTTTGATGTGACGTGACGCGTGCGAGGGGACGAATCAGATGGAACCGCAGAGCCAGTGTCGTGAAGCCGTTGAACCTGTCGTTGCCACTATATTTCAAAGCAGCTCGTGGCCTGAGCAGGCGATTTTCCGCAAAGAGGGCGAGTACTGGACCGTAGGCTGTGGAGGCAGCGCCTTTCGTCTCAAGGACACCAAGGGGCTCGGCTACATCGCCCATCTACTGCGTCATCCCGCGGCCGAATTCCACGTGCTCGATCTTGCAGGCGGAATCGCGAACCAACGCGACGCGGGCGAAATGAGTCAGTCCGGCTGGCCGCGAGGAGAGGAAGAGCTCGAGAAGGCTGGAATTCATATCGCCAGCTTGGGTGACGCGGGCGAGATGCTCGACGATCAAGCCAAGGTCGCCTATCGCCGCAAACTTTCCGAGCTTCGCGAAGAACTGGAAGAAGCCAAGGAGCTGGGAAACGTCAAGCGCGCCGAAAAGGCCGAGCAGGAAATCGATGCACTGACCTCGGAACTCTCGCGCGCAGTGGGGCTCGGTGGACGTAATCGGCGGGCGTCGTCGGCTTCGGAGCGAGCCCGACAGAGTATCGCCAAGACTATCAAGTCGGTACTGGACAGGATCGCGCAGAGCAACACGGCGATGGGAGATATCCTGTCGCGATGCATCAAGACGGGGACCTTCTGCTCCTACCAGCCCGATCCCGATTTTCCGATTTCGTGGGATTTCAATCCGACGACTATCGAGCCGGCGAAGCCTACAACCTCAGATGGCGAGCATGTCCCGGCGCATACCGATCGTCCGCCGGCATCAACCGCAGTGCTGGAGATCGCCCCATTTTCGTTCGCGGGTCGAACCGCCTTTGTAGGACGCGAATCTGAACGCAGCACGATCCGCACGGCAATGGACCGCGCGTCAACTGGCCGCGGATCAGTCGTCATGCTGGAGGGCGGACTGGGAGTAGGCAAGACCCGATTAGCTATGGAGATGGCGGAGTACGCGTCGCGCGGTGGCTTCAGATGCCAGGTCGGGCATTGTTACGAAAGAGAAGAACGGTATCCCTTTCTCCCGTTCGCCGAGATCATCGAAGGTGCTGTCGCCGAGCGGGGCCCCGATTACTTCCGGCATCGGGTGGGGGACAATATGGCTGAACTGGCGCAAATAGCCCCAAGCCTTCGGCGAATCTTTCCGGACATTCCGCAACCACTGGAGCTGCCACCGGCGCAGAAACGGCGCCATCTTTTTCAAAGCATTTCTGATACGACGGCGCGCGCCGCTCAATTACGTCCGCAGTTGTACATCCTCGAGGACCTTCATTGGGCCGACGAATCCACGCTGGCGCTTCTGATTCATCTAGCCAATCGGGTAGCGCACCTCCCAGTCGTAATCATCGGGACTTATCGCGGCGGACGTTCCGAAAACAATCCAGTGCTGGTCAGGACTCTGGAAGAGCTTATTCGGATGGGCATCCGTCCGCTCAAGCTGGGTTGCCTCTCGAAGGACGCCACCGCACAAATGTTACGCGCGCTATGCGAGCGCCAGGATATCCCGGAAAATCTGGTGAGCCTCATCTTCGAGGAAAGCCAGGGATATCCATTCTTCGTCGAAGAGGTGTATCGGCATCTGATCGAAGAGGGCAAAGTCTTCGATGCGGCCGGCCAATTCCGGACTGACGTTGAGATCGCCGAGGATGAGGTTCCGGAAAGCGTGCGGCTGATCATCGGGCGTCGGCTAGAGCGGCTCGGCGAGAATGAAAAACGCGCGCTGACGGCCGCTGCAGTGATCGGGCGCAGCTTTAGCTTCAGGCTTCTAAGCGCAATCTCCGAGATCGACGTTGACGAACTTTTCACAATCATCGAGAAGGTACAGCAGCTGGGAATAATCGTCACGAGCTCCGAGAAGCCCGACAAGCCATTCACCTTCTCCCATGAACTGGTGCGCCAAACGCTGCTTGCTGGCATCTCCACTCCGCGGCGACAGCACCTCCATGCGGGAGTCGCCCACGCAATGGCGCGGCTCCAAGGCGATGCGGTCAACAAGAGCGGCAGCGACCTGGTTACTGCCTGATAAAGGCGAACTCGACGGATAGTCGGCCAGGCGCGCGTAACCACCGATTGATCGCACAAAGATGTGCGGTGACTTTTCGCGCCTAACTGTCGGACCAATCACACTGGCGTGGAGAACTCTTATGACAGAAGACCATGATTACAAGCGCTTCAAGCCAAGCGAGATCGCTCGCTCCTTTCCAGCGACCGCGGATACGCGATTAATCGACACCTATCTGACCAACGAACCGGCCGCGAGCTGCCGAGTCTGGCGGGTCTACCGGGAATTACCTCCGCACTATCATTCGCGCTGCGACGAATACCTCTATGTCTTGTCGGGCAGAGGTATCTTCTGGATGGGCGACGCCTCGAACGCAGCCGAGTTCGCTCTTGGCGACCTGCTCTTCTTCAAATGCGGAACCGTTCATGCTCTGCCCAAGATTCTTGAAGGGCCGGTAGTTTTTCTTTCGTTCGACACGCCGAGACGCGACCCGAAGGACGTTATCTTCGTCAACCCCGAGGACGGAACGCCGGCGAGCTTCGTCCGAGCAAAAGCATTAACCTGAGCTCAGCCTTCCCATCTTTTTCTGAATAGGGAAAGCTTAATCTCAGCACGAGCACTTGCGGAGAAGCCGAAGATGAATCTGAACCTGAGTGGAAAAACGGTGCTGGTTACCGGCGCCAGCAAAGGTATCGGGCGCGCGATTGCAGCTGCGTTTGCGGCGGAGGGAGCGCAAGTCGCGATGACCGCGCGGGGCGGCGAGGACCTGAATCGCGCGGCTGAGGAAATTCGCAACGCGGGAGGAAAGACGCTCGCGATAACGGGCGATGTTACGAAAGAAGCCGATCTCAAGCGTATCGTCGATGAAACCGTCGCGCGCTTCGGCACCATCCACGTGCTGGTCAACAATGCCGGCGGCGCCAAAGGCTTCAATGCCTTCGAACAAGCGAGCGATCAGGAATGGCTGGAGACCTTCGACCTGAATCTGTTCTCGGTGGTTCGCTTGACGCGCGCGGTGCTGCCGATAATGCGCGAACAGAAATGGGGACGAATCATCAACATCTCAAGCGAGTCGGGAACTCAGCCGGACGCGCAAATGGCGCCCTACAACGCCTCGAAGGCCGCGCTCAACAGTCTCACCAAGAGCCTTTCCAAAGCGGTAGCGCTCGATGGAATTCTGGTGAACACGGTCTCACCCGCGTTCATCGAAACCCCGCTCATCACGAGTGCGATGGAAGCGCAGGCGAAGGCGCGCGGCATTACGCCGCAGGAAGCATTGAAGGGATTCATGAACACCTTCCGGCCGCACATCGAATTGAAGCGCGCCGGCCGCCCCGAGGAGGTTGCAGGAATCGTGGTATTCCTCGCCTCGGACGAGGCGTCGTTCATAACGGGCAGCAACTTCCGCGTCGACGGCGGCTCAGTCGCGAGCATTTGACTCATGCCTGATTCAGAAAACAATCCAGTAACGATCTTCACCGATCCGAACGCATACGCGGACTTGCAGGCCTGGCATAGCGTCGCGGCGCGGCTGCGAAAAGAAGATCCAGTCTGCAGAATCGAGGTTCCACGGTTCGAGCCGTTTTGGGCGGTCACCAGGCATGCAGATGTGATCGAGATCGAGCGGCAAAACGACAAGTTCCACAACACGATCGCATCTGTCCTGCAGACCAGCGATCAAACCGCCCGGATGCGGGAGTTGGGTCCGATGTTGAAGACCCTCATCAACATGGACGGACAAGAGCATCGAAACTACCGTGCAGTTACCAACGACTGGTTTAAACCCATCAATCTGAGACGGACCTTCGAGACGAGAATTGCGGAGCTTTCCCGCAAATACGTTGATCGGATGGTCGAGTTCGGCGGCGAATGCGATTTTGCAATGGACGTCGCTCGCTTCTACCCGCTGCAGGTCATCATGAGCATCCTCGGCGTGCCGGAGTCAGATGAACTGAAGATGCTTGACCTGACGCAGAAGTTATTCGGCGCCGATGATCCCGACTTCGCCGGGGGACCGGACCGGCAGGCAGCGGCGCTCGCTGCGGTGATGGATTTTATTTCCTATTTCAGAGATATGACTGCGGATCGCCGCGCTCATCCGAGCGGCGATTTGGCGTCGACAATCGCGAACGGTACGATCGACGGGCAGCCGCTCGATGACCTGCGGACATTCAGCTACTACGTAATCGTGGCAACGGCTGGACACGACACCACGTCCAGTACTCTCGCAGGAGGACTCGAAGAACTGATTCGCAATCCGGGTCAGATAAAGCTGCTGCAGAAGAGCCCGGATTTGATCGACAACGCGGTGGAAGAGATGATCCGATGGGTCACCCCGGTGCGCCATTTCATGCGTTTTGCGCAAGAGGACTACACGCTGCGTGGCAGGAAGATTAAGGCAGGCGACGGCCTGTTGATGTCATATCTCTCCGCCAATCGCGATGAAGAAGTGTTTGAACAGCCATTTCGCTTCGATGTCCAGCGCAAGAACGCAGAAGACCATCTTGCGTTCGGAGTTGGTGTTCACTTTTGCCTTGGAGCGACGCTCGCTCGGATGGAGTTGCGCACCTTCTTTCGCGAACTGTTGCCCAGACTTGAACAAATCGAATTGACGGGGCCAACCCAATACACTGCGGCGACCTTCGTTGGAGCACCGAAGCGAATTCCAATCCGGTACAAGCTGCGAAAATAGTTCCTGCTCAGTGGTTCACAAGTAAGGCAGAAATCCAGGTTGCGCCCAGACTCACTCTTACCTATCGGGCGAGCAACGCCTCAGTCATCTCGACGTGGCGAGGCATTCCGATTTGCGTGTAACTCTCCGACGCTTCGCCGAGCAGAGTTCGCGCTCTTACGCGATCACCTTGGGCGTCTCGATCGATTAGCATCATTGCGTGGAAGCGGCGTATCTCCGCTTGTTCGAGGCGGTCTGGTAAGGACTCGGCCAGCTGCATCGCGATCTGAAAATGCTCTTCAGCGGTTTTCCACTGACGGCCTGCTGACGCGGCGATGCCCGCGATCGTATGGGTCAAGCGGAAAATCGGCCAAAGCACCACCGGTCCGGTGTCGAGCAACTCGCGAACCAGCGGGTAAAGCTCTCCAGCTTGCGAATGCTCGCCCAGCATGACGAGGCCTTCAATCGCAAGCGCGAGCATCAACCACGAACCCGCCGTGTTTGGTTCGCCGCTACGAGGAAGCAGGCCGCGCGCTTCATCAAGGATTGCGAGCGCGCCGTCGCGATCGCCTGCGTAGGCCATCTGTCGAAAAATCGTTCCAGCGCCGAGACCGTCCATCGAGCTCCTCGGCTGTCCACGGCGCGAGGCCTGGATATGCGATGGAGCGCTGCTCCAGTTTCCGCGAAAGAAAGCTACCAGACTTAGTTGTACCTCGAAGAAAACTTCCAGGTGGGCGAACGATGCCTCCCGTTCCGATCTCCGCACTCGCTGAAACTCGGCTTCGAGTCTGGCCAAGTCCGGCGCTTTACCAAACTCTATCCAGGCGCGCGTGCTAATGCAGAACGCGAGCGAGAGAGATTGCCCGATCTGATTCGCCAGAGGTTCAAGCTCGTCCGCGATTCTCAGCGCTTCTTGCGGACGCCCAAGATAGAGAAATTCCTGATGCAGAATCAGTAGCTCCAGCACAAACTCCCAGGGAGGCAGTTCCGATCCACTGGGTTGTTTGCCTGGGAGGCCACCTTGGACAGCCTCCCGCAAGCGAAGGAATTGGATATCTATTATGGACCTAAGATTAAGTAACCTGGCCTCCAGCCTTGGGTCTGAGCGCTGGGAAGCAATCTTCAACGCTTCCCGCAGGGCGTCGTCGGCCGCTTGATAGACACCTGCCGCCGCAAGTGCCTGCGCGAGGGTCGCGAGAAGCCGCGCTCGGTCAACGCTAACCTCATCGTGCAGATAAGTAAGTCCGCGCCGAGCTGTTTCGGCTGCCTCCTGGAAGCGGCCAACCCAGATAGAGGCGGCCGCCAACTCGGTGAAGCTTCTCCCGCTCATCTCGCGATCATCGAGCTCTATATAAATCTCGAGCACTTCGCGCAGATGGGCTATCGCCGCATCCCATAGATCAAGGCCTCGCTCCGCCCGCGCAAGGCTCGCCAACAACTCGGCGCGTTCCCGTGCTTCGACGACGCCTTTATGCCACAAGGCAGACTGAAAATTGCGCCGCGCCTCTTCGAATGATGCAGCTCTAAGTGCGCTCCTGCCTGCCAGCGTCAGCCAACGGAGTAGCTTTCGCTCGTCAGCAAACGAGCCTGCCTTGACTAGATGGTCGGCGACCTCCCGGGCGCGCTCGTTGACGGCGCCGGGATAGACCAGCTCGATCCCCTCGGCGACTGCGGCGTGCAGCTGTTGTTTGCGCGGATCCGAGATGCCGGCAATCAGCGTCTGACGCACGAGTTCATGAGCGAAAGCGAACGGATTGTCGGGTCCCTCAGAGCTGGGCAGGATTATTCCCATCTGCTGCGCTTTCTCGATCGCCGTGAAGAGTTCGTCAACATCGACCCGGCTCACCTGAGTCAGGAGGCGGAAGCTGAACTTACGCCCGATCATCGCCGCAGCTGCCAGCACCTGCATTTCATTCTCGTCAAACCGTTCCAGACGGCGGCCGATGATCAAGCGCACATTTTCCGGAACCTCGATCTCGTCGATCTCGATGTCGGTGCGGAAATTGCCATCGACATCAAACACATTGCCCTCTTCGAGCAGATGCCGGTAAACCTCCTCGACGAAAAACGGATTTCCCTGGCTCTCCTCGAAGATGAGATTCACCAACGCTTCCGGAGCTCGCCGGTGGCTGAGAGAATGCAACATTTCCGCGACGGAGTCCTTTGATAGACCGCCGAGCTTCAGCGGACGATTACCCATCCGGATCAGCTCTTCGAGGGTCCTGATCAACGCCGAATTTTGCTCAGAATATCCGTTGCGATAGGTGCCGATTATCACTGCCGGAAGCTGATCAATGCGGTTGGCAAGGTGAATCAGAAGCCCCAACGTGGTTTCGTCGGCCCATTGAAGGTCTTCCAGTATATGGACGGTCGGACGGCTTCGAGACGAGTGCGCCAACCCCTCTGAAAAGCTTTGGAAAAGATAGCGGCGTTGCTGCGCAGGCGGCAGTTCCATAGGTGGCGGAATATCCGGAAAAACTCGTCGCAGGCTTGGAACGATCTGGGCCAACTGCGGTGCCCTGTCCCCCATCCGTCGCCGGAAATCCTCGGGGCTTGGCGCTTGCGCCAGACTGCTTTCGAGGATCTCGACAAAGGGCAAATAGGGAAAGGGTTCGTCTCTCTCGTAACAATGGCCAACCGCGCATCGAAAGCCTGCTCGCGATGCGTACTCGCCCATCTCCATCGCTAGGCGGCTCTTGCCCACTCCCGATCCGCCTTCGAGCATCACGATCGAGCCGTGGCCGCTCAGCGCGCGATCGATCGCTGCACGTATCGTTGTGCGTTCGTTGTCCCGTCCCACAAACGCCGTCCGTTCTGCTAGCGAGAACGGCGAAACCTGAAGCACCACCGGTGACGTCCTCGGACGATCAAGATGTGCCACTGCGATATCGCGATTTGGATCCGGCGGCTGCTGCGGCTCGACAGTCGATTCACCGAATTCCCACGCAATCGGGAAATCAGGATCGGGCTCGTACGCGCAGAAAGTTCCCGTCTTTATACGTCGCGACAGGACGTCCCCGAGCGCGGCATCGCTCTGCGCGATTCTGTCCAGCACCGCCCTGATCGTCTTGGTGACGCTCTGCCGGGCCCGTTCAGACGCCGAAGCCGCCCGCCGATTACGTCCACCGAGCCCCACGGCGCGCGAGAGTTCCGCAGTCAGCGCATCGATCTCCTGCTCGGCCCGTTCGGCACGTTCTACATTTCCTGCCGCCTTCGCTTCTTCCAAATCTTCGTGCAGCTCGGAGAGCCTGCGCCGGTAAGCGACCTTGGCTTGATCGTCGAGCATCTCGCCCGCGTCGCCGAGACTGCCAACATGAATGCCTGACTTTGCGAGTTCCTCATCGGCCCGCGGCAAGCCTGCCGACTGGGCCGCTTCCTCCTCGTCGCGCTGGCTAGCGATTCCTCCCGCCAGATCGAGCACGTGGAATTCGGTCGAGGGATGACGGATTAGATGAGCGACGTAACCGAGTCCCTTGCTGTCCTTCAGACGAAACGATTTTCCGTCGTGGCCGACCGTCCAATACTCGCCGTCCCTGGTAAAAATTCCTTTTTTTGGCGTAGCTGTAGTGCGGATGTTCGGACCTGGGTTATCGCTGCGAGCCGAGCCACGTCGAGGACTCCGCGTATCCGGTGCCATCTGAATTTCTCTAGGCCGTTAGGGCCGAATTTTTCGGGAACCGCGATCGCTTACTTGTACCACCGGCATAAATTTTAGCCCATCCCTGCTTGTGCGGTGATTTTTCACGCCTGACGCAATGAGCCAATCAAATTGGAGAAATAGTTCTGAGCGGTGCGCTTGGTTCCTGGTGGACGTAACTCGCGAGCTTTGGATTCGTACAACGACGCAGCAAGGGAGAAAATCTCATGCCTTCCAATCACGGCGTAGTTTATCTCGGGCCCGGCAAAGTCGAAGTTCAGAGCATCGACTATCCTCAGTTGGAAACGCCGCAGGGAAAGAAGATCGACCACGGCGTCATCATCAAGCCGATCACAACCAACATCTGCGGCAGCGACCAGCATATGGTCCGCGGGCGCACGACAGCGCCGGCTGGACTGGTGCTGGGGCATGAGATTACCGGCGAAGTAATCGAATGCGGCAGCGGCGTCGAATTCATCAGCAAGGGCGATCTGGTCTCAGTGCCGTTCAACGTCGCCTGCGGACGTTGCCGCAACTGCAAGGAGCGACGCACCGACGTCTGCCTCAACGTGAACCCGAGCCGGGCAGGCGGCGCTTACGGCTACGTCGATCTTGGCGGTTGGATCGGAGGACAAGCCGAGTATGTGATGGTCCAGTACGCCGATTGGAACCTGCTCAAGTTCCCGGACAAGGATCAGGCGCTCGCAAAGATAAGAGACCTCACCTGCCTTAGCGATATTCTGCCGACCGGCTATCACGGATGCGTCACCGCCGGCGTAACCACCGGCTCGACCGTGCTCATCTCCGGCGCAGGCCCCGTAGGACTTGCGGCCGCATCGGCGGCATTCCTACTCGGCGTGGCGGTGGTGATCGTCGCGGATTTCAATCGAGCACGGCTCGAACACGCCCACTCATTCGGCTGCGAAACGATTGATCTCTCGCAAGGCGGTTCGATCGGTGACCAGTTGGAGAAAATCCTGCGGGTTCGGGAAGTGGATTGCGCCGTCGACTGCGTAGGCTTCGAGGCCAAGGGACATGGCGGCAAGGACGAGCAGGCTGTCGTACTCAACCAGTTAATTTGAAAGTGAGCGGCTTAAATTGCCGAGTCTGCCACGGCTGCGAATCCGGCTCGCTCAAGCATGGCCAACGCGAAAGCGCAGTCCGGAGCATCGACCAACACCACGCCCTTGTCGTTAATGATTCCGCCGATACGAGCCGAAGTGATCCCGGCGTTGCGGAGAGCCTCGAACGCTTCCTGAGCGATGCTGGAAACTGCCCCTTCGTCCTTCAATGGCTTCACGAAAATCCGCATATGTTCTCTGTAGCACAAATCCCGGTGGAAATGTGTCACGGAAAGAACATATTTGATTATTTGCAGGGCGGTATGGAGGATTTACTCATGGGAGCGGTGCCGCTTATTCCCACGAGTGTTCCCCTTTCATCGTGGTAATCTGCCGAGCCGTCTGGCCTCAACTCAGCTTTCAGTGAGCATCTTTCGCAGTGATGCCGCATTGGCCATTCTTCAGGTTTTGAATCCTCTACGAAATGATGGCCTTTGAAATCCGTTATCACGCTTCCACCTGATACGACCCTAGACCCTGCTCCCGGTTTTAGATACGGACGAGAGCAGACGGCATGGGACCAAAGACGACAAACAGAAGGCGAAGCAACCAGCAACCTGTCCAGAGAATAGCCTCAAACTGCTGATTTGTTAGAATTCTGCTGCTGACAGGATCTTTTGTTCCCCCTGGACTCCTGTCGGTGGGCTATGGGCCGGCGGATCAGTTTCGCCGCTGGCCCGTGCTTTTTAGGCGAAACCAATCCCAAATTGTTGTCTCTGGATCAGTAGGTCTATCGAAGCACCCGTCGCAGAGTACAATGCGCGACTGAAACCGCGATGGCCCGCGGCTCGCTTCGAGAGACGCTTCGGAATCAAAGAGGAGCAAGCGGCCTGAGGCGGGCTCTTGGACCAAAGTCCAATTTCCAATGAAGCGTCCCAGAGGCATTATCTCCGAGACCTGATTCCAAAACGGAAGCCGAGATTGAGCTTTGAGGGCAGGTTCGGAGGGACGCCGCAATGAAAGAGAACTTCAGCGCATCACGAATTGGTTTTGGCGCGCGAGCCTTGACGCTCGCGCTCCTGTTGGTTGCTCTTGGCGGATCGCGTGCGTCTGCGCAGCAAGCTGCACCACCCCTGAGCCCGGCTGAGGCGATCGAGATTGCGAACGACGCCTACATCTATGGCTATTCGCTAATCACCACCGAGGTGACGCGGGTGCAGATGAGTAATGTGTCCACAGTCGAGGGAATGCATGCGCCGATGGGGCAGTTCGCCAACATCAAGCGCTATCCGCCGGCCGACTTCAGGGCCGTTTCCGCGCCCAACGCCGACACCCTTTACTCGGTTGCCTGGCTCGACTTGGCGCAGCCGCAGGTCTTCAGCCATCCGGACATGGGCAAACGCTTCTATCTGTTTGAGATGACCGATCTGTGGATGACGGACTTCGACTCGCCTGGCACCCGCACCACGGGCGGAAAGGCCGCGAGTTACTTGATCACTGGTCCCGGTTGGAACGGCACGATCCCGGCGGGGCTCACACAAATCAAGTGCGCTACCCGCTTCATGGTCATCCTGGGACGGACCTACGCCGACGGTTCCGACAAAGACTACAGGGCTGTCAACGCCCTGCAAGCGCAGTACAAGATCGTTCCGTTGAGCGCCTACGGCAAGCATTTCGAATATCAGGCGCCGCCTGTGAACCCCAGTCCAGGCTTTAGCATGACTGACGCGCCGCAGGACGTGATCAATGCGATGGATACGTCCACCTACTTCAATATGATGACGAAGCTGATGGGAGATGCGGCCCCGCCCGCTCCGGAAGACGCTCCAATGCTGGCGCGTATCGCAAAGATAGGTCTCGTTCCGGGCCAGCCCTACGACCCATCCAAGCTGGATCCGGCGGTGCAAGCGGCGATCAAGAACATGAATCCGGTATCCATGAAAGTAATTCGCGAGAACAAAAGCAGTCTCGGTCATATGGCGAACGGATGGGTGATCACGACGGGCCTTGGGCAATATGGGACCAACTATACAAAGCGGGCAGTAGTTGCGGCATTCGGCTGGCCCGCCAATCTGCAGGATGATGCCGTGTATCCGTACACGACGATTGATAGCAAGGGGCAGCTCCTCACCGGCGCGAACCGTTATACGCTAACCTTCCCAAAGAGCGAGACTCCGCCCGTACGAGGGTTCTGGTCAATCACGATGTACGAGGTCGAGAGTAACGGCTGGTGGTTCGTTCCTAACGCGCTCAACAAGTTCACGGTCAGTCCGCGCGACAAGCTCAAGTACAATCCTGACGGTTCGCTGACTCTCTACTTCCAGAATGAGTCGCCAGGAAAGGGCAAGCAGGCAAATTGGCTTCCGGCCCCGACCGGAGAGTTCATTCCAATGCTCCGCATGTACTGGCCGAAGGAGACGCCCCCGTCGATTCTCGACGGAAGCTGGAATCCTCCCGCGGTTCAGGTGGCTCCTTAATCGAGACGGGGAGTATATCGGAGCAGTGACTTCCTCAGAGATCGACAGTTATGGGCCGAGGAGGGCTCTTATTAGAACGCGATTGGTTGTTCTCCAAGGCACCCAACATTTAAGTCAAGGGGCTAGCTGCCCTGGCCGATATAACAACGAGAATGGAGTCGCTACGACTCAGACGAGCAGAGGCGGAGAAGCCAAGAGCAAAAATGGTAAAGGCGTATATCAGAGCCCCAGTGGCAAAGACTGTTACAAGGCGGCATCCAGCCACGGCTGTAATTGAAGAGCTGGAACGCACCTCCTCTGACCTCACGCGATCCAGATTGCGCGGCCTGCGAGTTGGCGCTTACACACCATAGGAAACAAGAGGAACGACCGATGAATACTCAGTCAAAGCGATCGGTTTTCGTTGCGACTCTGGCGATACTGCTTGCATGCGCAAGTCGATCTCGCGCACAACTTAGTAACTACATTCCGGCGGCGCCACAGCAAGCAGCCCAGACGCTCACCGGCGGTCAGCAGACGGCAGCAAACAGCGCTTTGTGCTCGGCGATAGGAAGTCATATTCCCAATCCTGCCTCTGCCGGTCCGTCCGCACTAAGTAACCCAGCTGTGATGTCCGCTGCAGCTTCGTCATTTGCAGGCAGCACAAAGCTTCCTATGTCCAGCGCGACCGACCTGTTGAAAGGATATGTGTCGCAGCATGCCACAGACATCCTCGCATCGTGTGCCGCAAGCAATGCAACCGGCGGTTTGACCTCGAAGCTGCCAGGAGCGGGTAGCTTGACTTCGATTCCCAAGATGCCCTGAGCTCGACGCGAGCCCGGATGACATCCGATTGGTTGTGAGAGAACCATTGCGCGTATTTGTGGCGTTTAGTTCTGTGGAGAACCGAACTCTCAGTAGGCGCGCTGGCAAATACAGACGTGGCAAGGCTACCAAAGTCCAGTGCCGCCGAGGTTCCGGACGGAGCAGTTGGAAGCTCCGAAAGAGGTGAGATGCGATCATGAACGAGATACAAGGGCAGGTAGGAAGGCGTGAACACTAAACAGCGAACTCTTCGAAACGTATCACTGAGCGCTGCATTGATGGTGGTCTGGTTGTTAACAGCCACTACTGTGCGTGCCCAGCAAACCACCGGCGTGCCAGGTGCGCCCGACGCCACCACCACGATCGACGGCCGGTACATTCCGGCGCCGCCGCAAAAATTTCAAGGCCAGATCAACCTTAACGCAGTCGACTCGAAACCGGCGTGGCCGGCGCGCGTGGTCCCACCGAAGGGCGCGCCGAACATCTTGCTGATCCTCACCGACGACGTCGGATTTGGTGCACCGTCCACCTTCGGCGGCGTCATTCCGACGCCCGCGATGGACCGCATCGCTGCCAATGGTTTGCGGTACACCAATTTCCACTCGACTTCGCTGTGCTCGCCGACTCGGGCCGCGCTGATCACCGGCCGCAATCACCACTCGGTCGGGTTCGGTGTGATCTCCGAGATCGCGACGGGATACCCCGGTTACAACAGCGTAATAGGCAAGGACAGCGCCACGATTGGTCGCATTCTCCTCGATAGCGGGTATCGCACGTCGTGGTTCGGCAAGAATCACAACACACCGGTCTATCAGACGAGCCAGGCGGGTCCGTTCGACCAATGGCCGATCGGCATGGGCTTCCAATATTTCTTCGGCTTCCTGGGCGGCGATGCCGACCAGTGGGGGCCGGACTCGCTCTACCGAAACACAACGCACATCCAGCCTTTCCTCGGGAATCCGCAGTGGAATCTGACCACCGCCATGGCCGATGACGCCATCCACTGGATGAATGAGCTCAACGACATCAATCCGAATATGCCGTTCCTGTTGTACTACGCGCCCGGAGGCACGCACTCGCCGCACCATCCGACGCCGGAGTGGATCAAGAAGATCAGCGATATGCATCTGTTCGATAAGGGCTGGAACTCGGTGCGGGACCAGATCTTCTCTAACCAGAAAAGGCTCGGCGTGATCCCGCAGGATGCCAAACTGACGCCCTGGCCGAAGGACATGCTGAAGGAGTGGGACCAGCTCACTCCCGTCGAGCAGAAGCTCTTCATCCGCCAGGCCGACGTCTATGGCGCGTATCTAGCCTATACGGACCACGAGATCGGCCGCGTCATCCAGGCCGTGGACGACATGGGCAAGCTCGACAACACGCTCATCATCTATATCAGCGGCGACAATGGCTCTTCGGCCGAAGGCTCGCTCGTCGGCACGCCGAACGAAATCATTCCGTTCAACGGCATCCAGTTGACTGCCGAACAGGAGATGCCGTTCTACGATGCCTGGGGTTCCGCCATGACCTACCCGCACTATGCGGTCGGATGGGCTTGGGCGTTTGACACTCCGTACAAATGGACGAAGCAGATCCCGTCCTTTTTCGGCGGAACGAAACAGGGCATGGCGATCTCCTGGCCTGCGAAAATCAAGGACAAGGGCGGCATACGCTGGCAGTTTCACCACGTGATCGACATC